>Ga0209211_10003569_pt1 | contig 25163 bp, 30 predicted proteins | sample RifGroA2_FD_183992 | JGI IMG/M metagenome (GOLD analysis project Ga0209211, IMG submission 183992) | Groundwater microbial communities from Rifle, Colorado, USA - Groundwater A2 (SPAdes) (version 2) | ecosystem: Environmental > Aquatic > Deep subsurface > Groundwater | place: Rifle, Colorado...
CCCGGAGACCCGCATGAACACTAAGCATTCTTCTGGTGACGGTATCGGTGACGGTATTCCGGAAAGATCAACGAGCCAAACCCAGCAGCCATGCTGGTTTCCAGGCTCAAAAAACAATCGAGTGGGAATGATCAGGCTGGTATTTACCCGCACTAAACTCAGGATACCGTCTGCGGCGAGGACGCCACAGACATAAAAAACGGGAGCCAAGGCTCCCGTTATTGCTGATGCCATGCGTATCTGGCTAGTCGACCTTGGCCTTTGCGCGCAGTTCCTCGATGTGCTTTTGCACCATGCGCTGCTGAAGCTGTTGGCTGATCTGGCCTTTGGCCTCGTCCATCGTCGGCAGTTTGAGATCGCGGGTGTCATCGAGCTGGATGATGTGCCAGCCGAAGTCACTCTTCACCGGGGTTTCGGTGAACTTGCCTTTTTCCAGCTTGGTCATGGCAGCCGAGAAGGGCGGGACGAACGAGGCTGGGTTGGCCCAACCTAGATCGCCGCCGCGATCCTTGGAGCCTGGATCCTTGGATGCCTTGGCCAGATCCTCGAACTTTTCGCCTTTCTTCAGCTTCTCGATGATCGCCTTGGCTTCATCTTCCTTCTCAACCAGGACATGGCGGGCCTTGTACTCCTTGTTGCCGAGCTTGGCCTTGATGTTCTCATATTCCTTCTTGATCTGGTCCTCGGTGACGGGGTGGTTGCGCACGTAGTCGTTGAGGTAGGCGCCGATCAGCACGCCCTGACGGGCCAGGTCCATTTGGCCTTGCACTTCAGGCTTCTTGTCGAAGCCCTTCTTGACCGATTCCTGCGTCAGAATTTCGCGCCGGACGAGTTCTTCCCTTACGGCCTTGCGCAGGTCGGGGGAGTCGGGTTGCCCCTGGGCCGCCTGACCGGCGATCATCGCGTCGGCGCGAGCCTTCGGAATGGCCTTGCCATTGACGGTGGCGAATGTCGCGGATTCTGCCTTGTCTTTCTTCTGGGCCAAGGCAGGAGTTGCGCCTACCGATACGGCGAAGGCTAGCAGGAGGACGTGACGGAGAGTGCGATTCATTTTGGTTCCTGAATTGTGTTTGGCGGGAATTGTCGGTTTTCGTCCGGGGTTCTTGCGGTAATGCTGAGCGCGTGAATTTCCCGCTTCATCAGCGAGCCCAGCGCATCATACACCAAGCGGTGCCTTTCCATTGTCCTGCACTGGGCGAAGCGCGATGAGACGATGTCCAGCCGAAAGTGGCCGCCACCACTTCTGGCGCCGGCGTGGCCGGCATGCTGCGCCGAGTCGTCGTCGATCTCGATGCTGACCGGTTGGAGCGCGGCAAGCCTTGCGCGCATGGCATCGATGACGATCATGATCCGGGCAATACCTGTTTGAAGGGGCGTACCGTGACGCGATCATAAACACCGGCGGCGACATAAGGATCGGCGTTGGCCCATGCCTGCGCTGCGGCAAGCGAGTCGAATTCCGCCACGATCAGGCTACCGGAAAAGCCGGCTGGTCCTGGATCCGCGCTGTCAATCGCGGGAAACGGCCCCGCCAGGACCATGCGCCCGGCGGCTTCCAGCTCGGTCAGGCGAGCCAGGTGGGCGGGGCGACTGGCGAGGCGTTGTTCAAGACTGTTCGGCACGTCTTCGCCGACTATGGCATAGAGCATCAGGACTTCTCCGAAGGGCTGCTTGGTTGAGGTTCCTTCTCCTCAGGCAGGTATTTGGCGAGCACAACGCCCTGGATGACAATGAACACAATCATCAGTCCCATACCGCCGAAGAGTTTGAAACTGACCCATGTATCGGTGCTGAAGTTGAACGCTACGTACAGATTGACGACGCCCATCACCGCGAAAAAGCCCGTCCAGGCAAAATTGAGCCGAGTCCAAAGTGTTTCAGGCAGTTCCACCTGTTTTTCCAGCATGGCGCGGATCAGGTTCTTGCCAAAAAACTGCGCGGAGCAAAACAGCGTTATCGCGAACAGCCAGTAGAGCACGGTCGGCTTCCACTTGATGAAGGTCTCGTCGCGCAGGATCAATGTTGCGCCGCCGAAAACCACGACCAGCGCCAGACTGACCCATAGCATGGTGTCCACCTTGCCGTGACGATGCCAGACCCAGCCGATCTGCGCCGCCGTCGCGGCAATCACCACGCCGGTGGCGACGTAGATATCGAAAGCCTTGAATGCGGCAAAGAAAAGGATGATCGGAAATAGATCGAATAGAAATTTCATGGACGGATTGTAGCGTGTCGCTCTGTCCGGGGCGCTGACTATAATCCGACCGATGAAAAGCGAGATTGCAAAAGTCAGGATGACGCCATGCGCGTGACGGTGCTCGGCGCGGGCGTGGTCGGCGTGACCAGCGCGTGGTATCTGGCGGCGGATGGGCACGAGGTCACGGTGATCGAACGTCAGCCATTGCCGGCACAGGAGACCAGTTTCGCCAACGGCGGTCAGATATCGGTCAGTCATGCCGAGCCTTGGGCCAACCCGAAAACGCCGCTGAAGGCGCTGAAATGGATGTGGCGCGAAGATGCTCCGCTGCTTTGGCGCTGGCGTGCCGATCCGGCGCAATGGGCCTGGGGCCTGCGTTTCCTGCGCGAATGCACGACGGCGCGGGCGCGGGCCAATGTCGGCGCCATCGTCCGTCTCGGGCTGTCCAGCCGCATCGCCCTGAAGTCGTTGCGCACGGAGCTGGCGCTGGAATACGATCATCTCGAACGCGGCATTCTGCATTTCTATACCGATCCGCGCGAATACGAGCATGCGCTGCCGCAGGCGGCGTTGATGCGTGAATATGGTTGCGAGCGGGTGCCGAAGACAGCGGCGGAATGTCTTGCCATCGAACCGGCGCTGGCCGGGTCCGTGGTTCCGGTGGTCGGCGGCACCTACACCGCCAGCGACGAATCCGGTGATGCGAGACTATTCACCGAGGCTTTGGCGCGGCATGCCGCAGCGCGCGGTGTGAGATTCCGTTATGGCGAAACCGTGATTGCTTTGCTGCGTGAAGGCGGTCGCCTGACGGGCGTGCGCCTGGCATCGGATGAGCGGGTGAGCACCGACATGACGGTGTTGGCATTGGGCAGTTACTCGCCCTTGCTGTTGCGGCCACTGGGCGTGCGCCTGCCGATATACCCGGCCAAGGGCTATTCGGCCACGCTGGCGTTGCCCGACGGGGCGGCGGCGCCCACGGTGAGTCTGACCGATGACGGGCACAAGATCGTTTTTTCGCGTCTCGGGCAGTCTCTGCGCGTGGCTGGGACGGCAGAGTTCAATGGCTATGACATCTCACTGAACGCAGCGCGCTGCGAGGCGCTGTTGCGCCGCACACACGAAATTTTTCCGGCACTGGCGGTGGGCAAGGTCGACTATTGGGCCGGTCTGCGGCCCGCGACGCCGAGCAATGTGCCGCTGATCGGCGACATGGCGGCGGCGGGACTGGCTGGCTTGTGGCTCAACACCGGCCATGGCACGCTGGGTTGGACGCTGGCCTGCGGCTCGGCGCGACTGCTGACGGATTTGGCGGCAGGCCGCGATCCGGGGCTGGATGCAGAGCCTTACCGGTTCTGAAAATCGCCGTATCGCCGGCGCCGACTTCTTAGTGCAGATGCCGGGGCGCGGTTTCGGCGTGTTCTTCGGGCAGTTCCGCATGCACCGGTTCGCCTTCGGGATTCGGATAGAGCGGGGCGCCGCAGTCGTCGCAGAATTCCAGCGGGAAACGCTGGTCGAGCATCAGCACGCTGGCGACACCGGCTTCGCGCAGCGTCGCTTCGATCTGCGCTGGCGCTTCATTGTTTTCATCCTCGTGTTCCAGCAGCGGCCAGACCACGCCATGCACCACCTCGCTGCTGCCACGCAGGGTAAAGCCGATGCGAAATTCCTCGAGTTGACGATCATGGAACGGAGCTACCACCGCGCGTAGTTCGGTGGCCGACTGATTCAGCACGGTTTGCAGGAAGGCCACGGCCGCGCGCAGCGACCAGGGCCGCGAGGCGCGGTCGGCGTCGCGCACGGCGGCGTGGTAGGCCAGTACCGGCAGGAATTCCAGGGCGCAGGCGGGCAGCAGCGGGCGTAGCGCATCGCCGCCTTGCAGCGCCCATTGGCGGAAGGATTCGACCGGATCGCCGTCATCTTCCTGCCAGCGGAACAGCGCCGCGCCGCGTGGAGCGGCGACGGCGCCGAGCAGGTAGCGGGTATCGGAGAGGAAGCTCATGGTTTCAGCGAGCTGTGTCGGGTCAATCTTCAGGTTGCGGCCATGGACAGCGGCCTTGGCCAGCTTTTCCGCCAATTGAGCAGTTTCGACGTAGTTTTGCGGCAACTGGTCGGGGCTGTAGAGGATGTCTGAAAGGCCGAGTTTGGCGTCGGCGGCCAGCACATGCGCCTGCAGATGGACTCGCACGGCATCCATTTGCGTCGCCGGAATGCTGCCCGACGGAATCTGAAAACGCGACCAGGCCAACAGCGGCACGGCGATCATTACGACATCCAGGTCGCTGCCGCCCTCGGCGCGGCGCGTTTCGGCGCAGGATTCGACCATGTCGGCCAGCTCGTCATAGGCACGCGAGCCGCCGTTATAGAGTTGATCGAGGACGGCGATCAGGGTTTCTTCCGCGTGATCGGCCAGCAGGCGGTCTATGTGAGATGCAAGTCGGGCTTCCCACCAGGCATCCTCGATCCGGTTCGATGACTGGCTGAGCCGGGTTGCCAGACGAGCGAGAAGTTCGGAGTCGGGCGTCTGGCGGGCGCGGCGCGGAAGGCGAGTGCGTTTCATGGAGGATGAGGCTGAAAAACAAACCAGCAAATGCGAAGGGAAAAGATTCTACCAGTTGGCCCAAGGCAAAGTTGGCCGCGATAAGCTGATAAAATCAGCATGTTTTTTTGCCAGCGGCGGTGACCGATGTTTTCCAAATTGATGCCAAGAGAGGCCAAGTTTTTCGATTTGTTCAATGTTCATGCCGATCTGATCGTCAAGGGTGGCCGGCAACTGGTGGCCTTGGTCGATGACCTGGGAAAAGGCCCCGATGTGCTGGCGCAGCACGTGCAGGCCATCGATGAGGTCGAGACGGCGGCCGACAGGATCACCCACGAAACCATTGCACTGCTGCACACCTCCTTCAACACACCGCTGGATCGCGACGAGATTCACCATCTGATCATGCGCATGGACGATATCCTCGACCTGATCCAGGATTTCGCCGAGGCCATGTATCTCTACGACATACGCCAGTTGACACCGGAAGCAAGGCAGCTCGCGGACATCGTTGCCTCCAGTTGCGAGCGGGTCCGCTCCGCCGTGATCCTGCTGAACAAGATGGACAACGCGCCGGCGATGCTCAAGCTGTGCCGCGAGATCGACCAGCTCGAGTCCGACGCCGACCGCGCCATGCGCACTGGCATCACCAAGCTGTTCCGCGAAGAGGCGGATGTGCGCCAGTTGATCAAGCTGAAGGGCATCTACGAGCTGCTGGAATCGGTGACAGACCGTTGCGAAGACGTGGCCAACATCATCGAGGGCATCATCCTCGAGAACTCCTGATCCACCGTCATGCAAGCGGTCGAGATGAGTCTGACGGTGATCGTGGTGCTGGTGCTGCTGGCGCTGGTCTTCGATTTCATGAACGGCTTTCACGACGCGGCGAATTCCATCGCCACCATTGTTTCCACCGGCGTGTTGAAACCTCAACAGGCGGTTGTCTGGGCCGCCTTCTTCAACGTCGTCGCCATTGCGATATTCCAGCTCAAGGTGGCCAGCACCATCGGCAAGGGCACCATCGACCCTGCCATCGTCGACCACTATGTGGTGTTCGGCGCCCTGATCGGCGCCATCGCCTGGAACATCATCACCTGGTACTACGGCATTCCGTCGAGTTCGTCCCACGCCCTGATCGGCGGGTTGTCCGGCGCGGCAATTGCCAAGGCCGGAACCGGCTCCCTGGTCTGGGCCGGCATCGGCAAGGTGGTTGCCTTCATCCTGATCGCGCCGCTGCTTGGTTTCATTCTCGGCGGCACGATGATGGTGGCGGTGTCCTGGCTGTGCAATCGAAGTACACCACGCAAGGTGGACAAGAGTTTCCGCCGCTTGCAATTGGTGTCGGCGGCTTTCTACAGTGTCGGCCACGGCGGCAATGACGCGCAAAAGACCATCGGCATCATCTGGATGCTGCTGATCGCCGCCGGCATTTCGAAGACCAGCGAATCGGTGCCGATGTGGGTGGTGTTCTCCTGTTATACGGCGATGGGTCTGGGGACGATGTTCGGCGGCTGGCGCATCGTCAAGACCATGGGCCAGCGCATCACCAAGTTGCGCCCGGTGGGCGGCTTTTGCGCCGAGACCGGAGGCGCGATCACCTTGTTCATGGCCACCTTGCTGGGTATCCCCGTGTCCACTACGCACACCATCACCGGCGCCATCGTCGGCGTCGGCACCTCCAAGGGGCCCAGCAACGTGCGTTGGGGCGTGGCCGGCGGCATTGTCTGGGCCTGGATTCTGACCATTCCGGCCAGCGCACTGATCGCCGCCATGGCCTGGTGGCTGGGGCGGTTTCTGTTGTGAGGCGGGGCGGCGAGCAGGTCAATCCGCCGCCGCAATCGTGGTGCGCAAATAGTTCTCAGCCAGCCCGGCAACTGCGAAAGCCGACGAAAATATCGTCGCGCTGCGGCTCGTAGTAGTTGCGGTAGCGCGGGTTGCGCATGCGGTGGCGGGTGGCGAAGGAGCCGCCGCGCACGCTGCGGTGGCTGTGGAAAAACGGTGCGGAGTAGTCGGCGTAGGGGTCGGCGCTGAAGCCGGGATAGGGTTCAAACGCACTGGCGGTCCATTCCCAGACCTGGCTTCCCCAGTCGAAATCGGCGGCGTGACGGGCGGCGTATTCCCACTCCGCTTCGCTCGGCAAGCGGCGACCGGCCCAGCGGCACCACGCTTCGGCTTCATGCGCCGTGAGGTGTATCACCGGCTGGGCCGGCGCCAGATCGACCCACTGCGCGAAGCGTCGCTGCTGCCAGCGATCCTCGTTCCTGCGCCAATAGCGCGGCATGGTTTGCCCGCTGGCGGCGAGCCAGGCCTGACCGCCTGGCGACCACCACTGCGGCTGTCGGTAGCCGCCTGCCTCGACGAATGCCAGATAGTCTGAATTCCGCGCCGGGGTCGCCGAAATTGCGAAGCTTGCGACGCGCTGCGGATGCGCCCACTTCTCGTTGTCGAAGACGAAGCCCTTGTCTGTCGGCGAACTGCCCAGCAGAAATTCGCTGCCGCTCAGTTCGATGTCGCCGGGTGGCGGCAGCTCGCCCAATCCATCGGCAGCCGGCCAGGCCAGCGTCTGCCGGGTGTAGCGGAAGGCCTCGCCGTGCATGTCTTCATGGAACAGGGCGAGCCGGTGAAAGTAGAGGGCGGGGTCGGTGTCCGGCAGCTTGCGCAAGGTTTCCAGCGCGCCGTCGACGCTGTGTTCGAGATAGCCTCGGGTGGCATCCCAGTCGGGCAGGTCGAGCAGCCAGCGGCTGTCATGCGGCACGTGACTCGAGTCGTACCAGCGGTCGGCATCCGGCAGACAGGAGGGGCGGGGCGCCTCCGCGGCGCCCCGATAACGCTGGCACCAATACTCCATGAACCAGGCCACATGGCCGAGTTCCCACAAGGGAGGATTGATGATCGCGAGCAGTGGCACCTGCCCCGGGTTGGACGACGATATGCCTTCGACGCTGACGCCGTCCTGCCACGCCGCCCGGTCGTCGAGCAGGCTGATCGTATAATTGCGGGCGTCCCGCATTGCTTCGGCGAGTGGAGTTTTGTCAGCAGTTCTCAAATCCGGCATGTCCATCACAGATACTCCTTCGGTAGCCATTATCAGCCCCGCGCTGGCCAGTGCCAACAGCGGCAATTGGCACACGGCGAAGCGCTGGGCGCGCTGCCTGGCTCCCCGCGCACGGGTCAGCATCGACAATGAGTGGCGTGGCGCCAGCGCCGACTTTCTGATCGCGCTCCATGCCCGTCGCTCGGCGGCATCCATCGCCGCCTTCGCCGGGCGCTATCCGGATCGTCCGCTGATCGTGGTGCTGACCGGCACGGATCTCTACCGCGACATCGCCGTCGATGAGAGCGCAAAGCGTTCGCTGGCGCTGGCCAGTCGCCTCGTCGTCTTGCAGGACGAAGGCATCGAGGCGGTGCCGCCCGAATATGCGGCGAAGACCCTGACCATCTACCAATCCGCCCGCTTGCTGCTGCCGGGGCGCCCCAGCCGTCGTCATTTCGACCTGGCACTGGTGGGTCATCTGCGTCCCGAAAAGGACCCAATGACGGCCCTGCGCGCCCTGCGCCGCCTGCCCGCCGACCTGCCGCTACGACTGTTTCATATTGGCGGCGATCTCGACCCGCAACTGGCGGCCGAAGTCCGCGCCGAGGGCGCGGGCGATGCGCGATATTGCCCGCTCGGCCCCTTGTCGCAGGCCGCCACTCGCCAGGTGATCAAGCGTTGTCGGCTGCTGCTGCTGCCCTCGCTGATGGAGGGCGGCGCCAATGTCCTGATCGAGGCGGTGACCAGCGGCGTGCCGGTACTGGGCAGCGATATTCCGGGCAATCGGGGCATGCTCGGTGCGGACTATCCCGGCTGGTTTCCGGTGGGCGACGCCGCGCGTCTGGCGGATCTGATCCTGGCGTCGGCGCGCGATCCGCGATACTACGCAAGCTTGTCCCGGCGCTGCGCCGAGCGGGTATCCTTGTTCTCTCCGGCGCACGAATGCGCCTCCGTTTGCAGTCTTCTCAATACGACAAGGGTGTCGAAACCATGAACTCCCCGAAATTACCCAACTCCCCGATTCGGCTGACAAGCTTCAGCCATGGCGGCGGCTGCGGCTGCAAGATCGCCCCCGGCGTGCTGTCCGAAATCCTGCGCGGTTCGCGCGGCCTGCCGGTGCCGGAAGCGCTCATGGTCGGCATCGAAACCAGCGACGACGCGGCGGTGTACCGCCTCAACGACGAGCAGGCGCTGATCGCCACCACCGATTTCTTCATGCCCATCGTCGATGATCCCTACGACTTCGGTCGCATCGCCGCGACCAATGCGATGAGCGATGTGTATGCCATGGGCGGCACGCCGATCATGGCCCTGGCCCTGGTCGGCATGCCGATCGACAAGCTGCCCATCGAGGTCATCGGCAAGATACTGGAGGGCGGCGAAAGCATCTGCGCCGCGGCCGGCATTCCGATCGCCGGCGGCCATACCATCGATTCCGTCGAGCCGATCTACGGTCTGGTGGCGATGGGACTGGTGCATCCCGATCGGGTAAAGACCAATGCCGGCGCGCGGCCTGGCGATGTGCTGATCCTCGGCAAGCCATTGGGCGTCGGGGTCTTCTCGGCGGCACTGAAGAAGGGCGCGCTGGACGCCGCCGGCTATGACGCGATGATAGCCAGCACGACCCAGCTCAACACGCCGGGAATACCCCTCGCCCATCTTGCCGCCGTGCATGCCCTGACCGATGTCACCGGTTTCGGCTTGCTCGGCCACCTGCTGGAGGTGTGCCGTGGTTCAAGGCTGTCCGCATTTCTCGACATGGGCAAGGTTCCCTTGCTGGCCGAGGTCGAGAAGCTGGCAACGGCGGGCTATATCACCGGAGCCTCGGCGCGCAACTGGATGGCCTATGGCGAGGATGTGGCGCTGGACGCAACGATCTCGACCATGCAGCGCGCGCTGCTGACGGATCCGCAGACCAGCGGTGGATTGCTGGTGGCCTGCGCGCCGGAGGCGGTCGATGAGGTCCTGGCGGTGTTCCGTGCCGATGGCTTCGCGGCGGTCGCCGTGATCGGGCGTCTGGAGTCAGGGCCGCCACGGGTCAGCGTGGGCGCGTGAACGTCTATTCGGCTTTGCGGGCAAAGAACAGCGCGAACCAGTTACGCGGGTCGGTCCACACCTGAACGTCGGTAAATCCCGACGATGCCAGCAGCGCCGTGAATCCTTCGGGCGAATACTTGTAGGAGTTCTCGGTGTGGATTCGCTCGCCGGCGGCGAAGTGTCGAAGGCGTCGGCCATCCGTATCCGGCCAGCTTGCGGTGAGTGCGCGACGGGCCTCCAGGTGCATTTCGATGCGCATGTCGTTGGCATTGTAATAAGCCGCATGCCGCCAGTCGCCGATCTGGAAGTCGGCGTCGAGCCTGGCGTTGACGTGCCGCAGCAGGTTGCGGTTGAAGGCGGCGGTGACGCCCAGGGCGTCGTCGTACGCCGCGTCGAGCAGCGCCTTGTCCTTGATCAGGTCGACGCCGATCAGCAGGCCGCCGGAGGGGTCCAGTCGAGCGGCCAGCCTTCGCAGAAACCGCCCGGCCTCGGGCGGGTCGAAATTGCCGATGCTGGAACCGGGATAGAAGAACATGCGCCGTGCCAGCGGCAGATCGTCGGGCAACAGAAGTTCGTCGGTGAAGTCGAGGCCGAGGCCGATCATCCTGATCGCGGGCAGTTCGCGCTGCAGGTGTTGCAGCGAATCGCGCAGGAAATCGACCGAAATGTCCACCGCGACATAGCAGGCGGGAAGCACGCCGGCATGAAAGAGTTTGCCGGCCTTGGCGCAACTGCCGCAGCCGAGATCGATGAGCGTGAAGTCCTGGCCCAGAGCCTGGCGAATGGCCGGCAGATGCTCGACGAAGATCGCGGCCTCGGTGCGGCTCGGGTAGTACTCCGGCAACTCGGTAATGGCCTCGAACAGGCGCGAGCCGAGCGCATCGTAGAAAAACTTGGGCGCGATGCAGGCCTGCGGCTGCAACAGCCCGGCAGCCAGTTCGCGGCGCAGGCGGGCGTTTTGTCGCGGCGAATCCCAATCGAGAATCTGATGCAGTCTGACCTGGGGCAGCATCTCAGTCGGCCAGCAGCAGGAATACGGTGGGGCGCTTGTCCAGATTCGGCGGCGAGGCCGTTTTCCAGTCTGCGATGCGGCGCGTGGCGATTTTCTCGCTGCCCAGTGTCAGGTCGGTTGCCAGGCAAAGACGCGTTGTCGCTCGGCAGGTCAGTAGCAGTGCGTTGAACAGCGCGAGGTTGCGGTAGGGCGTTTCGATGAATAGCTGCGTTTGGGTGAGGCGTGCAGACTCGGTTTCCAGTTCCGCGATGCGCTGGCCGCGCTCGGGTTCGCGCGCCGGCAGGTAGCCATGAAAAGCGAAGCGCTGCCCGTCCAGCCCGGAGGCCATCAGCGCCAGCAGGATCGACGATGGGCCGACCAACGGCTTGACGGTGAGGCCCAGTTCATGGGCGCGGCGCACCAGCAAGGCGCCGGGATCGGCCACCGCCGGGCAGCCGGCTTCGGACATCAGGCCCATATCGTGGCCCGCGCGCAGCGGTGCCAGCAGGCGCTCGATGTCTGCCATCGTGGGCGCCGCAGGCAACTGCTCGATGGCCAGTTCGCGCAAGGGTACGGGATGGCCGATGCGCTTCAGTTCGGCGCGCGCCGTCTTGGCGTTTTCGACGGCAAAATGGGTCAGCCGGCAGGCGGCGTCACGGCTGGCCGTTGGCAAATAGTCCTGCCATGGGACATCGCCAAGGGCGACGGGCAGCAGCCAGAGTGCGCCGGACATCGGATATCAGGACGTGCCGGTCACGGCAACCGTCATGGCAAGCGCACGCCTTCGGCGCGCAGCATGTCGCACAGCGCGATCAGCGGCAGTCCCACCAGCGCGTTGGGATCGTCGCCGCGCAGGTAGGCGAGCAGGGAAATGCCCAAGCCTTCTGACTTGGCGCTGCCGGCGCAATTTAGCGCGTCTTCCTGGTCGAGATAGGCTTCGATTTCGGCATCGGTGAGGTCGCGGAAGCCGACATGCGTATCGACGCAGCACACTTGCGCCCGGTTGGCGGCGGCGTTGAGAAGACACAGCCCGGTATGGAAGACCACTTCTTTTCCGCGCATCAGGCGCAACTGGGCGATGGCATTCTCCCGCCTCCCCGGTTTGCCGAAGCGGTGATTGCCTTGGGCGGCGACCTGGTCGGAGCCGATAATCAGCGCGTCGGGATAGATCTGCGCCACGGCGCGGGCCTTGGCTTCGGCGAGACGCCGGGCGGTGGCGGCAGGCGCTTCGTCCGTCAGCGCCGCCTCGTCGGTTTGCGGCGCAACGGTCTCGAAGGGTAGCCGCAGACGGGCCAGAAGTTCGCGGCGGAAGGGCGAGGTTGAGGCAAGAACGACAAGGCGAGTCATTGTTTGAGACTTGAAAAGAGAGGGGTCGGCATGATAGCATTCACCGTTTGTGTCGCGCGAGTGCCAGTCCGTGTCTGATTCGATTGCCGGAACGGTTTTGGACTGTCTTGAGTTTGCGCGCGGCGGCGGTGTGCTGGAGCGTCGCGTCGGCCTGGATGAAATGCCGCGACTGGCGGACCTGCTGGCCACCCCGGCTGGTTTTCTGTCGGTCAGGCTGGAAGGCTGGCGGGACGCTCAGGGCAAGTCGTGGTTGCAAATGGACATAGCGGGTGAGCCGGTGCTGTGTTGCCAGCGTTGTCTTGGCGGAGTGAAGTTGCCGCTGGCGATCAAAAGCCGGTTGCAGTTGATGGCGCCGGGGGAGGATTGGCCGGACGACGATCTGGTCGACGACAGCGCGGATGCCATGGAAGCCGAAAAGGCCCTGGACGTGCTGCAACTGATTGAAGATGAAGTGTTGCTGGCGCTGCCCATCGCGCCGACACACGAGCAGTGTGAATCGCCGCTGGCGAATGCAGGTAGGCATGACTCGTCGCCGTTTGCGGCACTGGTCGCTTTGAAGAAAGATCGAAACAAGGAGTAGCGAAATGGCTGTGCAACAAAACAAGAAATCCCCGTCCAAGCGCGGCATGCGTCGTGCGCACGACTTTCTGACCAACCCGCCGCTGGCTGTCGAGCCGACCACGGGCGAGGTTCATCTGCGCCACCATATCTCGCCGTCCGGCGTGTATCGCGGCAAGAAGGTCGTCAAGGCCAAGGGCGAATAATTCACTTTGTCGAAACGGCCGGATGCGTGCTGCGCGTCCGGCCGTTTTTGCATAAAGAGCCCCGGAAACTGACCGAATGGCGATCACCCTCGCGGTGGATTGTATGGGCGGCGACCACGGTCCGTCGGTGACGCTGCCCGCTGTTTTTGAATTCCTCCGTCATGACACCGATTGTGTCGCCATTCTGGTCGGCCGCGAGGATGTCTTGCGTCCCTTGGCTGCGCGCGCGACCGCCGAATTCGGTGCGCGTTTGTCGATCCGTCACGCCTCGGAAGTGGTCGAAATGGATGAGGCGGTGGCAAGCGCCTTGCGCAGCAAGAAGGATTCTTCGATGCGCGTGGCCGTTGATCTGGTCAAGGAAGGCACGGCCAACGCGGCGGTGTCGGCCGGCAATACCGGCGCCTTGATGGCCGTCTCGCGCTTTGTGCTGAAGACCCTGCCCGGCATCGACCGCCCGGCCATTTGTTCCGCCCTGCCGTCGCAGCGAGGCAGCACTTATGTGCTTGATCTCGGCGCCAATGTCGATTGCAGCCCGGAGCATTTGTTGCAGTTCGGCATCATGGGGTCCTTGCTGGTTTCCGCGCTGGAACACAAGGAGCGACCGACGGTGGGCCTGCTGAATATCGGCGAGGAAGCGATCAAGGGCAACGAGGTGGTCAAGCGCGCGGCCGAGTTGCTGCGCGCCGCCGATCTCAATTTTGTCGGCAACGTCGAGGGCGACGACATTTTTACGGGCACCGCCGACGTGGTGGTGTGCGACGGCTTTGTCGGCAATGTCACGCTGAAGGCCATCGAAGGCTTCGCCCACATGATTGCCGGCGCGCTCAAGCAAGGGTTTTCGCGCAACATTTTCACCAAACTGACCGCCCTGGTGGCCATGCCTGTCCTCAAGTCCTTTCGCCAGCGCTTCGATCCCCGTCGCTACAATGGAGCGAGTTTGCTGGGGCTCCGGGGCATTGTTATCAAGAGCCACGGTTCGGCCGATCAAATTGCTTTTCGCTTCGCGCTGGAGAAAGCCGCCGAAGAGGCGCGCCAGCGTTTGCCGGAAACCATCGCCGCGCGCATGGCCGCCGTTGCCTGCCCGCGAAGCGGAATCCCAGGTACGCAGAGCGCGCCAGCGCCGACTCTTTGCGATTGATGAAGGACGCGTGATGATGCATGCACGAATCAGCGGCACGGGCAGCTACCTGCCCGGCGAGGCCGTCGATAATTCCTCCCTGATTGCCGCGCATGGACTCGAATCGTCCGACGAATGGATTGTCGAGCGCACCGGCATTCGCCGCCGTCATCTGGCCACGGCGGGCGTCAACTGCAGCGATCTGGCGCTGGAAGCCAGTCGGCGCGCGCTGCAAGCGGCCGGGCGCAAAGCGGAAGAAGTCGATCTCATCATCGTCGCGACCTCGACGCCCGATTACGTTTTTCCCAGCTCGGCGGCCCTGCTGCAACACAAGCTCGGCATCACCAACGGCGCGCCGGCTTTCGACGTGCAGGCCGTATGCAGCGGTTTCATCTACGCGCTGACGATTGCGGAGAAGTTCATTCGCTCCGGTTCGCACAAGTGCGCGCTGGTGGTCGGCGCCGAAGTGTTCTCGCGCATTCTCGACTGGACGGATCGCGGCACCTGCGTGTTGTTCGGCGATGGCGCCGGCGCGGTGGTGCTGGAGGCGTCCGCCAAGCCGGGTTTGCTCGCCAGCGCACTGCATGCCGACGGCAGCCATCACGGCATTCTTTCGGTGCCGGGCCAGCTCTGCGGCGGCGTGGCCAGCGGCGATCCCTTCCTGCGCATGGATGGTCAGGCCGTATTCAAGTTCGCCGTCAAGGTGCTGGCCGATGTCGCCAAGGAAGTGCTGGCGGCGGCGGACATGACGGCGACGCAGGTGGACTGGCTGATTCCGCACCAGGCCAATGTGCGCATCCTCCAGGCGACGGCGAAGAAACTCCATATTCCCGTGGAAAAATGCATTGTCACCGTGGCCGGTCACGGCAACACCTCGTCGGCGTCGATTCCGCTGGCGCTCGACGAAGCGGTGCGCGACGGTCGCGTTCAGCGCGGCCAGCATTTGCTGCTGGAGGGTGTCGGCGGCGGTTTCACCTGGGGCGCGACCCTGCTCCGGTTCTGAAATCGAGAGACTCGATATGAAATTTGCACTTGTGTTCCCAGGTCAAGGTTCCCAATCGCTTGGCATGATGTCGGCTTATGGCGACGCGTCGGTGATCCGCGCCACCTTCGACGAGGCTTCGGCTGCGCTGGGCCGCGACCTGTGGCAACTGGTGACAGAAGGGCCAGCCGAGGCGCTGAACCAGACCGTCAACACCCAGCCCTTGATGCTGACTGCGGACATCGCCGTTTATCGTCTGTGGCTTGAAAAAGGCGGCGCGCAGCCGGTGCTGGTGGCCGGCCACAGTCTCGGCGAATACTCGGCGCTGGTGGCTGCCGGGGTATTGCAACTGAAGGATGCGGCGCCGCTGGTGGAACTGCGCGCCAAGGCGATGCAGGCCGCAGTGCCGGTCGGTGAGGGCGCCATGGCCGCCGTCATGGGCCTCGACGCCGCAGCGGTGATCGAAGCCTGTGCCGAGGCAGCGCAGGGACAGGTAGTGCAAGCGGTGAATTTCAACGAGCCGAAGCAGACCGTGATTGCCGGCCACAAGGCGGCGGTCGAGCGCGCGGCCGAGTTGGTCAAGGCCAAAGGCGCCAAGCGCGCCCTGATGCTGCCGGTATCGGCGCCCTTCCATTGTTCGTTGATGCAGCCGGCGGCGGAAAAGCTGCAAGCGCGTCTGGCGCAATTGAATTTCGCCGCGCCGCAAGTTCCGGTGCTCAACAACGTCGACGTGGCGCAGGCTTCCGATCCGGTCGCGATCAAGGATGCGCTGGTGCGTCAGGCCGCTTCGCCGGTGCGCTGGGTCGAGACCATGCAAGCGATGCAGGCGGCGGGGGTAACTCATATTTTCGAGTGCGGTCCGGGCAAGGTTTTGTCCGGACTGGTCAAGCGTTGCGTCGAAGGGATCGAAGGCGCTGCCATGAACGATCTGGCTGGAATCGAGGCGGCGCTGGCCGTCGTGAATACGGAGCGAAGCCGGAGCTAGACTCCGCTGATGCTTTACAAATTTCGTACCAAGTTTTGTACCAAAAGGAGTATCAGAAATGGCAAAAAGAATTGCGTTGGTAACTGGCGCGATGGGCGGTCTGGGCACGGCGATCTGCAAGGCGCTGTCGCAAAGCGGGTTCACCGTCGCGGCGAACTGTCTGCCGAATTTTCCGCCGAGGGATGAATGGCTGGTGCGGATGAAGGCGGAAGGTTTCGATTTCATCGTCGCCGAGGCCGATGTGAGCAACAACGAGTCCTGCGCCGCGATGATCAAGAAGCTGGAAGAGGAGGTCGGTACGGTCGAGGTGCTGGTGAATAACGCCGGCATCACCCGCGACAATCTGGCGATGCGCATGAAGGACGAGGAATGGGATCTGGTCATCGAGACCAATCTCAAGTCCGTGTTTCGTTTGTCCAAACTGGTCATGCGCGGCATGATGAAGGCACGTTGCGGGCGCATCATCAACATCAGTTCGGTGGTCGGCGAGGGCGGCAATCCGGGCCAGATCAACTACGCTGCGGCCAAGGCCGGCGTCGCCGGCTTGAGCCGCGCGCTGGCGCAGGAACTGGGCAGTCGCAACATCACGGTGAATTGCGTGGCGCCGGGTTTCATCGATACCGAGATGACCCGGGGTCTGTCGGACGCGCAACGCGACGCCCTGCTCGCCAGGATTCCGCTGGGCCGCCTGGGACAGCCGGACGAGATCGCGGCGACGGTGGTATTTCTGGCATCGGAGCAGGCCGGATACATCACCGGCAGCACGGTGCACGTCAACGGCGGAATGTATATGACTTGAGCGGATGTCAAACCCGCGAGGGTACCCGGTGTTTTTGTTAAAATAAGCAGGCTTTTTATACCCGAACAATTCAGGGAAGGAGTTTCAAGATGGAGAACATCGAACAACGCGTCAAGAAGATCGTCGCCGAGCAACTGGGCGTTAACGAAGCTGACATCAAGAACGAATCCAACTTCGTAGACGATCTCGGTGCCGATTCACTCGATACCGTCGAGCTGGTGATGGCGCTGGAAGAAGAGTTCGAGTGCGAGATTCCCGACGAAGACGCGGAGAAGATCACCACCGTGCAGCAGGCCATTGACTACGTCAACGCCAACATCAAGAAGTAATCCCCACAGCCGTTTCAAATCCGGAGTTCATTGTGTCGCGACGCCGCGTGGTCGTCACCGGGCTGGGCATTGTCTCGCCGGTTGGCAATAGTGTTGCCGAAGCCTGGGAAAGCCTGATCGCCGGCAAGTGCGGCATCGGGCCGATCACCCACTTTGACGCGTCGGCCTTTTCGGCGCGCATTGCGGGCGAGGTAAAGGGCTTTGATGTCGCCGCCTACCTGTCGGCCAAGGAAGCGCGCCGGATGGACACTTTCATCCATTTCGGCATGGCGGCCGGCATTCAGGCCTTTCGCGATTCGGGGATCGAGGTCAGCGCCGAAAACGCCGACCGCATCGGCGTCAATATCGGTTCGGGCATCGGTGGTCTGCCGATGATCGAGGATACGCACAACGACTATTTGGGCGGCGGTCCGCGCAAGATTTCGCCTTTCTTCATTCCCGGCACCATCATCAACATGATCTCGGGCAATCTTTCGATCATGCTGGGTTTGAAGGGGCCGAACATTGCGGTGGTCACGGCCTGCACCACGGGTTTGCACGCCATCGGCATCAGTGCGCGGATGATCGAGTACGGCGACGCCGACGTGATGGTGTGCGGCGGCGCCGAGGCCACGATCGGGCCGCTGGCAGTGGGCGGTTTCGCCTCGGCCAAGGCCCTATCCACGCGCAACGACGATCCGGCGACGGCGAGCCGGCCGTGGGACAGGGATCGCGACGGCTTCGTGCTCGGCGAAGGCGCCGGGGTGATGGTGCTGGAAGAGTACGAGCATGCCAAGGCGCGCGGGGCGAAGATCTACGCCGAGCTGGCCGGTTTCGGCATGAGCGGCGACGCCTTCCACATGACCGCGCCGGACACCGATGGTCCGCGGCGCAGCATGGTGAACGCGCTGAAGAATGCCGGCGTCAATCCCGATGAAGTCCAGTACATCAACGCTCACGGCACCTCGACGCCGCTGGGCGACAAGAACGAGACCGCAGCCATCAAACTGGCTTTCGGCATCGATGCGGCGAAGCAACTCGTGGTGAATTCGACCAAGTCCATGACGGGCCATCTGCTGGGCGGCGCGGGCGGCTTCGAGTCGGTGGTCACGGTGCTCGCCGTGCATTACCAGATTTCTCCGCCGACCATCAACATCTTCAACCAGGATCCGGAGTGCGATCTGGATTACTGCGCCAACACAGCCCGACCGATGAAAATCGATGTGGCGCTGAAGAACAACTTCGGCTTTGGCGGCACCAACGGCTCACTGGTTTTCCGCCGCATTTAGGTCTGCCGGGCGATGAAGCCGGTCGCCACCCTGTCGCTTTTCATCAAGCCATCGCGTCGTTTGCGGGTCATCCAGGCGGTCGCCCATTTCGTGGCTGTCGGCGCGGTGCTGGCGGCCACCCTGCCGCCGTGGTTGTTGGCTGCACTGCTGCTGTTGATCGGCGCTTCGCTGGCGCGCCAGCGACGGACGCCATCGGTGGAAGCTCTGGTGCTGGGCGGCGATGGCCAGCTTCAAATAGTCGGCGCTGGCGACACGGCGGTCGACGTCGTCGTGCATCCGCATACGCTGGTTCTGTCGTTCATGGTGGTGCTGCTGTATCGGCAGGAAGGCCGTTTGCGATCCCTGACCATGCTTGCCGACAGCATCGCGGCGGAAGACTTCCGTCAGTTGCGGCTATGGCTGCGCTGGCGGTCGACCGCAGCGAATCCAGCCTGATGCGTCCATGCATTACCGGCGCGGGTGCAGTACCGTTTCGAGTGCGCGCGGCAGGGTTTCCGGGTAGTCGCGGCTGAAGTGGAGGCCGCGGCTTTCGTGACGGCGCAGTGCGCTTTTCACGATCAGATGGGCGGTCAGCACCAGGTTGCGCAGTTCTATGAGGTCGTTGCTGACCCGGAACGCCGAGTAGTACTCGTGGATTTCCCGCTCCAGCAGGCGGATCCGGTGCAAGGCCCGTTCCAGCCGCTTGTTGGTGCGCACGATGCCGACATAGTCCCACATGAAGCGGCGCAGTTCGGCCCAGTTGTGGGAAATGACGATTCCCTCGTCGGTGTCGCGCACCCGGCTCTCGTCCCAGTGCGGTAGATGGGGTAGCGGTTCGACCGGCGCGGCGAGAATATCCTGCGCTGCCGAGGCTGCAAAGACCACGCATTCGAGCAGCGAATTCGAGGCCAGGCGGTTGGCGCCGTGCAGCCCGGTGAAACTGGTTTCGCCCAGGGCATATAGCCCGGTCAAATCGGTACGCGCCGCCAGATCGGTGACCACGCCGCCGCAGGTGTAGTGCGCCGCCGGTACTACCGGAATGGCTTCCTTGGTGATGTCGATGCCCAATTCCATGCAGCGGGCCAGAATGTTCGGGAAATGCTCGCTGAGGAATTCCGGAGACTTGTGTGTCATGTCGAGGAAGACGCAGTCGAGGCCATGACGCTTCATCTCGAAGTCGATGGCGCGGGCGACGATGTCGCGCGGCGCGAGTTCGGCGCGGGTGTCATGGCCGGGCATGAAACGCGTACCGTCGGGCAGGCGCAGCAGACCACCCTCGCCGCGCAGGGCTTCGGAGATCAGAAAGGACTTGGCGTGCGGGTGATACAGGCAAGTGGGATGGAACTGGATGAACTCCATGTTCGCCACCCGGCATCCGGCGCGCCAAGCCATGGCCACGCCGTCGCCCGTCGCGGTATCGGGATTCGTGGTGTAGAGATAGACCTTGCCGGCGCCGCCCGTGGCCAGCGCCGTGTGGCTGGCGCCCAGGGTCAGCACGCGATCGCGGTCGATGTCCAGCACATAGGCGCCGAGGCAGCGATTGCGGGGCAGGCCGAGTTTGGCCGCCGAAATAAGATCGACCGCAATATGACGTTCCAGAATGGTGATGTTGGGATGATTCCTGACCTGTTCGGTCAAGGTCTGCTGTACGGCATTCCCGGTTGCATCGGCGGCATGGATGATGCGGCGCTGGCCGTGACCGCCTTCGCGGGTGAGATGAAAGCCCAGGGGCGAGCCGTCCGGGGTGAACGGAACGCCGCGCGCAAGGAGCCATTCGATGGCCTCGCGTCCGTGTTCGACCACGAAGCGCGTAGCGGTCGGATCGCACAGACCGGCTCCCGCCGTGACAGTATCGTCGATGTGGGCCTCGATGCTGTCGGCGGGGTCGAGTACCGCGGCGATGCCGCCTTGCGCCTGGGCCGAGGCGGAGTCCGCCAGCGTCTTCTTGGTGACCAGTGCCACCCGGCGGTGATCCGCTACTCTCAAGGCCAGCGACTGACCCGCCAGACCGCTGCCGATGATAAGAACGTCGAAATGCTGGATGGCGGCTGAATTCATGGGGCGGGACTATATCACTGCTTGGCGTGAGGAACTATTTGGATGGGCTCCGGTCATTGTCGGCAACGGCTGTATGCTGGATCGGGAATGTGGGCGGAGCGGCTTGTTATACTCGCTTGTGGTCAATTTCAGACCGCGTGTCTTTTCAACTGGCGAGTACCAACAGAAAACTCCATGGGAGATCGCGAAGCAGACCGGATACTGGTCGAGCGAGTGCAGGCGGGTGACAAGCAGGCTTTCGGCCTTCTCGTCGCCAAGTACCAGCGCAAACTCGCGCGTTTGATTTCACGCATGGTGCGTGATTCGACCGAGGTGGAGGATATTGTTCAGGACAGTTTCATTCGGGCTTATCGTGCCTTGCCGGGCTTTCGCAACGACAGCGCCTTCTATACGTGGCTGTACCGGATAGGTGTCAATACCGCAAAGAACTGGTTGATGACCCACGGTCGGCGTGCATCGGCGACAACCGGGGTGGATAGCGGGGAGGCGGAAGGCTATGACGATGCCGACCTGCTGCGCGACAACGACACTCCCGAGCGCTTGTTGATGACCAGGCAGATCGGCGAGACGGTGAATGCGGCGATGGACGCACTGCCCGAGGATCTGCGCACGGCGATTACCCTGCGCGAAATTGAGGGTCTGTCATATGAGGAAATCGCGCAAGTGATGGGTTGTCCGATTGGCACGGTGCGGTCGCGGATTTTCCGCGCGCGCGATGCGATTTCGGCGAAATTGAGGCCCTTGCTCGATGCGGCCCCGGACAAGAGATGGTGATGACATGAAGACACGAATTTCCGCCCTGATGGATGGCGAACTCGAAGACCACGAGATTACCGAGACATTGCGCGCGCTGAAACACCGCCCGGAGTTGCGCAGCGAATGGTGCGATTGCCAGTTGATCGGTGCTGCCTTGCGTGGCGAACGTGGACTCGATATCGATGTCGCTGCACGAGTGATGTCAGCGATTGATCTGGAGCCGACGGTGATGGCGCCGACGCAGCGACGCATGCTTGATTGGCAACGACCGGCACTGGCGCTGGCGGCATCGGCTGCCGGCGTTGCGGTGGTCGCCTGGCTGGTACTCGCGCCAAGCGGCACTGAAATGCCGACGGGAAGCGCTGGGCTGGCGGGTGCGAAGCCGGGTTCCGTGGTGGCGTCGGTGGCGGCAAATTCGCAGTCGACGCCGCGTTTGCAGGAGTATCTGGTGGCACATCAGGCTTACGCGCCGGGTGGCGCCATGGTCGGCGGTGCGCGCAACATCCGCACCGTGACCGCATCGGGCGAGGGTCGCTGATGGCCGTGGTTCGCACCTCGCTGCGGATGTTGTTCGCCGTTCTGCTGGCGCCGACTTTGGCAGCCTTTCTGGCGCCGGCGCCGGCGCTGGCCGAGGACGGTCTGGCCTTGCTTCAGCGCATCGCCCAGGGTTCGCGACAATTGACCTACAGCGGCATTTTCGTCTATCGCAGTGGCGGCAAGATCGATACGTCACGCATTGCGCATTCGCTGACCGATGGGCTTGAAATGGAGCGAATCGAAGCCCTCGATGGCAGTCCGCGCGAGGTGCTGCGTGCCGGTGGCGAGGTCAAATGTTTTTTCCCGGAAGAAAAACTTCTCATCATCGAGAACCGCTCAAGCCAGCGTGGATTTCCGGCTTTGCTTCCCGCCGGTTTGGGCAGCTTGCCGGAACACTATGCGATTCGCAGTGGTGGGCAGGGGCGGGTCGCGGGCATGAAGAGTCTCGCGGTGCTGCTGGAACCACGTGACGACATGCGCTATGGCCATGAGTTCTGGATGGACGCCGCGAGTGGCTTGCTGTTGAAGGCAAATCTGGTCGGCGCACATGGCGAGACCCTTGAATCGTTTGCCTTCACCCAGGTCAAGATCGGCGGTCCGCTTGAACACGGGGCGCTGAAGCCGCGTTTCGACAACGAGCGCGTGCGGGTGCAGCAGGTAAGGGCGACCGAAATGAAGCCGGACGACATAGACTGGAGTTTCCGCACTCTGCTGCCGGGCTTTCGCAAGATAGCGACCATGAGGCGACAGTCGGCCCCGGAGAATCCCGAAAGCCTGCACGTGGTGTTTTCCGACGGACTGGCATCGATCTCGGTGTTTATCGAGCCGGGGAGGGCGTCCGGCGAAAAGGCGACGGCATCCACCGCCGGCCCGGTCAGCGTCTACCGGCGTCAATTGGGCGAGCATCGGCTGGTGGTCATGGGAGAGGTGCCGGCGCTGGCCGTCAAGCGTCTCGGCGATGGCATAGAACGGAGGCGCAAATGAGCCAATGTGATGCCATTGTGGTGGAAGTCTCCGGCATTGATGTCTGGGTTGAAGTGCCTGGCCGCGCTTCGGCCTGCGGCAGTTGCAAGACTCCGGATGCTTGCCAGAATAGCCTGCTGGGCTTGAGCACGGGGCCGCGCCGCTACCGGCTGGAAAATTCGATCGGAGCACGGGTGGGCGACCGCGTTCGCCTGACCGTGGCCGATGGCACGCTCTGGCGTGCTTCATTGGTCTCCTATGTGCTGCCTGTTTTGCTGGCCATCGCTGGCGCAGTCATCGGACAGTCTGCGGTCGGCGATGCGTGGGCGGTGGTTGGAACGCTGACCGGGCTGGGTTGCGGTCTGGCGTTGCTGCGCCTCAACGAGATTCGCGCACGGCGCGAAGGCAGTCTGTTTTCGTTGCAAATTCAAACCAAGGAAGCATGTTTCAAGGAGTAATCATGAAGAAATTGTTTACCTCTCTCGTATTGGTTTTTTCCTCCCTGTTTTCGCTTCAAGTACAAGCGGGCGAGTTGCCTGACTTTACCGATCTGGTCGAAAAGCAGGGCGCGACGGTGGTCAATATCAGCACCACCCAGATCATCAAGGGACGCCGTGGCGGCCCGCAGTCCCCGTTCGACGGCGATGAGGCGATGCAGGAGTTGCTGCGCCGCTTCTTTCCCGGCCAGATACCTGGTTTTCCTGGTGCGCCCGGTATGCCGCAGGAGTTCAAGAGTCGCTCGCTGGGTTCCGGTTTCATCATCAGCGCCGACGGCCATATTTTGACCAACGCGCATGTGGTCGATGGCGCCGACGAGGTGCTGGTCAAGCTTACCGACAAGCGCGAGTTCAAGGCCAAGGTGCTGGGCGCCGACAAGCGCACCGATGTGGCGCTGATCAAGATCGAGGCCAGCCATTTGCCGGTGGCGAAGCTGGGTGATTCGGTCAAGCTCAAGGTCGGCGAATGGGTGGTGGCGATCGGCTCGCCCTTCGGTTTCGAGAATACGGTGACCGCCGGCATCGTCAGTGCCAAGGGGCGTTCGCTGGCGCACGAGAATTTCGTGCCTTTCATTCAGACCGATGTGGCGATCAATCCGGGTAACTCCGGCGGGCCGCTGTTCAACATGAAAGGCGAAGTGATTGGCATAAATTCGCAGATATATTCGCGTTCCGGCGGCTCCATCGGTGTGTCTTTTGCGATCCCCATCGATCTGGCGATGGAGATTCAGGGGCAGTTGAAGGCCAAAGGCAAGGTCAGTCGCGGTCGTCTTGGCGTCGGCATTCAGGAAGTCAGCAAGGAACTGGCGGAGTCCTTCAATCTGGGCAAACCGCGGGGCGCGCTGGTGGCCTCGGTCGAGAAGGGCGCGGCGGCGGACAAGGCCGGGATTGAAATCGGCGACATCATTCTCAAGTTCGATGGCAAGGCAGTGAACGAATCCGGCGATTTGCCGCGCATGGTGGGCGCGACCCGACCAGGCAGCAAAGTCGTCGTCCAGCTTTGGCGCAAGGGCGTCAGCCGCGAACTGAGTATGGCTGTCGGCGAGATACCGGACGATGAGGGTGCGACGCGTAACCCCAGTCGTGGTGGCAAGTCCGCCGAACCGCCGACCAATCGGCTCGGTCTGGTGCTGGCGGCGCCGACGGCGGAGCAAAAGCGGGCGCTGGGCATTCAGCACGGCTTGATCGTCGAGGAAGTCAGGAACGGCGGCACGCGCACCGACCTGCGATCCGGCGACATCATCCTGTCGCTGATCGTCAAGGGCAGCCAGACGGACATCAAGTCGCTGTCGCAGTTCAACGATCTGCTGCAGGGCGTCGACAAGAGCACGACGATTACCCTGCTGGTGCGGCGCGGCAATGCGCAGACGTTCATCACCATCAAGGGCATATCCGATAAATAGGCCTGCGGACAGTCGACCGTCGCTGCAGTTGCGGCTGTATAGCCGCAACTACTGTCATCTGTGCCACGACATGCTCGCCGCGCTGGAAGCCTTGCGCGGCGAGCCGGGCGTGCCGCATTTCGCCATTGAAGTGGTGGATGTCGACGCCGATCCGGTGCTGGAAGCGAAATACAACGAATGGGTGCCGGTGCTGGTCGATGGCGAGGGCACGGAGCTTTGCCATTACTTCCTCGACGCGGTGAAAGTGCGTGAGTATTTGAGCGGATTCCGCTAAGAGGCGTAGTTTGCCGTGTCACCAGCGCCGACTTTCACCCGTCCGATGTCGCCAATCCCGCTACGCGACGGCACAGAGGCGCTGGCGGGCGTGCTGGCTATGGTGACGGACGCGGGGAGTGTGGATATCGATGAGTCGCGGTGCAGTAGTTTGGATGCTCCGAAGCGGCCAGTGGTCAACGAGTGCTGCCGGCCAGTTGCAGCCATACAACGGGGTGCAAATCGAGTCTTTTGACAGTCCGGTGTACGTTCGATAGCAGCCCGCCAGCCATCCCCACCGACGTGGGCAATGACCATACGCCAGCAGTCGG
>Ga0209211_10003573_pt1 | contig 25161 bp, 25 predicted proteins | sample RifGroA2_FD_183992 | JGI IMG/M metagenome (GOLD analysis project Ga0209211, IMG submission 183992) | Groundwater microbial communities from Rifle, Colorado, USA - Groundwater A2 (SPAdes) (version 2) | ecosystem: Environmental > Aquatic > Deep subsurface > Groundwater | place: Rifle, Colorado...
CCGAAGCGCTACGTCTGGAAGGCCAAGGGGGAGGAGATTCTGCGCAAGATTCAGCGCGCTCGCGAGATCATGGCTCAACAGCAGGTAGCGGCTTAAATGTATAGTCATTTACGAGACGCTACACTAGGCCTTTAACCGCGCCACGATGTCGCTGACCAGGGCTTCAGGATGCAGTCCGGCGCCAAGCACCGCATTGCAGCTTGGGCACAGGTACACGCCGCCCAGGGCAATGTTCTGGCCGCGCTCGGAGATGTCGACCACTTCGAACTTGATGGACGAGACGGTCGCTTCGCATTTGGGGCATTTGGCAGTGTGATTCATGATGATCTCCCGGTTGAATGAACGACTGGCTGCTACATCGGCACTTCCGCCAGCAGCCCGCGCAGCACATAGGGCAGGATGCCGCCGTGACGCAGGTAATCCACCTCGATGGGCGTATCGACGCGCAGTTGCAGCGTCACCTCCTGGCGGCGGCCATCGCGCCGCGTGATCGCCAGCACCACATCCTGGCGCGGTCGCAGTTCGCCTTCGAGGCCTAGGATGTCGAACTCCTCGTCGCCGACGATGGCCAGCGAGTCGACGCTGTCGTCGCCCTTGAACTGGAACGGCAGCACGCCCATGCCGACCAGGTTGGAGCGGTGGATGCGCTCGAAACTTCGCGCCACGACGGCGCGCACGCCGAGCAGGCGCGGCCCCTTGGCCGCCCAGTCGCGGCTGGAGCCGGTGCCGTATTCCGTGCCGGCGAACACCACGCTCGGCGTGCCGACCGCCTGGTACTTCATCGCCGCCTCGTAAATCGACAGCAGTTCGCCGCCGGGCTGATGCAGCGTGACGCCGCCTTCGACGCGCGAGCCGTCGTCGTTGGCGGGCAGCATCAGGTTGCGGATGCGCACATTGGCGAAGGTGCCGCGCATCATCACTTCGTGGTTGCCGCGACGCGAGCCGTAGCTGTTGAAGTCGGCGCTGGCGACACGGCGCGCGAGCAGGTATTCGCCCGCCGGAGAACCGGCCTTGATCGAGCCGGCGGGGCTGATGTGGTCGGTGGTCACCGAATCGCCGAAAATCGCCAATACCCGCGCCGCATGGATGTCCGCGACGCCGCCCGGCGTCATGGTGAAGCCGTCGAAGAACGGCGGCTCGGCGATGTAGGTCGAAGGCGCCCAGGCATAGACCTGGCCGGTGTCGGCGGGGATGTCGTTCCACAGCGGATTGCCGCTGACGAAATCGCGGTACAGCGCGCGATAGGTGGCCGGGTCGGTGGCGTGCACCAGCGCCGCCGCAACCTCCTGCCCGCTCGGCCAGATGTCCTTCAGCAGCACCGGCTGGCCGTCGCGGCCAATGCCAAGCGGATCGTGCGCGAGGTCGATATCGACGCGACCGGCGATGGCGAAGGCGACCACCAGCGGCGGGCTCATCAAAAAGTTGGCCTTGAGCGCCGGATGAATCCGCGCCTCGAAGTTGCGGTTGCCCGACAGCACGGCGGCGCAGACCAGATCGTGCGCGGCAATCGCCTCCTCCAGTTGCGGCGCCAGCGGCCCGGCGTTGCCGATGCAGGTGGTGCAGCCGTAAGCGACGACGCGAAAACCCAGCGCTTCCAGATCGCCCAGCAGCCCCGCCCTGGTCAGATATTCCGTCACCACGCGCGAACCCGGCGCCAGCGAGGTCTTGACCCGTGGCCCGACCGACAGGCCGAGCGCCACCGCCTTCTTCGCCAGGAGGCCGGCCGCCAGCATGACGCCGGGGTTGGAGGTGTTGGTGCAGGAGGTGATGGCGGCGATCAGCACATCGCCGTGGCCGATGTCGGCGGCGGTGTCGGCGGCGGTGGATGCGAGCGGATGGCGCTTGCCGAGTTCAGCGGCGGACTTGCCGTAGCCACTCTGCGCCACCGGCGCGACGAACAATTCGGCGAAGCGATGGCCGAGCCGGGGCAGATCGATGCGGTCCTGCGGTCGCTTCGGACCGGCGACGCCGGGCACCACGCCGGCCAGATCAAAATACAGCACGGTGCTGTAGTCGATGTCGCCGACCTGCGGCATGCCGAACATTCCCTGCGCCATGAAGTACGACTGGAAGGCGTCGACCTCCTCGTCGCTGCGGCCGGTGGCGACGAGATAGCGTACCGTTTCCACATCGACCGGGAAGAAGCCCATGGTCGCGCCGTACTCGGGCGCCATGTTGGCGATGGTGGCGCGATCCGGCACCGTCAGCGAGGCGGCGCCGTCGCCAAAGAACTCGACGAACTTGCCGACGACTTGCGCCTGACGCAGGCGTTCGGTGACGGCCAGCACCATGTCGGTGGCCGTGGCGCCTTCGGGCAGGCGACCGTGGAGATGGACGCCGACCACGTCGGGCGTGAGGAAAACCAGCGGCTGGCCGAGCATGCCGGCTTCCGCCTCGATGCCGCCGACGCCCCAGCCGACGACGCCAAGCGCGTTGATCATGGTGGTGTGCGAATCGGTGCCGACCAGCGTGTCAGGATAAGTCACGCCATCCTTGTGCAGCACGCCGCGCGCCAGATATTCGAGGTTCACCTGATGCACGATGCCGATGCCCGGCGGCACCACGCGGAAGGTATCGAAAGCCTGCATGCCCCACTTGATGAAGCGGTAGCGCTCGGCATTGCGCCGGAATTCCAGGCGCATGTTGAGGTCGAGCGCGTCGGCGACGTTGTAGTGATCGACCTGCACCGAATGATCCACCACCAGATCGACCGGCACCAGCGGTTCGACGATCTTCGGATTGCGACCGAAGCGCTGCGCCACGCCGCGCATCGCCGCCAGATCGCACAGCAGCGGCACGCCGGTGAAGTCCTGCAACACGATGCGGGCGACGACGAAGGGAATCTCGGCGCTGCGCGGCGCATTGGGCTGCCAGGCGGCGAGCTGGCGCACGTGATCGGCGGTGATCTTGCGCCCGTCGCAGTTGCGCAGCAGCGATTCGAGCACGATGCGGATCGACACCGGCAGCCGCGAGATTCTGCCGAGCCCCGCCACTTCGAGCGCGGCCAGCGAGTAATAGCGGGAAGACTTGCCGGAGGCGAAACTGAAGTCCTGCAAGGCGTCGAACGGATCATGGATCATGGTGACCTCCATCGGCAAGCTCGCGACAATGGCGCCGCAACGCGTTTGAGTATAGTCATTTCGGCTAGCCTGTCGTGAGTCCTTTTTCACGCAGCCAGTCCGGATTGAACAGGCGTTTGAAGTAGAGTCCGCCGCGGTCGCAAAGCAAGGTGACCACCGTGTGCCCGGAGCCCAGTTGGCGGGCGACCTGGAGCGCAGCCGCGACATTGATGCCGCTGGAACTGCCGACGAACAGGCCTTCTTCGCGCAGCAGGCGATAAACCATGGCGACGCAGGTCTGATCGTCGATCTGCACGGCGTCGTCGATCGGCGCCCCTTCCAGATTCGCCGTGACGCGCGTGGTGCCGATACCCTCGGTGATCGAACTGCCTTCGGCCTTCAGTTCGCCGGTCTTGACCCAGCTATACAGCGCACTGCCCTGCGGGTCGGCGAGGACGATGCGCAGCCGCGGATTGCACTCCTTGAGGTAGCGCGCGACGCCGGCCAGCGTGCCGCCGGTACCCGTGGCGCAGACGAAGGCGTCGACCCGACCGCCGCTGTCGCGCCAGATTTCCGGTCCCGTCGTTTCGTAGTGCGCCTGGCGGTTGACGATGTTGTCGAACTGATTGGCCCAGATCGCATTGGGCAGCTCCGCAGCCAGTCGCTGTGCAATCTTCTGGTAGTTGTCGGGATCGCGGTAAGGCTTGGCCGGCACCGGCCTGACCTCGGCCCCGAGCACGCGCAGCAACTCCAGCTTTTCCGGCGACTGGGTGTCGGGAATGACGATGATGCAGCGATAGCCGCGCGTCGCGCAGATATGCGCCAGACCGATGCCGGTATTGCCGGCGGTGCCCTCGACCACCGTCGCGCCCGGTCCGAGCAGGTCGCGTCGTTCGGCGTCGCGGATGATGTAGAGCGCGGCTCTATCCTTCACCGAACCGCCGGGATTGAGGAACTCGGCCTTGCCAAGGATTTCGCAGCCGGTTTCGGCGCTCAGCTTGCCCAAGCGGATGAGCGGCGTGTTGCCTATGCTGCCGACGAAACCGTCCCGGACGTCCATGGCGAACTATCTCCTCGCGGCGCTGCCAGTACGTTTCATTCTAGTTCAGCAACCCGGCGGAGCAAGCCCTGCCTGGATGAGCCACCCACGGCGCACGCGACCAGCCGTATCACCCACCCGACCAGGGCCATATGCGATTCAAGCTGACCAACGACCGCCACGCCCACGGTGGGCGCGGAGAACAATCGAACTCTATGCCGTTTCGACCCGGCTCAAGATATGCTCGATCACATGATCCTGATCCTTGAGCTGCTCGCGATACGCCTTGCGATCCGTATGGCTGATTTCGGTTTTCAGTTCGGATCGAAAACTCCGCAACGCCTCTGCCAGGGTTTCCTGTTCCTGGTTGTCAAGTTCCAGTTGCAACATGATCATCTCCTTTCGCGACAACCGCCACGGCGAGCGGCACGGGCCGCAATGCCGCGGCATCCGGGGACCCGGTTTTCCGGGTCCGTTTTCCCTGCTAGGACACGAGGTGGTGGTCATGCCACCACTTCTCGAACGCCGTGTCGCTGAACATGGCCCACGTGGCCATCGCCGTAACGCCAACGCCGACTATCACCGTATTCATGGCGACGCCGGTATAGGACGCAAAGGCCAGAGCCCAAGGCGAAACGATCATCCACACGCCGAAGCACATGTTGATCCACTCCTCCCAGGCTCGCGGCAGATACACCGCATACGCCGCAAATACCATCGTCACCGCGCCGACGAGATAGGCGTTCCAGGTCGCGCTCATGACGTTGTCCATGTAACCCATGGCCCACGGCGAAACGAACAACCACGCGCCGAGCACCATATTCACCATGTCTTGCCATCGTTTGGTTTTCATACCGATCACACCTCCTTTTGATGAACAGAAACTGCACCTTGAGGCAATAACTTTGACGATTTTTTGGCTGGATAGTTCATCGCCGGAAACGCCGGAATCCGGCGCGGAACCTCGCCGGGCGGGCATTACGCGCGATGCCATGCTCAGTCGAAGCGGTCGTCGCGAACCTGCACCATGCCGTCGGCGATGCGCACCGGAAAGCTCGCCACCGGCTCGTAGGCCGGCGGCGACAAAGCCGCGCCGCTGACCAGGGAAAAGCGGGCGAAATGGCGTGGGCAAATGATTTCGCGGCCTTCGACCGTTCCATCCGACAGTGTTCCGGCCTCGTGGCTGCAACAGTCCTCGATGGCGTAATACTCGCCGCCGACGTTGAACACGGCGATCGGCACGCCGTCCGCATCGACGGTGCGCACGCTGCCGGGCGGAAAATCGGCGGCGGCGGCGACATCCATCCACGCCGCCATGTCACAGCATTCCCAGTTGCAGGCGCGCCGCTTCGGTCATCAGTTGCCGCGACCAGGGCGGCTCCCAGACCAGTTCCACCTCGACGTGCTTGACGCCGGCGACCGCCGCCACGGCCTGGCCGACCACGCCCGGAAAGGTATGCGCCACCGGGCAGGCGGGGGCGGTCAGGGTCATGCGGATGTGCACCGCGCGATTTTTCGCGTCGACCTCCAGCGCATAGATCAGGCCGAGGTCGTAAATGTTGACCGGAATCTCGGGGTCGAAGACGGTGCGCAGCGCGGCGATCACCCTGGCTTCGAGTGTTTCACCGGCCTGGGCGGGCGGGTCGTCATAAAACCATTTGCCGATACTCATATGGTTTACTCCCGGTTCATTCGGTCGACACCGGCGCCGCCTGGTCGTGCAGCGCCGCGCGCAGGGTATGCCAGGCCAGCGTCGCGCATTTGATGCGGGCCGGGAATTCCTGCACCCCGGCCAGCACTTGCAACTTGCCGAGGAGCGCCGCATCCGCTGCCGGCGCGGCGCCGGTGACCAAGGCATGGAAGCCGGCGGCCAGCGCTTCCGCCTGCGCCACGCGCTTGCCCTTCAGCGCTTCGGTCATGAGCGAGGCCGAGGCCGTTGAAATGGCGCAGCCGCTGCCTTCGAAGCTGGCCGCCGCGATGACGCCGTCGGCCACCTCGAGGTAGAGCGTCAGTTGGTCGCCGCACAGCGGGTTGAAGCCTTCGGCGTGGTGGTTGTACCGCGCCAGGGCGCCGAAATTGCGCGGCCGGCGGCTGTGGTCGATGATGACTTCCTGGTAGAGGTCGCGCAGATCGGACATCACGCAAATACCTCCCCAACCGTGGCCAGCGCGGCGAACAGGGCGTCCACCTCGACCGGCGTGTTGTACAGGGCGAACGAAGCGCGCACCGTGGCCGGCACGCCGAAGCGGTCCATCACCGGCATGGCGCAGTGATGGCCGCTGCGCACCGCGACGCCGGCGAGGTCGAGGATGGTGCCGACATCGTGCGCATGCACGCCGTCGATGACGAAGGAGAGGATGCCCGCCTTGCTGCGCGCGGTGCCGATCAGCCGCAGGCCGGGCGTCGCCGCCGCCCTGGCGCTGGCGTAGTCGAGCAGGGTTTGCTCGTGGGCGGCGACGGCGTCGAGGCCGATCGCGCGCAGATAGTCGATGGCGGTGCCAAGGGCGATGCCGCCGGCGATGTTGGGCGTGCCGGCCTCGAACTTATAGGGCAGATCGTTCCAGGTGGTCTTGGCGAAAGTGACGCGTTTGATCATGTCGCCGCCGCCTTGCCAGGGCGGCATGGCATCGAGCAGCGCGGCCTTGCCGTAGAGCACGCCGGTGCCGGTGGGGCCGTACAGCTTGTGCCCGGAGAAGGCATAGAAGTCGCAATCCAGCGCCTGCACATCCACCGCCAGATGCGGCACGGCCTGCGCGCCGTCGATCAGCACCACGGCGCCGTAGGCGTGGGCCAGGGTAATCATCTGCCTGACCGGGTTGATGGTGCCCAGCGCGTTGGAAACATGGGTCACCGCGACCAGTTTGGTGCGCGGGCCGAGCAGGTTCTCGAAGGACTCCGCATCCAGCTCGCCGGCGTCGTCGATCGCCGCGACGCGCAGCACCGCGCCGCTGCGCTCGCAGAGCAACTGCCAGGGCACGATGTTGGAGTGGTGCTCCATTTCGCTGATGAGGATTTCGTCGCCCGACCGCAGGCGCTGGCCGTAGCTCGCGGCGACTAGGTTGATGGCCTCGGTGGCGCCGCGAACGAAGACGATCTCCTCGCGCCGGGCGGCGTTGATGAAGCGCTGCACGCTGTCGCGCGCCGCCTCGTAGGCGTCGGTGGCCTCCTGGCTGAGGCGGTGGATGCCGCGATGGATGTTGGCGTTGTATTCGGCGTAATAGCGCGCTTCGCAGTCGATCACGCAACGCGGCTTCTGGCTGGTGGCGGCGTTGTCGAGGTAGACCAGCGGCTGGCCGTACACCTGGCGGGCGAGGATGGGGAAATCGCAGCGTAGCCGCGCCACGTCGAGCGGCGTCGACGCCGCAAGCCGCATCGCCTCCCGGTTCGCGCTCAGCATGGCAGCACCTCGCCGCTCAGTGGCAGGCGCGCCCGCAGCAAGCGCTCCAGCCGGGCGCGCAAGGGCGCCAGGGGCACGCGCTCGACCATCTCCGCGGCGAAGCCCCAGGTCAGCAAGGCGCGTGCCGCCGCATCGGCGATGCCGCGCGAGCGCAGGTAGAAAATCTGTTCGGCATCGAGCTGGCCCACCGTCGCGCCGTGGCTGCACTTGACGTCGTCGGCCCAGATTTCGAGCTGCGGCTTGGTGTCGATCTCGGCCTGGTCCGAGAGCAGCAGGTTGCGGTTGGTCTGCGCCGCGTCGCTGTGCTGCGCGTCGGCATGGACGATCACCTTGCCGTTGAAAACGGCGCGCGCGGCGCCATCCAGCACGCCCTTGTAGAACTCGCGGCTGGTGCCGTGGGGCCGGCTGTGGTCGATGCGCGTGTGATGGTCGATATGCTGACGGCCAGTGGCCAGGTAAAGCCCGTCGAGCGCGCATTGCGCGCCTTCGCCATCGAGCGCGACCGCGATCTCGGTGCGGGCCAGGGCGCCGCCCAGCGCAAAGGAACTGGAAACGAAGCGGCTGCCTTGCGCCAGGTCCGCGTACACGGCGGCGACATGAAAGGCCTCGGCGCTTTCCTCTTGCAGCTTGTGATGCTCGATCGTCGCGCCGGGCCCGACCACGATGTCGGTGACGACGTTGCTGAAATACCTGGCCGCGCCGAGCCTCGCGTGGTGCTCGACGATGCAGGCGCGACTGTCCGCCCCGGCGATCACCAGGTTGCGGCTATGGGTCGCCAGATCGGTCGTGGCGGCGACGAACAGCACGTGGAGCGGCGCCTCCAGCACGACGCCCGGCGCCAGATGAATGTAGGCGCCATCGGCCATGCAAGCGGCATTGAGGGCGGCGAAGCCGCCTGGTTTGCCGTGGCGCGGGCTGGCCAGCCAGAATTGCAGGCGCTCGGGTTCGCGCCTCAGCGTCGCGGCCAGGCTGGCGACAACGACCCCGGTCGGCAAGGAGCCGACGCCGGATAAAGCCGGGACGTGGCGGCCATCGACGAAAACCAGCAAATGCGCGCCGGGCAGGGCCAGATTGGCGACCTCGGCGGCAAGCTCGGCGGCGGCCACGGTGTCGGGCGTTGCGGCAAGGAAGAAAAAGCGTCCCTGCTCGATCCGGGCGACGCTGGTGTATTTCCAGTCCTCGTCGCGCAGCGTCGGCAAACCCGTGCCGGTGAAGGCCGCCAGCGCCTGGGCGCGGCTGCCGGCGAGCCAGGGCAGGTCCTGGCCGGGCAGGGCGGTTTTGATGCGGAGGCATTCGTCGAGAAAGTGCGCCGGCGCATTCATGGCCTGGCTCCCGCCGTGCCGCCGGCGCCGACTCTCGCCGCATCGCCAGCGCCAACTCTCGCCGCGTCGCCGGCATCGAGCCAGGCGTAACCGCGGCGCTCCAGTTCCAGCGCCAGCGGCGGCCCGCCGGAGAGCGCGATGCGGCCCTGGGACAGCACATGCACCCGGTCCGGCACGATGTAGTCGAGCAGCCGCTGGTAATGGGTGACGAGGATGATGGCGCGTTGCGGGCTGCGCATGGCCTCGACGCCGGCGGCGACCAGCTTGAGGGCGTCGATGTCGAGGCCCGAATCGGTCTCGTCGAGGATCGCCAGTTTCGGCTCCAGCACCGCCATTTGCAGGATCTCGTTGCGCTTCTTCTCGCCGCCGGAAAAACCCTGGTTCACCGGGCGGTAGAGCAGAGCCTCGTCCATGCCCATGCGCGCCAGCCGGTCCCTGATCAGGGCGAGGAAATCCACGGCATCGAGTTCGGGTTCGCCGCGATGCAGACGCTGGGCGTTCAGCGCCGCCTTGAGCAGGTAGATGTTGGCGACGCCGGGAATTTCCACCGGGTACTGGAAAGCCAGGAAGATGCCCTCGCGGGCGCGCTCCTCGGCGCTAAGCTCGAACAGGTTGCGGCCGTTGTAATTCACCGTGCCGGCGGTCACGGTATAGCTTTCGCGCCCGGCCAGCACCTGGGCCAGGGTGCTCTTGCCGGAGCCGTTGGGGCCCATCACGGCATGCACCTCGCCGGCTTTGACGACGAGGTCGATGCCGTGCAGGATGGCTTTGTTATCGACGCTGACGTGGAGGTTGGTGATTTCGAGCATTTCAAATATCTCCTGTCGCTTTCGGGCTGACCCCATCCCCACCCCGGCCCTCCCCTTGAAGGGGAGGGAGCGCACGGATCAAGCGCAGTGCATCGAGGGGGCGTCCCTTCCCCTTCAAGGGGAAGGACAGGATGGGGATGGGGTTCACTACGCGATACTCCCCTCCAGACTCACCCCGAGCAGCTTCTGCGCCTCGACGGCGAATTCCATCGGCAGTTCCTTGAACACTTCCTTGCAGAAGCCATTGACGATCAGCGCCACCGCCTCCTCGGCGGCGATGCCGCGGCTTTGGCAATAGAACAACTGATCCTCGCCGATGCGCGAGGTGGATGCCTCGTGTTCGACCTGGGCCGTCGGGTTCTTCACCTCGATGTAGGGGAAGGTGTGGGCGGCGCAACGGTCGCCCAGCAGCAGCGAGTCGCACTGCGTGTAGTTGCGCGCGCCGAAGGCCGACTTCGCCACCCGCACCAGACCGCGATAGGCGTTGCGACCGTGACCGGCCGAGATGCCCTTGGAGAGGATGGTGCTCTTCGTGTTGCGGCCGAGGTGGATCATCTTGGTACCGGTGTCGGCCTGCTGGTAGTTGTTGGTCAGGGCCACCGAGTGGAACTCGCCGACCGAGTCGTCGCCGTGGAGGATCACGCTCGGGTACTTCCAGGTGATCGCCGAGCCGGTCTCCACCTGGGTCCAGGAAATCCGCGCCCGCGCGCCACGGCAGTCGCCGCGCTTGGTGACGAAGTTGTAGATGCCGCCCTTCCCTTCCTTGTCGCCGGGATACCAGTTCTGCACCGTGGCGTACTTGATCTGCGCGTCTTCGAGGGCGATCAGCTCCACCACCGCCGCGTGCAACTGGTTCTCGTCGCGCATCGGCGCCGTGCAGCCTTCGAGATAGCTGACGTAGGCGCCGCGGTCGGCGACGATCAGGGTGCGCTCGAACTGTCCGGTGTTCTGGGCGTTGATGCGGAAATAGGTGGATAGCTCCATCGGGCAGCGCACGCCGGGCGGGATGTAGCAAAACGACCCGTCGGAAAACACCGCCGAGTTGAGCGTGGCGAAATAGTTGTCGCTGTAGGGCACCACCGAGCCCAGGTATTGCCGCACCAGTTCCGGATGCTCGCGCACGGCCTCGGAAAACGAACAGAAGACGATGCCCAGCGCGGCCAGTTTGTCCTTGAAGGTGGTGGCCACCGAGACGCTGTCGAACACCGCATCGACGGCGACGCCGGCCAGCATTTCGCGCTCGTGCAGCGGCACGCCGAGTTTCTCGTAGGTGCGCAGCAGTTCGGGATCGACATCGGCCAGGCTGCGCGGCCCCTCGGCACCCGACTTGGGCGCCGAGTAGTAGGAGATGTCCTGGTAGTCGATCGGCGGATGGCGCACCGTGGACCAGCGCGGCTCGGTCAGGGTCAGCCAGTGGCGGTAGGCCTTGAGGCGCCAGGCGAGCATGAATTCCGGCTCGTTTTTCTTGGCCGAAATCAGGCGGATGACGTCCTCGTCGAGCCCGCGCGGCACGGTATCGGTCTCCAGAGCGGTGACAAAGCCCTGCCGGTAGCCCTGGTTGATCAGCTCGTCGAGCCTGAGCGCCTGGGTCCTCATGGCGCTAGCTCCGTTGCGACGGCGCGGGATTCCCCGCCGCCGGCCTGAAAGACGGGCCGCTCATCTCGGCCAGCGTCACCTGGTCCAGCGTGCGGCGGATGACCTGGTTCAGGCGCTGCCAGTTTTCCCGCAAGGGGCAAGCGGCCTCCTGGGCGCAGAGGCCGACGGTGACGCTGCATTCGGTAACGCCGAAAGGGCCTTCCAGGGCGTCGATCACCTCGGCCATGGAGATCTGCTCCGGCGGTCGCGACAGCGTGTAGCCGCCCTTGGCGCCCCGTGTCGACTGCACCAGATCGTGGCGCGCCAGCGTCTTCAGTATCTTGGTGGTGGTCGGCGCCGCGACTCCCACCGCCACCGCCATCGCCGTCACGCTGTGAATTTCCCGCGGCTGGCGCGCCATGTAGGACATGATGACAGTTCCGTAGTCGGTCAATTTGCTCATTCGCAACATGGTTGTTACCTCGCTTTCCGATATAGGACCGTTTCAGTCCGATATTGTTCCCGCCGGCACGATTCCCGGCGGGCGCGGGCGCATTCACGGTCGGCCGCCTTGGGCCTATGATGGGAGCGGCAGCGATCGGAGAGGACACCATGAGCACAACGCGAACAGAATTCGACTCCTGCGGCGCCATCGAAGTCCCCGCCGACAGGCTGTGGGGCGCGCAGACGCAGCGCTCGCTGGAGCACTTCGCCATTTCCAGCGAACGCATGCCGGAGGAAATCATCCTCGCCCTGGCCACCGTCAAGTCGGCCTGCGCCCAGGTCAATCGCGAGCTCGGGCTGCTGGCCGCGGACAAGGCGGCAGCGATCATCGCGGCGGCGGAAGAAGTGCTGTTCGGCCGCCACGAGCAGGAGTTCCCCCTGTCGGTGTGGCAGACGGGTTCCGGCACGCAGAGCAACATGAACATGAACGAGGTGCTGGCCAACCGCGCCGCGGAACTGCTCGGCGGCGAGCGTGGCGAACATCGCAACGTCCATCCCAATGACGATGTCAATCTCGGGCAGTCGTCGAACGACATCTTTCCCACCGCCATGCACCTCGCCGCCGCGCTCGGCATCGCCAGCGCGCTGCTGCCGGCGCTGGCCCGGCTGCGCGCGGCGCTGGCGGAGAAATCCGCCGCCTTTGCCGACATCGTCAAGATCGGCCGCACCCATTTGCAGGACGCCACGCCGCTGACCCTGGGCCAGGAATTCTCCGGCTACGTCGCCCAGCTCGACCATGCCGAAACGGCGATCAAGGCCGCCCTGCCCTCGCTCTATCCGCTCGCCGTCGGCGGCACCGCGGTCGGCACCGGCCTCAACACCCACCCGGAATTCGGCGCCCGCGTCGCGGCGGAACTGGCGCGCGGCAGCGGGCTGCCCTTGGTCAGCGCCGCCAACAAGTTCGCCGCGCTGGCCGCCCACGACGGCCTGGTCGCCGCACACGGCGCGCTCAAGACGCTCGCCGTGGCGCTGCTGAAAATCGCCAACGATATCCGCTGGCTGGCCTCGGGACCGCGCTCGGGACTCGGCGAAATCGGCATCCCCGAAAACGAGCCGGGCAGCTCGATCATGCCGGGCAAGGTCAACCCGACCCAGTGCGAGGCGCTGACCATGATCTGTTGCCAGGTCATGGCCAACGATGTCGCCATAAGCATCGGCGGCGCCTCCGGCAATTTCGAGCTCAACGTCTTCAAGCCTCTCATCGCCCACAACTTCCTGCAAAGCGTGCGCCTGCTGACCGATGGCATGACGAGCTTCGAGGCCCACTGCGTGCGCGGCATCGAAGCCAGGCGGGAGCGCATCGCCGAGCTGCTGGAGCGCTCGCTGATGCTGGTGACGGCGCTGGCGCCGCACATCGGCTACGACCGCGCCGCCGAGATCGCCAGGCGCGCGCACCATGACGGCAGCACGCTGCGCCAGGCGGCGCTGGCGCTGGGGCATGTCACGGCGGAGGAGTTCGACCGCTGGGTGAAGCCGGCGGAGATGGTCGGCGGCGACCGTTAGAATGGACAGCCTTTCAAGCTTGGCCGTTTGGCGATCATGCGTAACGGATACTCCGGCTGAAACGCCGACCGCGGATTCGCGCTGGCCGGCGACAACACATCGACACCTTCACTGAAAGCATCATGAAGTTCCGGCTCCATCTTTATCTGCTCGCCATTGGCCTCGGACTGCTGGCCCGCCCCGCCCTCGCGGACGCAATCACCATCGCCGCCGCCGCCGATCTCAAGTTCGCCATGGAGGAGATCGTCGCCGTTTTCAAACAGGCCAACAGCACCGATCAAGTGGAGACCATCTACGGCTCCTCCGGCAAGTTCCACACCCAGATTCAGCAGGGCGCGCCCTTCGACCTCTTCTTCTCGGCCGACATCGCCTACCCGCGCCTGCTGGCGAAGGAGGGCCACGCCGCCGCCGCCGCAGCGCGCCCCTACGCAGTGGGCCGCATCGTGCTCTGGAGCGCCTCGCGCGACGCCCGCAAGATGACGCTGGCCGACCTCGCCGATCCCGCCATTCGCAAGATCGCCATCGCCAATCCGAAGCACGCGCCCTACGGCAAGCGCGCCGAGGAAGCGCTGCGCTCGGCCGGTCTCTGGGACAAGGTGGAAAGCCGCCTGGTGATGGGCGAGAACATCGCCCAGACCGCCCAGTACGTGCAGACCGGCAACGCCGATGTCGGCATCATCGCGCTGTCTCTGGCGCTCAACCGGACGCTGGCGGCAAAGGGCGGCTACGCGCTGATCCCCGACAAGCTGCACCAGCCGCTGGAACAGGGTTTCATCGTCACCCGGCGCGCCGCCGCCAACCCGCTGGCGAAGAAGTTCGCCGACTACATGGTCAGCCCCGAGGCGCGGCGCGTCATGGTGCGTTATGGATTTGTCCTGGCGGGAGAAGCGCCCCGATGAACCCCGCCGACCTCGCTGCCATCTGGCTGACGCTCAAGCTGGCGACCATCACCACGCTGCTGCTGTTGCTGATCGGCACGCCCATCGCGTGGTGGCTGGCGCGCACCCGCTCCTGGTGGAAAGGCCCGGTGGGCGCGGTGGTGGCGCTGCCCATCGTGTTGCCGCCGACAGTGCTCGGCTTCTATCTGCTGGTGGTGATGGGACCGCAGGGCGTGGTCGGGCAGTTCACGCAATGGGCCGGCATCGGCCTCTTGCCCTTCACCTTCTGGGGCCTGGTGGTGGCCTCGGTGTTCTACTCCATGCCTTTCGTCGTGCAGCCGATCCAGAACGCCTTCGAGGCCATCGGCGAAGGTCCGCTGGAAGCCGCGGCGACCTTGCGCGCCGCGCCGCTCGACGCCTTTTTCAGCATCGCCGTGCCGCTGGCGAAACCCGGCTTCATCACCGCCTCAATCCTCGGCTTCGCCCACACCGTCGGCGAATTCGGCGTGGTGCTGATGATCGGCGGCAACATCCCGGACAAGACCCGCGTCGTCTCGGTGCAGATCTACGACCACGTCGAAGCGCTCGAATACACGCAGGCCCACTGGCTGTCCGGCGGCATGGTGGTGTTCTCCTTCCTCGTCCTGCTGGCGCTATATACGCTCAACCCGAGCGGGCGGCAAAGGATGCGATGAGCATCAAGGCGCAGTTCCGGCTGAGCTATTCCGGTTTCATGCTCGACGCCGAGCTGGACCTGCCGGGGCGCGGCGTCACCGCCCTGTTCGGCCACTCCGGCAGCGGCAAGACCACGCTGCTGCGCTGCATCGCCGGGCTGGAGCGCGGCGCCGGACAGCTCGAAGTGAATGGCGAAATCTGGCAGGACGCCAAGCGCTTCGTGCCGACCCACCAGCGCCCGCTCGGCTACGTGTTCCAGGATGCGCGCCTGTTCGCGCATCTCTCCGTGCGCGGCAACCTTGAGTACGGCATGCGCCGTACCACCAGCGCCGACTTTTCGCGCTTCGACTCCGTCATCGAACTGCTCGGCCTCGGCCCCCTGCTCGACCGCCTTCCCGTGCGGCTTTCCGGCGGCGAACAGCAACGCGTCGCCATCGCCCGCGCCCTGCTCACCGCGCCGCGCCTGTTGCTGATGGACGAACCGCTGGCCTCGCTCGACCAGGCCCGCAAGGAGGAAATCCTGCCCTACCTCGAACGCCTGCACGACGAACTGGAAATTCCAATGCTGTATGTCAGCCACGCCGCCGACGAAGTGGCGCGACTGGCCGACCACATCGTCGTCATGGAGGGTGGCCGCGCCGTGGCGCAAGGCCCGCTCGGCGAAATCCTGACGCGGCTCGACCTGCCCATTTGCCTCGGCGAGGATGTCGGCGCCGTATTCGCGGCGACGGTCGCCGAGCGCGATGCCGAGTGGCATCTGGCCCGCGTCGAATTCGACGGCGGCGAGCTGTGGGTGCGCGACAGCGGCGCGGCGCCGGGCAGTCGCGTGCGCCTGCGCATCCTCGCCCGCGACGTCAGCATCGCCACCAGCCACCATGACGACGTCAGCATCATGAATCTGCTGCCCGCCACCGTCGTCGCCCTGGCCGGCGAAGACCATCCATCGCTGGCGCTGGTGCAGTTGCGCATCGGCGGCACGACGCTGCTGGCGCGTTTGACGCGCCGTTCGGCGCAGCGCCTCGACCTCGTCCCCGGTCGCCAAGTCTGGGTCCAGATCAAGGCCGTGGCGCTGGTCGGATAAGCGCGGCAACCCACACTTTATCGGGTCGGATTAAGATACGTACAGCGACATTCGAACTTGGTTATCCAGACACATCAAATGATTCCGGACGGTGGCCAATCATTGAACCAACCAGAGCTTGACCCATCGATGCTGATCGGCGTGCCGTTGATCGACAGCGAGCACCGTGCGCTCATTTCCCAGCTCAATCGCCTGATCGGCGACGTTCAGGCGCACACTGGGTCGGCGGCTTTTTCCGAGGTTCTCAGTCAGTTGGGCCGGCAGATCAACGCCCACTTCGACGACGAGGAATGCATTCTCGGGTCGTGCGGCATGCCCGTCGATGAAGTTGCCGTACATGTTCAAGCGCACAGCGAAATCCTTGACCAGTACGCCACTCTGAATCTCGACCTGATGCAAGGCAAGCAAGTTTCCCGCGCCGAGGTTCTGCTGATGATCAAGGGCTGGTTCGTCGATCATCTCTTGCAGTACGACACGAAAATCAGGAAGTACTTTCCGACCGATTGACGGGGCGGCCCGAGCGAGCCTCCTGGCTCAGGGGTTGTTCGCCACCTCGACACAGTTGCGACCGCGTTCCTTGGCGCGGTACATGGCGGCATCGGCGCTCTTGAGCAGAAGGCTTTCGTCTTTGCCATGCTCGGGAAACATGGCAATGCCTATGCTGCATGAAATGTGGATGACGTGTTCGGCTATTTCGAAAGTCTGGCTGAGCGCGCAAAGGATTTTCTCGGCGACGGTCATGGCATCCTGCACCGTTCCGATTTCCGGCAACATCACCACAAATTCGTCGCCCCCCATCCGCCCCACCGTGTCCGATTCGCGTCGCACGCATTCCGCCAGGCGGTTCGCCACCCGCTTCAGCAGCAAGTCGCCGACATGATGGCCAAGCTCGTCATTGACCGGCTTGAATTTGTCGAGATCGATGAACATCAGCGCCATATGCGTCTTGTCGCGCCGGGCCTTGGCGAGGGTCTGCCGCAGACGGTCTGAAAACAGGGTTCGATTGGCCAGTCCGGTGAGTACGTCGAAATGCGCCAGGTGCTGCATGCGTTGCTCGGAAGCCTTGCGTTCGGAAATGTCCGAGAACACCGCCACATAGTGCGTGGGCACTCCCTTGTCGCTGCACACCCTCTTGATCGACACCCATTCGACATAGAGCGCGCCGCTCTTGCTGCGATTCTGGATTTCACCGTGCCAGTGACCGTCCGTTTCCAGTTTTTCCCACATTTCCCGGTAGAACTCCGCCGAATGCGCCCCGGAAGCCAGCAGCTTCGGGTTCTTGCCGATCGCTTCACTTGCCGCGTAGCCGGTAATGACGGTGAATGCTGGATTGACCGAGACGATCACATTTTCCGCGTTGGTCACCGTCACCGCTTCGTCCATGGTGAGGAAAACGGTCGAGGCAAGCCGCAATGCTTCCTGGGCGCTTTCGCGCTCCCGATTCTGCTGGACAATCAGATCCTGGGCGCTTTTCACTATGGCCGACAGCACCAGGTAGAGCAAGGCCAGCAGCCCGATCACGGCGAAAATCATGTACCACTGCCGCCTATCGACCTCCGACAGTATCGAAGTGGCATCGCCATAGATTTCGAACACGCCGCTCACCATGCCGGTGGCGGGATCGTAACGAGGAATGTAGCTCTCGACCAGGTCGCGGTTCTGCACCTCGCCTTCAAAGGCGCTGAACTGATCCCGATGAACCAGGCGGGAACTGCTTCGACCGCGCAGACCCGCCATTACGCCGGCATTGCTGCTCTTGTCCTCGCCAATCTGCCGGGGTTCGGTCGAAAAGACCGTCATTCCCCGCGCGTCATAGACCTTGATCTTGAATATCTTGGTGCCCTTGAGCAGCCTCGATACTTTCTCGTGTATCGCTGGAATCTGCGGTGCAGCCTTCACGTCCGCCGCCGATTTGCCCGCCAGCGCGAGAATCAGGGGTCCGAAATCATCGTCCCACATCTCGTTGGCAAGCACCTGGGCATGATTGACGTGTTCGCTCTCATAGCCGCCGATCAGGCCGTCAATCGACAGGGTCCGAAACGCATAACCCAGCAACGCCGCCACCACCACGAACGCCACCAGGCTGGCGGTTGTGAAATAACGCAACAGCTTGAAGTCCGCTCCGCCATCGACTGCCTTGCCGGTCCCGCCGATCTCGTCAGCCACGGGGAGCCTGGATTTCCAGAATCGCATTTTTTCTCTTGACAGTGGAGCGGGTTGGGAAGATCAAGGCTATCACCAAAAGGATAGAGAATAGTCTTACGATTCGAGTATCGACGCCCCTTGCGTCCCTGTCAAATTCCACCATTCCAGCGGCAATGCACAAACTCATTGCGGCATCGCCGTCGTAGAATCGAAGCCGATACGGCGGTACATCCCCAACCAGCATTCTCATTCAGCAGGAAAGCACGCATGAGCCAGGAATCCGGAACCCTCATCGAGATCAGCGACCTTCATTTCTCCTACGGCGACAAGAAGGTGCTTGACGGCATCAATCTGCGCGTGCCGAGGGGCAAAGTGGTGGCGATCCTCGGCGCCAGCGGCTCCGGCAAGAGCACCTTGTTGCGCCTGATCGGCGGCCAGTTGCGACCGGACCGGGGCAGCGTCAAGGTCAACGGACAGGTCATTCACGAACTGGACCACCACGGTCTTTACGAGATGCGGCGCAACATGGGCATGATGTTCCAGGCAGGCGGCCTGTTCAGCGACATGTCGGTCTATGACAACATCGCCTTTCCGATGCGCGAGCTGACGGACCTGTCGCCACCTCTGATACGCGACCTGGTGCTGATGAAATTGCAGGCGGTCGGCCTGCGCGGCACCACCGACCTGATGACCGCCGAACTTTCCGGCGGCATGTCGCGGCGCGTGGCGCTGGCCAGGACGATTGCCCTCGACCCGATGCTGACCATGTACGACGAACCGTTTGCCGGCCTCGATCCGATATCGCTGAATGTCATCGCGGAACTGATCCGGCGCCTGAACGACGCGCTGAGCGGAACCTCCATCGTTGTCACCTATGACGTTTCGGAATCCATGAAGATGGTCGACTACGCCTACCTGCTGCATGAAGGCGTCGTCGCCGCCGAGGGAACGGCGGAAGAACTGCTGGCCTCGTCCGACCCGTTTGTGGACCAGTTCCTTCACGCCCGCCCCACGGGACCGGTTGCCTTCCATATGGAAAGCACGCCCTACCGCGAGGATCTCGGCATCGGCGCATAATCGATTCAAGGAAAAACATGAATCGCCTGGCCTCCCTTGCCTGCCTGATCGCCGCCGTTATGTTGTCGGCATGCGAGCAGCCGCCCGCGGAGAAGCCCTTGCAGTACAGCGGTGCTCCGGTCGACGCGGCGATGCCGATATATCGCATTGCCGTCCATCCCCTGCACAATCCGCAAAAACTCAGCAAAGCCTACCAGCCGCTGGTAGACCTTCTGAATCGTCGGTTGCCGGGCGGGCGCATCGAACTGGAGGCCTCGCGCGATTACCAGGCCTACGAGCAGAAGTTCCGCGCCCGCGCACCGGCATTCCTGCTGCCCAACCCATGGCAGACGCTCGAAGCGATGAAGGTGGGCTATCATGTCATCGCCATGGCGGGCGACGCCGAGGATTTCAAGGGCATCTTCATTGTCCGCAAGGACAGCAACGTCAGAACTCCGGCCGATCTCAGGGGCATGGCCGTCAGTTACCCCTCGCCCACGGCCCTGGCGGCGGCCATGATGCCCCAGTACTATCTGCACAGCCATGGCATCGACATCGACAAGGACATCCGGAACGTCTATGTCGGCTCCCAGGAATCGTCCATCATGAATGTGTATCTGGGCAAGACTGCGGCGGGCGCCACCTGGCCGCCGCCCTGGCGGCTGTTCCAGACGGATAACCCGCGCGAGGCGGCCCAGCTCAAGGTGATCTGGGAAACCCCGCCCCTGCTGAACAATTCGGTGATGGTGCGCGACGACGTGCCGGACGCAATCCGCAACGGGGTACGAACGGCACTTATCGATCTCGCCCGGACGGCGGACGGCCAGGCGATTCTCGCCGGCATGCAGACCGCCCGCTTCCATGCCGCCGACGATGCCAGCTATGACATCGTGCGCGAGTACATCAAGCGTTTCGAGAAGGAAGTGCGCCCGGTGGAGATCAAGTGATGGTCCCGCTGCTGAGGCGCCTGCTGTTCGGCTCCCTGCGCCGGCAACTGGCCCTTGGCACGGCGCTGGTGGTTGCGGCGACGGTGTCCCTCTTCGCCTGGGACCTGACCGTTCGCCAGCAGACCGTGGCGCTGGAGCAGCAATCCGATCAGGCGGTCGCCCTGGCGCGCAGCGTGGCGACGTCGTCGGCCGTCTGGGTGGCCTCGCGGGATTTCAGCGGCTTGCAGGAAATCATCGAGGGTCTGTCGCGCTATCCCGATCTGCGCCATGCCATTGTCCTCGACCCGAGGGGCCAGGTGCTGGCCCACAGCGACCGGGCGCGGCTTGGGTTGTATCTGACCGACCTGCCAGAGGAAGCCGAACTCAAGTTTCTGCAACGGTCGGCAAGCCTGGTCGATGTCGCCTGCCCCGTCATGCTGGCCGATCATCAGATCGGCTGGGTGCGCATCGGCCTGGCGCGGGATTCTCTCGACGCCAAGCTTGCCGAGATGGCACGAGGCGGAATTTTCTATGCGCTGGTTGCGATTGTTCTCAGCACTCTTTTTGCCGTTCTGGCCAGCCGCTACCTGACGCGCCGGCTGTATGCCATCCAGCGGGTGGCGGATGCCGTGCGGGCCGGCCAGTCGGGATTGCGCGCGGTCGTGCCCGGCGACGACGAAGCGGCGCAGCTTGCCCGCCAGTTCAATGGCATGCTCGACACCCTCGACCTCCGCGAAGAGGCATTGAAGGAAAGCGAAGGCCGTTTCCGCTCCATGGCGGACAGCGCGCCGGTGCTGATCTGGACCGCCGGAGTGGACAAGCGGTGCGACTACTTCAACAAGGTCTGGCTGGAATTCACCGGGCGCGACATCGAGCGGGAGTTGGGCAATGGCTGGCTCGAAGGCGTGCACCCGGAGGACATGCAGCGTTGCCTGGATACCTACACGACCGCCTTCGACGCCCGGCGCGAATTCGTCATGGAGTATCGCTTGCGCCGCTTCGATGGCGAATATCGCTGGCTGGTCGATAACGGCGTGCCGCGCCATGACCCTCATGGCACATTCATGGGCTATATCGGCTCATGCAGCGACATCACCGAGCGCAAGCGGGCGGAGGAAAGACTTCAACTCGCCGCCAGCGTCTTCACCCACGCCCGCGAGGGCATCATGATCACCGCCGCCGACGGCACGATCATCGATGTCAATGACGCCTTCACCCGCATCACCAGCTACGACCGCGATGAAATCCTGGGCCGCAATCCGCGCATGCTCAGCTCCGGTCGACAGGACGAAAGCTTCTACGCCGCCATGTGGCGCGACCTGGTCGAGAAGGGCCACTGGTACGGCGAAGTCTGGAACCGGCGCAAGAACGGCGAGGTGTACGCAACGATGCAAACCATTGGCACCGTGCGCGACGCGCAGGGCAAGGCCCAGCAGTTTGTGGCGCTGTTCTCCGACATTACCCCGCTCAAGGAGCACGAACGCCAGCTCGAACACATCGCCCACTACGATGCGCTGACCAACCTGCCCAACCGCGTCCTGCTGGCCGACCGCCTGTGTCAGGCCATGGCCCAGACCCAGCGGCGCGGACAACAACTGGCGCTGGTCTATCTCGATCTCGATGGCTTCAAGGCCGTCAACGACAGCCACGGCCATGACGTTGGCGATCAGTTGCTGATGGTCCTGGCGACGCGCATGAAGCAGGCCCTGCGCGAAGGCGACACGCTGGCACGCCTGGGCGGCGACGAATTCGTCGGCATACTGGTGGACTTGCCGGATGCCGAAGCCAGTGTGCCGATGCTCACCCGCCTGCTCGCCGCCGCCGCCCAGCCGGTGCAGGTCGGCGATCTCCTGCCCCAGGTCTCGGCCAGCATCGGCGTTACCTTCTACCCGCAGGCGAACGACGTGGATGCCGATCAACTGCTGCGCCAGGCCGATCAGGCCATGTATCGGGCCAAGCTGGCCGGCAAAAACCGCTACCATGTCTTCGACGCCGAGCAGGACCGCAACGTCCAGGCCATCGCGAAAGACTGGACCGAACCCGCCGCGCCCTGACCCGTTTCGTTGATTTCGTTGCAAACGAACAATCGGTACTGCGGGCTGTTACCTCTTGCGGCGTGGCTTGAGTTTCCCGGCAACCGGCATCGTTGCCTTGGCTTCGGCAGACGCGGCGACGGACCCCACGCCAGACGCGGACGGCGCAACGTAAACCGAGTCGATATTGTGACGTTCTCGCAGTTGCTGGCGCACGCTGCGCGCGGACGCCGCATCGGCCCATGGACCCAACCGGAGCACAAAGAGCTTGCCGCTCGACCGGATCAGCAGTTTGCTTCCCATGGTGCCCAGTTCGCCGACCAACGGCCGCATTCGCGCCTCGGCATTGGCCTTTGTGGAAAACGCGCCGATTTGTATGAAATGCTCCCGCGCGCCCGGCTTCCCGGCCAGCGCGGCGGCGGCCTTGAGTCCCGCCGTCGGTTCTCCCGACACCGGCAGCGGCACAACGACGATGGGCGGGCTTGTCTCGACCGGCAGCGTCGGTGCGGCGACCGGCTTCGCCGACGCGGCGCCCTTCAGCAGCGATGCGTCGACGTGCAGCGGTGGCATGGCTTCCGCTGCGGCCGGACTGAGGTGCAGCATCGGCAGCGCAAGCAGAAAAATGAAAGCAAACGATCGGCGATTATTGTGGGGCATCGGCAGTGGCAGCCGTGATCGCGGCGCAGACGCGATCGACGTCCGAATCGGCCATGGCGGGAAACAGCGGCAGCGTAATGGTGCGGCGGCCGATGTCCTCGGCATGGGGGAAGTCGCCGTCCTTGAACCCCAGCGCACGATACAGCGAGAACAAGTGCAGCGCCGGGTAATGCACGCCGACGCCGATGCCCTGCTCTTTCATGGCCGCGATGAATTTGCCGCGATCCGCGCCGGCGGGCAGCAGGACCTGGAACATGTGCCAGTTGCAGTTGGCGAAGTCCGCCACGGGCATTTCCAGCCCGAGCGCGGGATCGATGACCGCGAAATAGCGTCGCGCGAGTTCGCGGCGGCGGGCGGTGAAGGCTGCGATGTGCTTCATCTGGCCGAGGCCAATGGTGGCGGCGATGTCGGTCAGGTTGAACTTGCCGCCCAGCACATCGACATCCATGCCGCCATCGGGGAAGCGCCGCACGCCTTGCAGGCGCAGGCGCTCGCACAGGCTCGGGTCGATGTCGGCGGGCAGCACCAGGGCGCCGCCTTCGGAGGTGGTGAGGTTCTTGTTGGCGTGGAAACTGAAGGAGACGAAATCTTTGCCGTTGCCGAATGAACTGCCGATGCGCTTGCCGTTCCACGAGGCGCCAAAGGCTTGCGCGGCGTCCTCGATGACGCGCAGTCCGTGCCTGTCGGCGATGGCATGGAGCCGATCACGATCCACCGGCAAACCGGCGAGGTCGACCGGAATGATGGCCCTGGTCTGCGGCGTGATGGCGGCTTCGAGTTGGTCCAGATCGATGTTGCGCGTAACCGGATCGACGTCGACGAATACCGGCGTCGCGCCGACTTCAAGAATCACGTTGGCGGTGGCGACCCAGGTCAGCGGCGTGGTGATCACCTCGTCTGCCGCCGTCCCGCCAGCGCCGACTCCTGCGAGGCGCAGCGCAACTTCGAGGGTGGCCGTGCCCGAATTGAAAACGCGCACCGAGCGACCGCCGCAGTAGTCGGACAGCGCCGCCTCGAAAGCCTGCACCCTGGGGCCGCTGGTGATCCAGCCGGAGCGCAGCACATCCACCACCGAGGCGATGGTTTCCTCGTCGATCGAGGGGCGGGTAAACGGAAGGAACGGCTCGTTCATGATCGCGCCACCAAAAACACGCCGACCACGATGAAGCCGATGCCCAGCAGTTTCTGCGCCGCCAGCGCCTCGCCGAACCACTGCCATGCGACGAAGGCGTTGATGACATAGCCGATGGACAGCATCGGGTAGGCGATCGACACGGGAACCCTTGACAGCGCCATGATCCAGACCACCAGGCTCACCGCATAGCAGGCCATGCCGCCCAGAATGAACGGCTGGAAAGCCAGTTTGAGGCCGATCGGCCAGATGTTGTCGGCATGAAACTCGAAATGTCCGACGGCGTTGGTGCCGGCCTTGAGGAACAGTTGCGCGGCGGCGTTCAACAGCACGCCGGTGAGGACCAGGGAAAAGCTGAGGGCGTTCATGGTTTTCTCACGATGACGCGACGGCTGTCGCGGACGACTTCGATCATGGGTAATCCCTTCTTGCTCATTTCTCTCCAGGTGCCCGGCGACATCAGCGCCCAGGCGACGGGGGCGACACGCCATGCGCGCTCGAAGCCGGCGATGTCGGGAATGAACTTGTGCGGTTCCTGATCGATGCCGAAACCGAGTTCGTCGCGGTAGGCGACCATGGTGGTGGTGCGCTTCAAGTAGAACTGCAAGCTCTGGTCGTAGGTATTGACGCTGAAGAAAGGCGCGCCCGGCGGAATTTTCGATCTGATCGCCGCAGCCACGTCATGCGCCGAATTGACCGAACCGAGACTGTCGTGGCCGAGCAGGAAGCCCTGACCAAAGGCGAAGCCGCCGAAAGCCAGCGCGACCACGGCGGCCACGTTGCGTCCCTGCCGTCCCAGCCAGAACGCCATCAGGCCGCCCAGCAGCAAGGCGCCGGCCCCCGCATATAGCCAGGGTTGATAGGCCGCATAGAGCGCCGCCGGCACCTGCGCGTTGGCGAAGCGGGTGACGTAAGGCACCAGAAACAGACAGACGCCGCCGACGATTATGGCCGGCAGGGCATGCCACTCGATGCGGCGCGATGGCCCATGACTCGCCAGATGCAGGCCGATCAGCGCGGCCAGCGCCGGAAATATCGGCAGGATGTAGGACGCCAGCTTGGAACTCGATACCGAGAAGAAGACGAAGACCAGCACGGCCCAGACCAGCAGGAAACGCTGCGGCTGGAAACGACGACCCACTTCGCGCCGGCTTCCCGCCACCAGCCCTTGAGCGAGACTGCCGAGCCACGGCAACATGCCGATCAGCAGGATGGGAATGAAATACCACATCGGCTGATAGCGACCGTGGGCCTTGGTCAGGAAGCGCTGGAAATGCTCGTGGATGAAAAAGAAATGGGCGAATTCCGGGTTGGCCAATGACACCGCAATGAACCACGGCGCGGTGATCGCCAGCAGGATCAGCAGACCG
>Ga0209211_10003575_pt1 | contig 25154 bp, 23 predicted proteins | sample RifGroA2_FD_183992 | JGI IMG/M metagenome (GOLD analysis project Ga0209211, IMG submission 183992) | Groundwater microbial communities from Rifle, Colorado, USA - Groundwater A2 (SPAdes) (version 2) | ecosystem: Environmental > Aquatic > Deep subsurface > Groundwater | place: Rifle, Colorado...
TGGCGGGTATGGGAAGCATGAACGGCAGTGACACCCACGGCACTGCCGCCGCCGCACCACTCGAGCCGACCATCGTCAAAGACGTAGTCGTCGGTGGACTGCGCGTCACTGCGACCTTTCCGGCGCAGGCAGCGGGAGACGCGCTACGCTATGTCGTCACGATCCGTGACCGTGACGGGCCGTTCGTCACCGGCGACGTTGCGGTCTTCCTCGAGGTGTCGCCGGCGCGCACGCAAAACGCTGACGGGTCACCGTCTCATACGGGGCATTCGCCGGAAACCGCCCGCGAGCCATCGGTTGGCGTCGAGCGCACGCGCGTTGCCCCCGCCGAGCGTGAGGCAGGACAGTTCACGTTTCGACCCGCCATCCCGTCGGCCGGCGCCTATCGCCTGGGCGTCGTCGTGGAACGGGTGGGAGACACGCTCCTTGATCCGGCCATCGTGGTGGAACACGTGGCGACACTCGCAGCGAAGGCGCCAGCGACTTCTGCGGGCGGCCACGCGATGCGGAGTGGACGGGTCACGCCTCTCGTGCTGTTGGGTGCCGGGTTTATGGCCGTGATGATGTTGGTCGCCATTCGATGACGCCGACAACAGAGGGTGCCAGCCGAGTCCTGGATGGATCTCGTATCCTGTGGATGGCCGTCTTCGCGGGGGCGGTGCTCGGTGTGGCCGTCGTACACCCGATGACGATGGTGGTCTATTGGTTCGAGTTTCACCCGGTGTTCACCGGTATCTCATCGGCGTGGGACTATGTGGCGTCCCGGATGTGGGCAGGGTTCTCACCGTCGATGTGGCCGATGACCGGAATCTTCGCCGTGGGCGGGGCCGGGTTCGGACTCGCAACCGGCTGGGCGATGCGTTCGCTGTTGCAGCGTCAACGTCAGATCGACGAGCAGCGTCGTGAACTGAAGGCACTGCGGGAACTGCTGCCAATCTGCGCGTGGTGCACGAAGGTCCGTGACGACCAGGGCTACTGGCAACGCGTGGAGGCCTACCTCGCCGACCGGGACATCGCGCAGTTCACGCACTGCCTGTGCCCCGACTGTGCGGCGAGGTTGGTCGCGGACAGTGCGGAAATGAGTGCGGAAGGTGGTGCGAAAGTGGGTGCGGGGTTGGTCAATGAGTCGGTTGGGTCAGCGGGTGCCCAGGACGCGGCCGAGAGGCCGGCGCTGCCGGGCACGAGAAGTCCTGAAGGCTGAGACTGCGTTCTCGGCCCACACCGCGTCGCGACGACCGTTCATGGACGGCGCCGGCGCTGGAGGTTCATATGTCGAGAGGTTCGAACAAGCGAAAAGTCCCGACGGACGGCACGGTAGCAGGTGAGCGATTGGCAAGGACGCGAATGAGCCGGCGCGCTTGGCTGGGAATCGCGGCGGGCGGTGGCGTGCTGGCGCTGGGCGCTTCGCGCTGGTGGCTTGGGCGCATGCCGTGGGCGGCCGATCCCCATGCCACCAAGATCGTGGTGTACGCCTCTCCGACCTGCGACTGCTGCCGCGCGTGGATGAGGCATTTGAAGAGCAGTGGCTTCAACGTGACGAAGCAATTGATGAATGACGTGACGCCGATGAAGCAGCAGCTCGGCGTGCCAGAAGAACTGTGGTCCTGTCATACGGCCCTTGTCGAAGGCTACGCGGTCGAGGGCCACGTCCCGGCCGACCTGATTCAGAAGATGCTGCTCGAACGACGAGCAATCGCCGGCCTCGCGGCGCCCGGCATGCCGAATGGCTCGCCGGGGATGGAGGGTCCAACGCGAGACCGCTACGAGGTGATCGCCTTTACGCGAACCGGCGCCACGGAAGTGTACGCCGTGCGAGGACTGGTCTAATGTGTCAGTGCCATCAGCTACCCGAGATGCGTGATCGAAAGCGTCGTCCTCGTTTCACTCCCTCACCTCAAGTAATCCGCGGCGAGCCCAAAACCAGGAAAGAGGGAACTCACATGTCGAAGTGGACACGTTGGAAACGGGTGGTACTCGGCGCGCTGAGCAGTCTCCTGGTCGGGTGCAGCGGCACCTCCTCGTCGACGACCGGTCACGCGCCCGCCATGGCGTCGGTAGCGATGATGCCGGACGCCGTGCGAAGCGCTGCCGCGGTCACACAGGAGGCGTATCAGTTCGCCGTCGCCAATCCGGAGATGCTGCGCGGGATTCCGTGCTACTGCGGCTGTGGCAGCATGGGGCATACGTCGAACTACTCGTGCTACGTCGAGGGGGTCAGCAGTACCGGGGCGACCGTCTTCGACACGCATGCGTTGGGCTGCTCGATCTGCGTGGACATCACGCTGGACGCGATGCGGCTGTCGAAGCAAGGGAAGAGCCTGCCGGAGATCAAGGCGTACGTACACGACACGTATGCACGCTTCGGTCCCTCGAACATGTAGCGCCCGAGCGCACGGGAGCGTCGGGGAGCCCTCTTACGGCCCCCCCTGACGCTACACGGTGCGTCGCAGGCGGTGAAACCATGAAACGAAGTCGCGTCGTCACAACCGCATTGGTCCTCGCGCTCGGCGCAGGCGTCATCGCCGTCGCTCCGCTACCGGGCGCGACGGCGAAGCCCGCGAACCGCCATTTTCGCGTCGAGGCCAGCAGCTTCAAGTACATTCCGGCCACGATACGAGTGAACGCCGGAGACCACGTCACCATCGATCTTGTGTCCACGGATGTTGTCCATGGACTCTATGTCGACGGGTACGACGTCAGCGTCACCGCCGACCCCGGGCGTACCGCCTCACTCTCTTTTGTGGCGAATCGCACCGGCATGTTCCGTCTGCGCTGTTCGGTCACGTGCGGTGCGATGCACCCGTTCATGATTGGCAAGCTGCACGTCGGCAGGAACGAGTTGCTCTGGCGTGCGCTGGTGCTCACCCTGTTTGCCGGACTGGCGGGGATATTGCTGGCGCGGGTGCGAGAAGTGCGGCAATGACCGAGCCAGGCGTCGTCGGATCAGAGCGGACCGTCGGGACTGCCTCGGGGGGCGTGGGCTCATCGGGCCGGCGGCGGGCCGACCTGCCGCAATTACCCCCAGCGTTGCCGACGGGGAATGCCCTGGACCTGCTGCGCTGGCCCGTATTGAACACGGTGCTGCGCAGTCGCTGGCCGCAATTGCTCGTGCGAGTTGCCGCGCTTGCCGGGTTTCTCATCGCCGTGCTCACCGGATTGCTCGGCACCCCGGTCGGCAATCACAACTTGGGCATTGTGCTGGTCTGGATCGCGTGGTGGACGATCATGATGCTCGTTGCGTTGCCGTTCTTTGGACGGGGCTGGTGCAGCATCTGCCCGATTCCGATGCCCGGTGAGTGGCTGCAGCACGGGGCGCTCCTCACCCCGCGGCGGAACGGGGCGGGGCTGAAGAAGGCATGGCCGGCGCGCTTCAAGAACATTTGGCTGCAGAATGGCGCCTTTTCCGCCGTTGCTGTCTGCAGTGCCGTCGTGCTGACACAACCGCGCATCACGGCCGTCGTTCTGCTCGCCTTTCTCTTTGTCGCCATCGGTACCAGCCTCGTCTACGAACGTCGCGCGTTCTGCCGGTATCTCTGCCCGGTCGGCGGGTTTATCGGTTTGTACTCGCAACTCGCTCCCGTGGCGATTCGCGTCAAGAACAAGGCCACCTGCGTCGCGCACACCGAGAAGAGCTGCTATCGCGGCAGCGCAGACGGCGCCGGGTGCCCATGGATGCTGTACCCTGGGGCACTCGCGAAGAACACCTACTGCGGCATGTGCATGGAGTGCGTGCGCACCTGCCCGCACGACAACATCGCGGTGACGCTCCGGCCCTTCGGCGCGGATCTCCGCTCACCGGCCGGGCGTCGGCTGGATGAGGCGTTCAAGGGCTTCATCATGCTGGGCGCAGCCATGGTCTACTCGGCGGTCATGCTGGGGCCGTGGGGAGACCTGAAGATGGCCGCCTACGACATCGGATCGGCGCGGTGGTTCGCATACGCATTTGCGGTGCTCGTGTTCATCAACGGCGTGCTGCCCGGGTTGTTTCTGGCCGCCGTCAGCGCTGGTCGCGCGCTCGCTGGGTCGACACAAACCGTCAAACGGTCGTTCATTGCGTTCTCGTACGCGCTGGTGCCCCTGGGCCTGATGGCCTGGATCGCGTTCAGTCTCTCGTTTGTATTCGCCAGCATCTCGTACCTCTGGCCGACGATGAGCGATCCGTTCGGCGTTGGCTGGAACCTCTTCGGAACTGTGCACGCAAGCTGGCAGCCCTATCTGACGCGCAGTGTTCCGACGCTGCAGGCCCTCGTGTTGGTCGCCGGTTTCACTTGGTCCGCCGTGACCGCGCACCGTATCGCCGGCGAGGAGCACGAACAGCGCGCGGCGTTGCTGCAGGCCGCACCTGTCATCGTTTGTTGCTTTCTCTTCACCGCGAGTTTGATGGGGCTGTTGATCGCATGAGAGCCGAATGGGGGGCCCGACTGCTTGTCGTGTTTGGTACAGTCGCACTGGCCGTACTGACCGCCGTTGCGGTACGGGTGCCAGCCGGTGCGGTCGAGCTGCGCGGTCGCATGGCGGATGATGGCGGCTGGACGCCGGGCGCTATTGTGACGCGGGTGGGTGAGCCCCTCACGCTACGCATGACCTCAGACGACGTGGTGCATGGCTTCGCGATCGGGCAGAGCGCACGACCGGCGGTGGACCTCCTGCCGGGCACGTGGATGACGACGACTTTGATCTTCGATCGGCCTGGCAAGTATACGTACTACTGCACGCGCTGGTGCGGGCCGAATCACTGGCGGATGCGCGGCACGATTGAAGTCACGGGTTCAGGCGCGCGCGTGCTGGCGGACTCGGTGCCGCTGTTTCTGCGCCTCAAGCTCGACCTCGATCAGGCCCATCCGAGTGACGCCCTGCCAGCGGAGACGCCGACTGCGGCGCGTGCCGATGGTTTGCCGAGCCCCGTGGCTCCCGACGGTGGAGACCTGCGGACGCAGAGTCCGGCACAGGTATGGCGCGCGCTGCGGAAGCACCCGGTGAATGCCCGCCTGACTGATCAGCAGTTGTGGGATGAAGTCGCAGCCGTCTGGCGAGCGGCGACCTCGCGAGAGCGTCTTGCCCAGGGGGGTCAACTCTACCGGGACAACTGCGCAGCATGCCACGGAGAGACGGGCCGCGGCGATGGCGTGATGGCGAAGGCGCTGATGGCTGGCACCGCGGCCGACCCCCCGGGCGGCGAGCACACCGGCATGCTCGGAATGTCGGGGCACGGAACCGTGGCTCCTACCGACTTCACCAACGGGCGAAACATGCTGGGGGCGAGCGCCGCGTTCCTGCAGGGCAAGATCATCCGCGGCGGCATGGGCACCGGGATGCCGTATTGGGGACCGATCTTCACGGAGTCGCAGTTATGGGCGCTGGTCGATCACCTGTGGACTTTTCAGTTCGACTACGAATCAGGTGCGGGCTCATCTGGCGCATCTCGGACGACACGCGACAGCGCATCGAAGCCGGCGATGAGACCCCACTGACCGCAACCTCTCACGTTCTCGCTCCAAGGAGCAGGTAACATGAACACGGATCAGCCGCTTGATGTGACACCGACGACAAAGCGCCCGAGGCGAATCTCAATACTACTGAGCGTCGCGCTCGCCGCCATCGCGATTGGCGGCGTGGCGTTTGGCGTCAGTCGGACCCCGCTGTCCATGGTGGGCGCGCGACCGCACGACGGCGCGCCGCGACTGGTGGTCGATAGGGAAGTAGTCGACTTCGGCGCGGTTCCCTATCGCAAGATGATAGAAGCGAAGTTTGAAATCATGAACGGTGGCAAGGAGGTGCTCGAGTTCACCGAAGCGCCGTACATCGAGGTCGTGAAGGGATGCTGTCCCCCGTCGCCAGTGCTCGGCAAGAAGTCCCTCAAGCCGGGAGAACGGACGACCCTGTCGGTCGCATTCATGATGTACCAAGGCATGGGCGGCCCCCACGACTTTCGCGTGCATCTACAAACGAACGATCCCAACATACCAGACAAGACGGTACAAGTCCTATCCGACTGGAAGTAGGCCGGTGGAGACGAATCGGCGAGCGAATGTCGAACCGGCGATTGCACGATGAGCGCACATGTGCCCCCGCCCGCTCGAGGGTTGGGCCTCGGCTGGCGACTCGGCCTCCTCACCACGCTCGTCGTCACCGGCGTGATGGCCGTGCTCACCGGCGCACAGCTCGTGTTGGAGTTGCGCACCGAGCTGCGCGAGCGACGGGTGCAACTGGGCAAGTCCTTGGCTCCCCTCGTCACGGATCTGCAGAACGCTCTCACGCGCGAAGAGGTGCGGGCCGCCGTCGAGCGGTTCCACACGTCCTACGTGGAGCAAGGGCACTCCTACCACGACTTGGCAATCATCGACTCCGCCGGTCGGGTCGTCATTGACACACGCAACGAGGGCAAACACGGCCCGCAATCGCTCCTGACGGCAACAGCGCCGCTCGTGTCCCCTGCCTTCGGACCCAAGCCAGTCGTCCTGAGCATCACGGAGGATCGATCTGACTATTCCGATGTGCGTACCCGCCGGTGGCGGGATTGGGCGGTGCACGTGGGCCTCACGGCGCTGCTGATCGTGGTGTTGCTGTACATCGTGATTCGTCAAGAAGTCACGAGACCAATCGACCGCCTCCTCAGTGGCGTCCGCAAGATGGAGCTAGGGTACTGGGACGACCTGCCTAACCCGGGTGGCGCCTGGGAGGTTCGTTGGCTCGGTTGGCGCTTCCGCACACTTGGCCAGGAGCTGAGTCGTACAGTCGAGCATCTTGTTGCAGCACAACGACGCGCGTATGCCGCGGATCGTGACGCGCTCACGGAGCCCGACGCAAGCGGCGGTGAGCTGCCCGTGGATCCCGTTTCCGCGGTCTACCAAGAGGCCGACACGGCGATCCGCCGGCTCGAGGCGCAACTCGAACGCCTCCGTCGAGCCGACCTCGGCGACCCAGCGATCAGATCACTGGCGCAAGTCACGTGGGACCATCACACGATTCAGGCGGAGAGACTCGGTCAGTCCGAGTTGTGCATCAGTCTCGGAAACGCGGCCCTGCGCGTGCTAGAACCGGAGGGCTTCCTCGATATTTCAGGACGAATCGAGGCGGAACGTCCCAGGCTCGAGGCGCTTGCGCGGACACGTGGAGCTCAGATTCACGACGCCTTGGCTGCCCGCGGCGTGTCAGTCGTCGAACTCCGCCACCGGGTAAAGCACCCCGCGGGCATATGGAAGAAGATGCACCACAAGAATCTGGAGTTTGAGCAAGTCCACGACCTCGTCGCGTTGCGCATCGTCGTGCCCACCGAGACGGACTGCTACTACGCGCTCGGCGTGGTGCACGACCTCCATATGCCGGTGGTTGGACGCTTCAAGGACTACATCGTCCGGCCAAAGCCCAACGGGTATCGGGGCCTGCACACAAGTGTGCGTGATCCCGACGGGTCGATTTTCGAGGTACAGATACGCTCAATCGCGATGCACCTGCACGCCGAGCAAGGTCCAGCCACACACGCGGACTACAAGGATGCAACTTGGATACCCATGAGTCCGGGGCGCGTAGCCTGGTGGAGGCGCCTTCTGGGACCATTTGGCGCCAACGAGAATCAGAGCACGCGTGACCGCAGTGGCCTTCGTTGAGCCGCTTGCTCCTCCGGGTTCGTGGACAGGCGCATGTCGGTGTCACCGCACACCCGAACGACGTATTCCGCTTCGCGCGCTCGGCGATCGTCGTGACGCGCGTTCGCCACGGGGGAGGGAGCAATGACCGTCTGGTGCTGCACCACTGGTGATGCTCAAACAGGGTCACACTCCCACGCGAACGTTCCTGCCCAACGATGCTCGCTGCGCGCCGTCGCCTTGGCCGTCGCCTTGGCCGTCGCCTTTGTGGGTGCCTGCAGCGCAGGCAGAGATGCGACGACGGCGACCTCATCAATAGCGCTGGTCACATCGGTCACGGCCATCTCATTCGATGCCATCGGCGCCACGCAGTCGATCACCGCGACGGTACGCGATCAGAACGGCGCTGTCGTGGCGGGCGTGACACCTGTCTTCACCAGCTCTTCCAATGCTATAGCCGCGGTCTCGGGCGGCACCGTCACCGCGGTGAGTAATGGACGCACGACCATCATGGTAAGCGCGGGAAACGCGACAGCGAGCATCCCTGTGACCGTATCGCAAGTGGCGGTCGCGCCGGTAAAGATCGGAGGTGACACTCAGGCAGCGCTTGTGGGGCGGCCGCTTGGCGCCGCCATCATGGTGAAAGTGCGGGACCGGCTCGGGGTGGCCATCAGCGGGCGGTTGGTTGCTTTCACGGTAGCTGGCGGCTCAGCGAACCCGACGAGCGCCACCACCGGCATCGATGGCACGGCCCAGACGCTGTGGACGCTGGGCACGGTCGCGGGAGTGCAGTTGATGAACGTCACGAGCGCGGGCGTCTCTGATGCCGCCACGTTCAGTGCGACTGCCATGCCGGGTCCCGCCGCCGCGATCGCCATTGCGGGTGGCGACGGACAGACGACGCTCGCCGGGAGTACGCTCGCAAATCCACTCGCCACCGCCGTCAAGGATCAGTACGGCAACAATGTACCGAATGTCATGGTGACGTACACGGTTACCGTCGGCGGGGGCTCGATTACCCCCGGCGTGGCATCGACTGGCGCATCGGGCGTCGCTACGGGTGCCCGGTGGACGCTCGGTAATAAGGGTGGCGCGCAGTCTGCCTCTGCAACGGCGGGCGGGCTGATCATCGCGTTCACCGCGAACATCCAATCAAGTTATTCGCTCATCCTGCGACTCTTTGGACGACCTCTGTCCTTGGCGACGCAGGGTGCGTTCACCGACGCTGTCGATCGCCTGCGTGCCGCGATCGTCAGTCCGGTACAGACGGTGTCGCTCGGCGGATTCGATCTCGCCGGATGCGGATTGTCGGGACTGACAGGTGTCCTTAACGAGACGACAGCCGGTGTGATTGTGTACGCGTCGGTTGGTCCGATCGATGGCGCTGGCAAGGTCCTCGCCCAGTCTGGTCCGTGCGTGATTCGTACGTCGAGTGCGCTCCCGGCCGTGGGCGTGATGCAGTTCGATGAGGCTGACATCGAGCAGTACATCAGCGACGGGAGGTTCAAGCCGCTCGTGCTGCACGAAATGAACCACGCGCTGGGACTCGGCACCATCTGGGAGGATCGCGGGTTGCTGCTCAATCCGGCGTTGAACGCGAGTGGAGCAGCCACCGGGAGCACAGATCCTCGCTATTCCGGCGCGGCGGGCGTGGCCAACTGCATGGCCTTGGGAGGCGCGGGGACGGCTTGCACCATGGCCACTGGCGTGGCCGTAGAGGCAAGCGGCGGCGCAGGAACAGCTGACGGTCATTGGCGCAAGTCCCAATTCGGCAACGAAGTCATGACGGGATTCATCGCGCAGACCTCCGACATGCCGTGGAGCGCGATGAGCGTGGGGTCGTTCCAGGATCTCGGGTACACGGTGAACCTGGGAGCGGCCGACACCTACAGGGTGCCAAATCTACTGACGCTGGCGCGGATGCGCGCCGCGGTCGCGCAAGACACGACGCGCGAGGTGCTGCGCCGTCCGGTCTACGGTGTCACCGCCGGTGGCCAGATGCATCCAATCGTTCGGCGTGCGCGATGAGCATTCCGCGGGGATCTTGAGGTTCGAACAGCTCGCGGCGCTCGAAGGGCCTGAGCACCGCGCGGCGAAACGCTTCGGTCTCGGTGGGTGCCGGGCGATGAGGTCCAGGCGAGTTGGGTGGCGAGGCGATGGCGTCAGTCAGTGATCGCGTCGTCGCCGGTACTGTTTGAAGTCTTGACCTTGGACGCGATCACGATCATCGCCGGACTCCACCACCGCATCGCGGCTCCCGGCGCCACACGTGCTTCGGTCCTTGCGGCGAGTCCCGCTCGATCGAGCATCGCATGCAGGTCCGATCGAACGAACTCGGCGTAGTTATCCCGTTCGTAGAGCTTCACGAGGTGATAGATGAGCGTGCTCGCGAACGGGTTCTCCGGGAGCGCATAATCGACGATCACGAGCTTGCCGTTCTCCTTCGTAACCCTGGCCATGTCGAGCAGCGCCTGCTGTCTCACGCTCACCGGCATCTCGTGGAGCCCAAAAGACACGCAGCAGACGTCGAAACACGCGTTCCGAAACGGCAGTTCACTCGCGTCGGCTACGCGGAACGCCACATTCCGGCTGTGAGCCTTTCGGCGAGCGATGCGGAGCATTGACTCCGACAGGTCGATGCCGACCACCTCCGCTCCGGTTTCGGCGAACGCCAGCGCTTGCGCGCCCGTGCCCGTGGCGACGTCGAGGACACGCGAGCCTGGGCCGACACCCGCCAGCTTCGCGACGTCGCGCCTAAGCCGCTTCAGCGGGAAAACGATCATGTCGTAGAACGGGGCGAGGAGCCGCCAGGCCTTCGCGTTGAGCGCGTAGTAGTGCCGCTCTTCGTCTGTTCGCGCGCGCTGCTGCTCCGCCATGCGTGCCACCACTGACAGCTTGAGCCCCTTTCTCCGTTCCGGTCAACCGGTGCAAGGGTGGCGCCGTCTGACAAGGGTGTCTCACCTACGTGCCGGCGTCTTCGCCGCGCCGGCATGGGTCGTCCTGAAAAAAAGCACTTCTGGTCAGCCGGCGCGGCCAACCGGCACGACAGGTGCAAACACTGGTGAGTACTACTGTTGGTTCAGACTGCCGGTTAGTCTTGTCCGCTTCAGCATCAGCGCATTGACCGCCACCACAAGCGTGCTACCGGACATGGAGAGTGCGGCAACCTCCGGACTCAGCACGAAGGGATACAAGACGCCCGCAGCCAGCGGGAACGCGAGTGTGTTGTAGCCCACTGCCCACCACAAGTTCTGGTGCATCTTCCGTAACGTGGCTCGTGAAAGCGCGATGGCGGCAACGATGTCATACGGATCGCTCTTCATCAGCACCACATCGGCACTTTCCATCGCGACATCGGTGCCTGCGCCGATGGCAAATCCTACGTCGGCCTGGGTGAGGGCCGGCGCGTCGTTGACGCCATCGCCCACCATCGCGACCTTCTTTCCCTTCGCCTGCAGCGCCTTCACCTGCTCGGCCTTCTGCCCCGGCAACACTTCGGCCAGCACGCTGTCGATGCCGAGATCACGAGCGATGCGCTTGGCCGTGGCTGCATTGTCACCGGTCAGCATCACCACCTCGATACCTCGTTCACGCAACTTAGCAACCGCCGCCTTCGACGTTGGCCTGATGGCGTCGGCGATAGCGATGAGTCCGATCACCCGGCCGGCCTGCGACACATGGACCACCGTGCGACCGTCCCCCTGCAGGCGGCCAGCCTCGGCCTCCAATGGACCGAGCGCGAGTTTCTGTGTGTCCATAAGCAGCCGGTTGCCGAGAAACACCGTTCCGCCGGCCGTTTCGGCGCGCGCTCCCATGCCGTCGAGGCTCTCGAATCCGGTGGGCGCAGCAACCGTGAGGTGCGCCGCGCGGCGCACGATAGCCTGCGCCAGTGGATGGTCGGAGCCCTGCTCAACGGCGGCGGCAGCGGCCAGCACCACGTCTTCGGTGACCCCCCCTGCCATCACGATCTCCACCACCTCTGGCTGTCCAACGGTGAGCGTCCCCGTCTTGTCGAAGACGATGACGTCGAGTTTCGTGGCGTCTTCGAGCGCCGAGGCGTTCTTGAAGAGGATGCCGTGCGCGGCGCCGAGCCCCGTGCCGACCATGACGGCCATGGGCGTGGCCAGCCCCAGCGCATCGGGGCAGGCGATCACGAAGACCGTGATGGTGAGCGTCACTGCGAACAGCAGCGACTGGGCACTCCACCAGAACCAGACGGCAAAGGTCGCAATGCCGATGACGATCGCGGCAATCACCAGCCATTGCGCGGCCCTGTCCGCCAGGAGTTGCGCCGGCGCCTTGGAGTTCTGCGCCTCCTGCACCAGCTTGACGATTTGGGCCAGCGCCGTGTCGGCGCCGACCTTCGTCGCCTTGTACTGAAAGCTGCCGCTCTTGTTCATGGTTGCGCCGATCACCGTGGCGCCCGGCTTCTTCGGCACAGGCATCGATTCGCCAGTGAGCATGGACTCGTCAACCAGCGATTCGCCGGTCAACACCGTGCCGTCCACCGGAATCTTGTTGCCCGGCCGGATCACGACCGTCTCGCCGGCCAGCACCTCGGCCGAAGGAACTTCAACTTCCACACCGTTCCGGATGACGGAGGCCTTGGCCGGCGCGAGATCCATCAGCGCCGTGATGGCGGACGACGCCCCCGCACGGGCACGCATTTCCAGCCAATGGCCGAGGAGGATGAAGACCAGCAGGACGGAAACGGCTTCAAAGAACTGCCCGCCCGCTGTGAAGAAGAACGTGCCCCCGACGCTGAAGAGGTACCCCGTGCCGACGCTCAACACGACGAGCGCCGCCATGCCTAGCGCTCCCTTCCGGACCGCCCGCCAGGCGGAAACGAAGAACGGCCAGCTCGGGTAGGGAATTGCGACGCTGGCGAGGAAGAACAGCCACAAATTGAGCGGCAACCCGAAGGGCGGAGCCGGCGGCTTGAAGAAGCCTCCCATCGGCGCATAGATGAAGATCGGCACGGTGAAAATCAGGCAGATCCAGAACCGGTTGCGCATGTCGCGCACCATGGCCGTCAGGTCGTGGCCGGAGTGGCCCATGTCGTGCGCCATATCCGTCGGCGTCGCTGGCGGCACGCTGGGCGCAGCGTGCCGGGCCGCATGAGGCGACATCGGTGGCATTGCGTGGCCATCGGGCATGCTTTTGTCCATGTCAGTCCTTGGCGGTGAGCCGGCACCAACGTCATCACAATCGGTGCCGGCGTCGTTACTGAGACTAACCGGCCATCTTGCGGCACGCCTCCGCACAGCGACGGCAGGACTCGGCGCAGCTCGTGCAGTGCGACATGTCGTGGGCGCCACATTCCTTGGCACACCAGTCGCATATGTCCGCGCACAGCTTGCAGAGCTGCTTCGCGAACGGACTGTGGCGAGCGATCGCGTCGCAGCAGAGTCGGCAGATCGCGGCACACTCGATACAGCACGCCGGACAGGCGTTGGCGCTAGCCTTGCCGGTCATGTGCGCGAAACAGTGGCCACATTTGGTCGCGCAGTCATTACACGCGGCGATGCAGTCCTTGGCAGCCTGATCCAGATGTTCACTCATGGCGAGTCTCCTTCGGTTGTGGTCGAGCGAGTATGGCACGTCCGTGACCTCTTTTCCGTCCCCCCTGATGCGGGCTATTTCTTCTGCACCATCTTGACGATGGCAACGATCAGGAAGATGGCCAGCAATACTCCGATGACCGTCCAGAGACCGTTTCCACCCATCACACCGTTCATGCTGTTCTGCATCGCGACCTCCGAAGGCGGCTACTACCACGAGCGAGCGGCTCGGCGTCCTCTCGTCACTTCATATGATGGGGTTTGGTCTTGGCGGGCTTCGCCGACATCTTGGCACACTGTTTGAGGATCTCGGTCGTATGCGCCGAGACCACCTTGGCATCCGGTGTACCGACATTTACAGCGGCTTCGAGAGCCGCGAGATGCTCGTTGAGCGCCGCGAGGTGGCTTTGCATGTCCTGCATCGTTCCTGACATCGGCGACTTCGCCTTGTCGCCCACCATCCTGTCGCCCATCATCATGCCGCCCATCGGCTTATCGCCCACTGGTTTGTCGCTCATCGCTTTGTCGCCCATCGTCGTCATCTGCGCCTGATGGTGCTGCCGCATCTGCTCGAAACTGCGCCTCATTTCGGCCACCGCCGGCCGAGCAAGGTCGACGTTGACAGTTTTCGACGGGGTGACTTGGCCCTTCAATGCCTTGGCGAACGTCACAAGGTTGTCGCGGTACGCCATCGCCAGCACGTGATGTGGCGCTCCCGGCATACTGCTCATCCCCGGCATGTCCTTCATGCCGGTTTGATGCTGGGGCATCTTGCCGGGCGAGGGCGAGGGCGCCTGCGCCAAGCCGGCTGCGGTGGCGCTGCTCAAAAGCAGAACCAGGCTGGCCACGGCTGGGATCATCGACTGTCGGTGGTTCTTCATGATGCTACCTCGATTGGGTTGGTCGGTTGTGCGATGCGATGATCTGTCCTAACGAACGGTTCTCATGACTGCGGGTGGAATTGTCGCGGCCGAAGTGAACAACCGAATGCACTTCGCCCTGTTAATTTTACAACGCGTAAAATCATATACCATAAGGCAACCCCTTACGGGTGTGCGAGTTGCCTACTTCACGTCGAGTGAGATGCGAGGAGCGAGCTCCGTCGATTCCAGATTCCGCTCGCAATGAACGAACACCATCCGCCCCTGTAGGTCCTTTTCGAATGTGGGCTTCTGGTTGTCGGAGACGCAGGGCAGATGGCGGCTGAGCGAGACGCCAAGCTCCAATCCCGCAGGGGAGTCCGTCGCACGTAGATAGGGGAAAGGGCAGGAAGTGCACAATCGCTCAAGAGCTCTAGTTATTTCGTGCGACTGGATGAGGGAGGAATGCAGCAGGCAACTCTCGCATTCCTCGCGGCGACCGCACTACCCTGTTCGGCCGACGCGCAGCCACAGCGTCGAGGGGAGGTGGAGTTCACTGTTACTCTCGAGCGGCACTACGTACGGGGCGGACTCCTCGACTACCGCACAGGTGCTCTGCTGGACGTACTGGCCGCTGGCCAAGTCAGTACGATACCTCGCGGGTCGCTGCTGGCGGTGTCGGTGTAATGATGGGTGGAACGACGGACCGCTGCCCGGTCCGGCCGGACGGTAGCTGGGCTCCACAGGGCAACTTCCTTGCGGTCGACGCTCTCGTCGGAGTGGCCAAGCCGATCGGCCGCGTGAGTGCATATGCGTGGGCGGGTCCGGCTCTGTAGAGCTGCGCCCAAGATACCTCGCTCGGAGCACAAGGTCGACTTGATCTCAATGTGCCGGCGTCGACGCACCTCGGTCTCGGCGGGATGTTACGCGCGAGATTGCTGCCGTCGTACGGTGGCGAGCGCCTCACGCTGTGGGCGGCAGCCTCAGGTTCCGCTAACCACCGGCAACCCGAGAGCTATCGGCACCATGGTGGCGAACGGGCAGCGCACGCGAGAAGTCCAATCCCAACGTGGCGCTCTCCAGTCCCCGCGAGCGGAGACTACCGTTCTTTGTCTGGTCCGTGGCCAAGCTGGCCGCGTACTGTCGGGCGCACCACCTGATTCCGAAGGTCACGGATGAGTGGGTACGGCGGCTCCTGCGGCGCAACGGCCTGACCGCGCAGCGGGTGCGCACCTGGACCTCGAGCGATCCGGCGTTCGACCGAAAAAAGAAAGGACACCGCCGCACGTCCATGCTCACCATTCGTGATATCAAATTGGGACCGCACAAGGCGCATCGCAATCAGTGGTGTGAACCAATCGGTTGGCAAGCCCAAATACCGCACCATGCCGGCCGAAGGTAGAGTCACGGCAGTCTGCGGCGCTTCATGCAGGAGATGGGATAAGGGGTCTAGTCGGAACGGGCTCGGCGAGCGGATCATCTGCGCCCGTGGCTGCCGGCGAGCGGTCTCCGAACAGCCAGTACAGTGCCGGGAGGACCACCATGTTTAGCGCCGTCGCCGAGATGAGGCCGCCGAGAATGACGATCGCCATCGGGGTCTGAAGCTCGTTTCCCGGCTCGCCCCCGCCCAGCGCAAGCGGGACGAGTGCGAGGCCCGCTGTCAACGCCGTCATGAAGATGGGCGAGAGCCGCTCGAGCGATCCACGCACGATGGCCTCTCGGAACGGCACGCCTTCGCGCAGCAGATGCTGGTAATGCGCCACGAGGAGAATGCCGTTGCGTGTGGCGATGCCAAAGAGCGAGACGAAGCCGACCAGCGATGCGATGCTCACGACGCGACCCGTGAGCAGCACGGCGCCGATGCCACCAATGAGAGCGAGCGGTAGGTTCGCCATGACGAGACCGGCCGTGCGCGCGGAGCGGAACTCGGCGAAAAGGATGAGAAAAATCGCCGCCAGTGAAAGCAGGGAGAGGAGGCCGAGGATGCGTGTGGATTCCTCCTGCGCCTCGAACTGTCCGCCGTACTCCACATGATAGCCGGCCGGAAGTTGAACACGCGCAGCCACCGCTGTCCGAATGTCCGCGACCGTGCCGCCGAGGTCCCGGCCAGCGACATTCGCCTGCACGACGATCTTGCGCTGAACGTTCTCCCGAGAGATCGCATTGGGGCCGCGGCTCACGCTCACCTGAGCCAGTTGCGAGAGCGGGACGCGCTCTCCGGTGGGCGTATCGAACATCACCGCGCCGATGGCAGTTGCGCTGGCTCGTGCCTCATCGGGAAAGCGCACGACGAGGTCGAAACTCTTCCCATCCTCGAGCACCCGCGATACTTCTTCGCCGTTGAACGCCACGTCGATTGCCGTGGCGAGCTGGCCGACGCTCATGCCAACGCGGGCAAGAGCGCCGCGGTCGGCCTGGATCCGGAGCTGTGGCACGTCCATCTGCTGCTCGAGTTGCAAGTCGGCAACTCCGGGTACGGACTGCATAGCATCGCGCACGTCGCCTCCCACCTGGCGAAGCCGGTACAGATCGGGGCCGAACACCTTCACGGCGATGTTGGCCCGCGTGCCGGAGAGCATATGGTCGATCCGGTGCCCAATCGGCTGGCCCACCGTGACGCTGGTGCCGGGAATCGCGGCGAACTCGCGCCTGAGCGCCTCGAACAGCACCTCCTTCTCGACCCCGTCGTGCAGCGTCACATCTATCTCGGCCGCGTTCACCCCCTGAGCATGCTCGTCGAGCTCCGCGCGGCCCTGACGGCGGTCGGTGTTCTTCACGGCCTTGTTGGCAAGCAGGATCTGCTCCACTCGCTTGCCAATCGCGTTGGCCTCGTCGAGCGAAGTGCCCGGCACCGTCACCACGGCGACCGTAAGTGCGCCCTCGTTGAACTCGGGCAGGAACGCGGTGCCGAGCAGTGGAATCGCCGCAACCGCCATCAACAGCGCTGCCGCCGCGCCTCCGAGCACGCGCTTCGGATGCGCCAGCACCCGTTCGATCGTGCGGGCGTACCGCGCCTTCAGCCACGTCACCACGCGGCTCTCCTGCTCCTGCTGCACCGACCGGGAGATTGGCAACAGGTACGCGCAGAGCACCGGCGTGACGGTCACGGCGACGAGCAATGACGCGAGAATCGCCACGACGTACGCGAAGCCGAGTGGCTGGAGTAGCCGTCCTTCCACCCCGCCAAGGAAGAACAGCGGGAGGAACACGACGATGATGATGAGCGTCGCATTCACGATCGACGCCCTGATCTCCCTGGACGCGGTGTAGACGACCCGCAGTGCGGGCCGCTGTTGTGCCGCCGGAAGGTGGTGATTCTCCTTCAGTCGCCGGAAGACGTTCTCCACGTCAATGATGGCGTCGTCCACGAGCGCGCCGATCGCGATCGCCATGCCGCCCAGCGTCATCGTGTTAATCGTGATGCCGAGGAGCTGCATTGCGAAGATCGCGACGACGAGCGAGAGCGGGATGGCGAGAATCGAGATCGCGGTCGCGCGCATATTCCCCAGGAAGAGGAACAGGATGATCACGACGAGGATCGCGCCGTCGCGGAGCGCCTCGACGACATTGTCCACCGCCACAGTGATGAAATCGGCTTGCCGGAACAGCTCCGAATGGACCGTCATGTCCTTCGGGAGCGTGGCCTGGATGTCGGCCAGATCCCGCTCGATGCGCTCAGTCAGCTCGAGCGTGTTCGCACCGGGCTGTTTCTGCACGGCGAGGACGACGCCGGGGTTCGCATTCACGGATCCGTCGCCATACCGCGGCGCTGCGCCGACGCGCACGTCCGCCACCTGGCCCAGCAGCACCGGGATGCCACCGCGGACGGCGACCACCGTGGAGGCGATGTCGTCCGACGACCGAATGCGTCCGATCCCGCGGATCACGTACTCCTGCCCGCGGTCCATGTACACGCCGCCCGAGGCATTCTCGTTCGAGCCTTCGGCCGCCCGCAGCACCTCGTCAAGCGTGACGCCCGTCGCCAGCATACGCGCCGGATCGGCCAGCACCTGGTACTGCTTCACCTCCCCGCCGATTGGGATGATCTGGGCAACCCCCGGCACGGCGAGCAGGCGACGACGGATCGTCCAGTCTGCCACGGTGCGAAGCTCCATCGGCGACTGCGGGCCGGTGAGTCCGATCATCATGATCTCGCCCATGACGCTCGACACCGGCGCGAGCACAGGCGGCGAGATGCCGGGCGGCAACTGGGACGCGAGCGTCTGCAGTTTCTCGGCAACGATCTGCCGGGCGCGGAATATGTCCGTACCCCAATCAAACTCCACCCAGACGACTGAGATGCCCTGGGCCGTGGATGAACGGACCCGGCGCACCCCGGTCGAGCCGTTCACGGCCGTCTCGATCAGAAACGTGACAAGCGACTCGACTTCTTCCGGCGCCATGCCGTGCGCTTCCGTCAGCACCGTCACCGTCGGTGCCGTGAGGTCGGGAAAGACATCCACCGGCATGCGCAACGCGGTGATGGCTCCGGCGACCAGCATCACGGCGGCGATACCGAGGATGACAATGCGATTGCGCAGCGACCAGCCAATCAATTGGTTCAACATGAATGCCGCTCCCCGGTCAGTGCGCGTGCCCCTCGAGGGGCACGCTGGTGGAGAGCGAGGCGAGCCGCACCTGGTACGCGGCCCCCGACACGACGCGGTCGCCGGGCTTAAGCCCGCTCATCACGAGCACGCGCTCGCCATCCTGACCGCCGAGCGTGAGCTCGCGCCTTGCGAAGGTCTCGCCTTCGGTCTGTACGTACGCGATCGGGCGCCCGTCCTCATCAAGAAGGGCCGACGCGGGAATGACGACGCCGGTGACGCGACGGCCTGTGCGTATGGCGACGCGCGCCGTGGACCCAACGCGGATGAGGCCGTTCGCGTTCGCCACTTCGTAGATGAGCGACAGCGTGCGCGACTGCGGATCAATCACGCTGCCGACGGACACCGTGCGACTCGTCTGGAATCGATGATCGACACCTTCGAGCTGGAAGCTGGCGCCGGATTTACCGCCGATACGCGAAGCCTGAGCGGCGGGGACGTTCACCGTGAGCCAAACGACCGAAGGATCCACGATACTGAACAGCGGAGCACCCGCTTCCACGCGACTGCCCGGCGTAATCGAGCGCGCGGCCACAACGCCGCGGATCGGGGACTGTATCGCCAGGCGGCCACCGCTGGTGGCACTACCACCGAATCCGGCCACCGTTTCCCGCGCGGCCTGCAGGCGGATCTCTGCCTCGCGCAGCCGGCGCTGGGGTGCCGCTTCCGCGGCGACGAGGCGCTGCGCACGCGCGTACTCGGCCTCGGTTTCTCGCAACCGGGCACGCGCTTCCGCATACGCACTTCCACCCTCGCCGAGCGAAGGCGTGATCACGGCAATCACTTGCCCGCGCACAACGGACTCACCCGGAGCCGGAGACGATGCGACGCCGCTCGGATCCACCAGGCCGCTGATCGGGGCCGTCACCTGTGCGTGACGACCGGCTGCGGGGACGATGCTTCCTGTCGCCTCAATGGTGGCGACTACCGTCCCGCTGTCGGCGTACGCCGTGCGGAATCCCGGCGTCTTCCACTGCTGCTCTTTCAGAAAGGAGATGCCATCGTCGCCGCCCACCTCCTCGCGCGGCGCCTCCGCGGCCGTCGCGTGGACGCGAAGGCCGGGAACGAGGATGCTGTCCGTCGCTTGCGGGCTGGCCACGAGGATTGTCAGATCGTACACGCCCGGTGTCGTAAAGCGAGGCCGTGGCCCGTAGATGCCGGGTCGCAGCGGCGTCTCCTGCACTACCTCGACGGGTGTGCCGCCCTCGCGCGGTACGAACCGGAAGGTGACGCGGCCAGCCGTCAGGGGAGCGAAGTCGGTGATGTCCGTGAGGTGCGCCGCAAAGACGACGGTGTCCCCCACCACGAGCGCCGGATGCTCCATGAAGAGTTCCGTCGAGTCGGTCCAACGCGTTATTGCGCCGCCCGCCGGAGCACCTCCGGCGGCGCCCGGTGCTTCGGTTGCGTCGTCCCCACCGCACGCGGCGAGGATGATTGCGGCGACAAGCGCCGCACGGGAGTGAAGTCGGGGCATCATGGTACCTGCGTGAGAGGAGTTCCCACGGCGCGCTCGAGCGCTGCACGTCGGATAAGCACTTCTGCCTGAAGCGATGCGAGACTGGCTTCCGCCTCGCGATAGGAGCGCATGACGTCGAGCCACTCGACGAGGGTGATCTCACCTTCCGCGTATGCGACGTCTGCCGCGGCCAGCGCGGCGTGTGCATCCGGGCCGACCACGGGCTCGAGGAGCGCGACCTGCTCCAGCGCGATCCGGTACGCGTGGTGCGCTTCGAGCACCTCGCGAGTGACGCGTCGACGGTATTCCTCAACCAGCGCGAGCTGTCGCCGCGTCTCAGCGGCTGCCGCATCCACGGTGCCACGGCGCCGATCAAAAATCGGGAGCGGCAGCGAGATTCCGGCGATGAATCCACCGAGCGAAGGATCGCCGGTTCCCGGCTGCTCGACGCGCTCATGCTTGAACCCCGCCGAAAGGACCGGGACGGGCGTTCGCTCACGTGCAGCCAGCCGCGCCTCAGCCTCAGCCGCTTTGGCGTCGAGGGCAAGTGCCCGCAATTCGGCCCGCGCTCGCACGGCTATCGCGACGAGCGAGGTGGCGTCCGGCGCCGGGCTTCGCGCGACCAAGGTGTCTGACAGCGTGAGCGCCGAGGCGCTGGTCGGCGCATCGGCCGCCGCGACGAGGGACGAGAGCGCAACGCGCGCTGTCTGCGCCGCGAGTACCGCCTCGGCGCGGACGGTCGCGGCATGGGCCACCTCCAGTCGGAGCCGCCGGTGCGTATACCCCGCAACATCGCCTGCGGCGAGACGGTGCTCGCTCACGCGCAGCGCTTCGATGAAGGTGGCGCCGGCCCGCTCGGCGATGCGTGCTCGCCGGTCTGCCGCAAGGACGCGGGCGTACGCGACGGTCACATCATGACGGAGGTCCGATTCCGCGCGCGAGAGCCGAGCCTCGGCGGCCTCGCGTTGGGCACGAGCGATGTCACGACGCACGCTGCGCAGGCCGAACTCGATCGGCTGGCCAAGCGACGCGAAGTTCTGGCTGTTCGACTGACCAAAGCCAGAGGTTTGCTCGCGGCCGTAGGCGATGGTCGGATTCGGGTATGCGCTGGCCTGACGTTCGCGCGCCTGCGCCGCAACGACGGCCTCCCTCGCGGCGGCGAGCCCCGGGTGTCCTTGACGAGCTGTTGCGTGCGCCGCCGCGAGCGACAGCGGTTCCCGATCCTGGGCGCGCAGGCTCGGCGCCAATGGAAACAGAAGTGCGGCGACCACGATGAGTCGCTGTGGAAACGTGGTTGGTGGCAACGCTGAACCCTGCCGTGGGTCCGCACGAAGGAGTGCGGGATGCACTCGAGCGATGCGGACAGTGAACGGAGCGTGCACGTCGCGGCCGCGATGGAGGCGGCGGGGCCAGGCGCTACCTGAGCGCGCGGTGGTCGGGCGCGACCACGGCAGCGACGAAGGCCGGCGTCTCCACGAAGGAGCCGTCGGCGTCAGGTCAGTTGGCGGGGGGCGCCCTCAGGCGCGGTGGTGGTCCTGTGGAGTGGTCACGGCGAGTGAGAGGAACTCGCTCCAGGGGCGGATCCACAGCGAAATCGCGCAGTGCTGCGCACGGCAGTTCGACTTCCGGCACGGTCGCATGCACGTCGATCCGGCTGCGAACGCTTGCGTCGCCCACATTCCCATGGGCGTGGTCCCGCTCGTGATCGGCGCTGGATACCTCGGGCGACCCGAGACCATGCTCGGTGTCAGGCTGATGCGCCACCTCGTCTGCGTGCTCACGATGGTGTGCCATGCCATGCGCCAAGCCTTCACCCGGATGGGTGATGAAGGCGATGGCGATGAGGCAACCGGCTACGAGCTGCCGGGACAGAGATGGGGGGCGCACAGGCGGAAAATATATCTTCGGACCACAGTGCCGCTACCCCGCCCGTGCGGACGTATTGGCGAATCGGCTCGCCATGCCATGGAGTCGGGGACGTCCTTGCACAGGGACGGTGATTCCCTGATGCCGCACTTCACGCCCAGACACTACTATTCTACTATATAAACATACAAGAGGAGTCCCCCGATGCTCGTGCGACCCCGCATACTCGCCTTGCTTCCGTTCGCCGCGCTCTTCTTCGCGGCCTGTTCTCGCTCCGACACGGGCGTCGGCCCTGCCGATTCCGCGGTCAATGCGCCGTCGCTGGCGAGCATTCAGCCCGCGAGCGCTACGACCGGTGTCGCTCCCAACACTCCAGTCGTGCTTCGCTTCAGCCACGCGATGATGAGCGACATGGAAATGCTCGTGGTCCTGCACGAAGGGAGCGTAACGGGCGCCGTAGTTACCACCACCGCCACATGGTCAGCCGACCGCACGACTCTCACGCTGATGCCGCAAGCGTCGTTGAAGGGCGCGACGAAGTACGTGGTGCACTTGTCGCCGAGCTTGAAGGACACCGCCAGCCGCATGATCAACCTGTCACCAGGCTCGATGATGGGTGGCCAGAATGTCTCAGGCGGAATGATGGGCTCAACCTCGATGATGAACGGTCAATGGGGCCCGGGCATGATGGGTAACGGATGGCAGGCGGCCAATGGCACGTTCGGAATGATCTTCACCTTCACCACGGCCTAACCGCGACGCTCACCACCCGCGGCGCAACCAGCGCCGCGCGAACCAAGCTTCCGCCGTTTGAGTGCTACCAGCGGTATTCGAGCTCGAGAAACGCGAAGCTGCCGGTGGTCGCACCAGGCGTCGACGCGCGAATCGCCGCACCGGCGTGCGCAAGACCGCCGTACGCGGCCAACGTCCAGTGGCGCGACCACTGAAAGTCGGCGCTCAGGTCGGTCAGCGTTCCCAGCGCGCGCGAGCCAGCCGACGGGCGAATGCCGATGCCGAATGAAGAACCGTCGAACGGCCCACTGCCGGTGTACCATCCGTCGGCGGCATTCCCCAGTTGAAGAACCCGAAAGTCGCCGCGCAGCGTGAGGCGGCGGTCGGGTCGCAACGTCACCCCCGCCTGCCAGTCGCGCACGTTCATCAGGTTGTAGAACGGAAAACGCGCGTACAGTCGCGGTGTCGCCATCGTTTGGAAGAAGGTACCATGGCGGCCGTCCGACGGGTCGGCATCGCCGCTGCTGGCAAACACGCCGAGGCGAATCCACGGGCGCCAGCGCACTCCAGCCGGCTGCCATCCTGCCTCGGCGTCCATGGCACCCGCGCGATGCGTCTGCGTGCCCCACGCGCCGAACTGCCCGGCACCCCAGACGGCAAGGTCGAGGGGGCCGGCGCGAGTCGGGACCACCCGCAGCAGGTGAGCGCCCAGCGTGGTGATGGCAATCGCCTCGCGGTCCGCCTGGCGCAACGCGAGCGGGCGATTGTCAGCCGCCACGAGGGCGCGGCGATCGCCAAAACCCACCGCGAAGACGCGCCACTCGCCTCGCGCCGGCGCCCACGGCCCGGGACCTGTCACGGCCGCGTAACCCACCGGCAGATCGGTCGCCGCCGACCAGCCGTCGAGGTTGAAGACGCCGACGGTCGGAACGGCACCGAGCACGGTCAGGTTCAGGCCGCGACGGCTCCAGCCGTACTCCATCCCATTGAGACTGCGCGCGCCCTGCGTGAAGTTGAACGGCCCGATGAGACGCTGCACCACGCTGCGACGCTTGAGGGTCGCAAGCGTTGGATCGGCGGGTGATACCTCGCCACCTTCGGAGAACTCGAACCGGCCGAGCTTCAGGCGATGCCCCGCTGACGGCTGCCCCATCCAGATGAACGCCTGACGGGGAAAGAGCGTGGCCACGGTTCGACGCCCGCCGTTGGCGCGATAGTACGACGCGCCATGGCCCTGCGTGGCGTCATCCGGCGCGCCGATCACCACCGGCGCGCTGAACTCGAGGCGCCAGCCGAAGCGGGTGCGCTGCTGCTCGAGACCGGCGCGCAGCAACAGGTGCGTGTACGCATAGTCGTCGCCCGCGCCGGCTCCGAACCAGTTCCAGGCCTCGGTGCGGGTGCGGAGCGAGACCGTTGGCGTGATGGCACCCGACGGCGCGGGCTCTTGTGCGGTGAGCGGCAGGGCGGCCAGCGCGAACGGCAACCAGCGAGAAACCCTGGCCTTCACGCCCACCCGCGCAGCCACTGTTGCTCGAATAACACCTTGGCGAAGTGCCCAAGGCGACCGGGCGCGTGCAGAGCCACCGTCGGCACGGGCTCGGCGTAGAAGTTGCCCCGTCCGATCCCGGCCTTTCCGCCACCGATCTCGATGAAGCACATCCCGTGGCCCTCGAACCGGGCGCTCGCCTCGCGGTCGCGTCGTTTCGACGCAATGTTGCGCGCCACGACCTGCGCCTGGGCGCGCGCGAAAACGCCGGCCTTCGGCAGCGGCTTGCCCATGGCCAGGGGAAAGCTGACGACGTCGCCCAACGCATACACCCCGGGCCACTTGGTCTCGAGCGTATGCCTGTCGGCGGACATCCAGCCGTTTTCGCCGGCGAGCCCGGCGTGGAGCACGACGTCCGGCGCTACGTGCGGTGGCACGAACGCGAGGAGGTCGAAAGACGCCGCGACACCGTTGGTAAACTCGATCGTCTTCGCGACCGGGTCGACGGTGCGCACCTGGTGCTCGGGCAGGTACGCGATGCCACGCGCCTCGAGCATCCCTCGGACGGCCGCCGAGACCGCGGGTCCCGCGACACCCATTGGCCCGGGTTCTGCAGCGAACAGCCGCACGTCGACCTTGTCTCGAATGCCGCGACTTCGACAGATGTCCTCGAGCAGCAACGCGGTTTCGTACGGCGCCGCCGGGCACTTGTACGCCGGCGCCGCCGTGAGCACGACCAAACGGCCGCCGCGGAATCGCGCCATTTCCTGTCGCAGCGCCTCGGCGCCCTCGGGCTGGTAGAAGTTGAAGCCGGCTTCCGCGAGGCCGGGAATGCGCTCCGGAGCCAGCGACGCGCCAAGCGCGATGATGAGGTCTTCTCCGGCGAGGCGTCGTCCATCAACCACCACCGACCGCGACAGCGGGTCGATTTCGTCGATATCGCCGATGACCAACTCGACGCCCGATTTCAGGAGTTGCCGCAGCGGGCGCGAAATGGCTT
>Ga0209211_10003579_pt1 | contig 25140 bp, 32 predicted proteins | sample RifGroA2_FD_183992 | JGI IMG/M metagenome (GOLD analysis project Ga0209211, IMG submission 183992) | Groundwater microbial communities from Rifle, Colorado, USA - Groundwater A2 (SPAdes) (version 2) | ecosystem: Environmental > Aquatic > Deep subsurface > Groundwater | place: Rifle, Colorado...
TCATCTAAATTATGGGGATATACAAGATAACTCTGCAAACCCCTCCTGTTGCACTCCAAATCAAGGATGCTTATAAAATCCCTGTCGTATTCCCAATCCCACCCTATGGCGAAATCCACCTCTAATGGCATATAGACTATTCTATAGAATCTTGTATTTAGTGTCAAAAAAAGTAAGGTATCAATCTCTAAAGCCATCACCAATTCTATAGAATCCAGTGAATCTGCCCCTAAATCTTCAATAAAAGATGTTTCTATAGTTTTACTTCTTCGGGTTTTGCCTTTAATTGCTCACAGATAGTTTCTCTTATTTCTTCGAACAAATCCATTCATGCCTCTATTTTAGAAATAAGATATCTACTTAATTCTTCAAACCGTTTTCTATTCTTAGAATAAAAAGGAAGCAATCGATGGTATTCCCTTACTTTCTGCACATTCTTTATCTTTTTAATTTGAATGTCTCTATATAGTTTGGGGTTGATATTATGGTAGGCACCGATAAAAAGAATACCGGTTTGGTCTTGAGGTAGAGATTCATCTATTCTTTGGGCAATAAATCTGTCTCTTTTATTTAAAAGTGTATTCTTAGTCAACCTATATTTTATAAATCCAAATAATTTCTCAAACTTTGTCTTAGCCTGAGTTATTTTAAGCAATTTATCGCGCTCTTCTTTAACGAGATTAAAATCTTCAGTCTTTACTAAAGTGGCTCCTCTTTTAAGGAGTCTTGCGACTAATTCGTAATTCCTGCTTCCTAAATTTAGCCCTTCCTCAACTATTTTTTCTCCTATTTCTCCTTCGGCTACCATTCCGTCTTGATATATTTTCATTCCGGATACATCTACAGAAATAAAATAATCTGATATAGCATCCCAGAAGCCCTCAACTGTCCTCTGATGTTGTCTCCAAACATCCTCTCCTAAATCTGCAATGCCTCTTTTCGTTACATCTTTTGCCAAAGAACCGAGGTCTGCACTGGTATGAATAACTGGGACATAAATCAGTGTTCTCATAATGAGATGCGGAATAAGTTATTTCGCCTTTATCTTTTCTTCCAGGCGATCTAATCGTTTTTTAAGCGCTATATTCTCTTTCTCTATCTCAGTCTCTTTGGCTTTAGTGGATAAATAAGAATCCTGCTGCCACCAATTTATACCCATCTCCATCGCCTTATCAACTGAGGCAACCAAGAGTCTTATTTTAATATTAAGCAGGTCAATATCGGCAAGTTGGATTTTTATATCTCCGGCAATCACAATTCCTTTATCCAAAACCCTCTCTAAGATATCTGCAAGGTTAGTAGCCTCAATTGCATGAACCATTTTGTCTTGAGCCATAGTTTTATCCTCCCTTCATTATTATGCCAATTTTTTAGCTTTTATAATTAAATCTGCTGTTTTCTTACGTAGATTTGCAATAAAATGGCAATTTTTACAATCTAAAATCTCTTTTTTATAATCTTGGCAGTTTAAAAGTATGTCTACTTCCTTTTGTAATTCTTCGGCATATCTTGCCTTCTCTTGAACACCTTCGGCCTTATTGATTTTGTCTGTGATATCTTTTATTACAGGCTCTTGTCTTTGAAATGTCAGACAACTTATTTTGGGTTCTTCTTTATGTTTATGCATAACTACCTCTCACATTAAATCCCCTAAGGGGCCCAAATTTATGTTCAGCTCTTCATCTTTAAGCCCAAAAATCTCCTTTAGTTCCTGCATCTTATTTTCTAATTTTAAAAGAGTTTCTCCTATTTGTTCAATTTCTTCCTCACTAAGAGAACCACCTTCTATTCTTCTCATTGCCTGTTTTTCAAGCAGCTTCCTAATTAATTCTACAAGCGTAAGGACTAATTTTGCCAGCCCCTTCTCCACATTTTTAGGGTCAATATTAATCCTTTCAGGGTTTGTATCTTTAACTTCCTCTGGCTCTTTAATGGTTATTGTTACAGATGACCTTTCCATTCTATGTCGGTTCCTCCGTTGCGCCTGCAAAGGGAGTTCCTCTTAGCCGTTCCATAGTCTCTACTGAGCTAAGTAAAACCTTTAATCCTAAATATATAAGGTCTACATCAGCTATAGAGATAACTATATCTCCTGAGATAACTACGCCTTTATCTAAAGCCCTATCCAAGACTTCTAAGAGAGTAATCCTCTTTTCCTTTTGAAGGTCTAAATAACTATTTTTATCCTGTAGGGTTTTTATTGGTCTATCCATTATGTATCTTTCCTTTTTTAGGATTGCAGAAATTATAGGGTGGCCAGGGGCCGGTGCAATCAAAGAAAAGCCCCTTGTCAGTATATTTTGCCCTAATATCCTCTACTATGTTAAGAAAATCCCCTACTTTATCCTTATTAATTAAAAAGGCGGAATTTAAAATCATTTCGTCATTTCTTTCAGTTACTTCTTTGGGTAATAATTTATTGATACGGACCCCCGTAGGCTTCTCTTTTAACCTATCAAAACTTACCTGACCATACTCATTAAGCTTTTTATTTGCGGCTATATTCAATAACTCCTCTTTTTTCTTCTTTAAAAGATATGCCTTGCCCGGTGCAGAAGAATTGATTTCCTTATCTATATTTAATAATTGCTCATCTTCTTGCATAAGATTCTCTTTCAACTTCTCTGAATTACAGTAAATCTTGACCCCCCATTCCTCTTTATCTTCTAATTTTATTAATAGAGCTTTAAATTCTTTTAAATGCTGGCTAAGCATTGCTTTTAGATTATCCTCAGTATTAAATATAGTGGCAAACTTAAAGGGAATCACGCATGCATCTTTCATAATCCCTTCTATCGCCTTTTCATGGATACTCGCCTTTGCCTTAATCCATTCTAAATCAGCTAAATTCCTCTTTAAATTCTCTTCATCAAATTCGGACTCTTTAACCTTATTGACAATCGCATATAAACTTTGGTGGTAAATGAAATAAGGTTTATCCACTAAATTCTCTATTTCTTTTAGTTTTGGCACCTTATCAGTAATGCAATACAAATAGATAAGGCCTTCTTTGGCTTTCTTTGTATTCATAGCTTACCTTTTAGTAAAATTATTCTCTTGGGCTAAGTTGTCCTTTGCGCTCGTAAGATTCCACTTCTAAACTACCGCTGAGTTTAACTGCATAGATATTTCTATCTTGCACTCTCGTAGGAAGCCCAAGTGACTTAATAAATGAGCTCTCTTCATAAACCTCTGCCTCTGCTTCCCAGCCATCACTGACCTTGGCGGTCTTAATTACCTTTACATCCTTGACCTCAAGGGTCTTTTTCAAAAACTCAACCACTTCTTTTCTGATATCCTCAATATTAGTCATCTTCACACCTCCTCTTCTTTTGCCTTTCTGACGGCATCTAATCGTGCTAAAAGTTCTTTCTCCTGCCTATTGTATTCCTCCTCGTTTATTTGGTCCAATTCAAAGTTAAGCTGTAATTCCATAAGCTTCTCTTTTATCAGCCCTTCATCGGAAAATTCCTTTTCCGCGACCTCATAGATTTTCTTACCTATCCAGATTACGCCTTTTAACGGTGCAAGAAATATGTCGTCGATCAAAAACATTTTAGTATTTCCCTGTTTCTATCACTAAATTAACAAAATTAAATGGCGGCAGCGTGCCCACATATTTAAATTTTATTTTATCTCCGGATTTGTCTGCGAGGGCCTGAACGTTTTGGTCAAATTCTGCTTCTCTACATTTTTCTACCAGGAAGGCGGCACTTATAATCATCAGCTCGCCATAGGGAGTATTGACCTTCGTATCTTGGCTCAGCGGTGAGAGCGTATTTAAAATCTCTTCCTTATAGATATCTTTCTCTTTTTGCAAGACGGCTTCGACCTTTTTGCCGACTTCCATGCGTTGATAGTAGGTCTTTGCCGGAGGCTCGGACGATATTGCTGCTTTAAGCCTCCCGATATCTTCGTATTTCTCCAATATCTCTTTGTATATTATCTCTTCTTTAAATATCGCTTTTAGTCCAAGCTCTTTTTTGCCTTCCATATTTTTTAATAAATCAATGAATCTATCATGCTCTTTTTCTAATATCTTTTTTACTTTATCTTCATCTTCGGCAATTGTGGCGAATCTAACAGGCAAAACCGTATAACTCCTCATTACCTCTTCAATGGCTCGCTCATGAGGAATTAAATTTTCTCTTGAAACAGGATATTTTTTAATTGGAGAATTGCTCACCACCGCAGCAATATCATTAAAGCAAATGGAGTATAGCTCATCGCCTCTTCCGCCAATACCCAATGGGCCAAAGGATTGAGATTGATTTAACTCAATTATACAGTAGATATATTTACCTTCTTTCAAAATAACATTTCCCATTTATTTTTACTCTCATCCCATAAGTAAGGGAGTTCCTTACTTACGGGACTCATCAGCGCTGGCTGCGACTAATGCGCCTTTAGCTACGCTCCTTAGCGGCTGAGATGCCATTCTTACTGAGCCGACCGGGATGGGTAGCTTTAGCCGGTCTAAAATTTGTTTAAACCTGCCTGAGAACCCTTTGGGAAGCGAAGTGCCGCCTGAAAGGATAATACTTATGGGCTTGGTAATCCTCGGTAATCTTCTTGCCTTGACAAACTCTTGTTTTATATTTTCAATTACATACTCTATTAAGTGATTGTAATAAATTGATAAAGCGCTTTCAATCTTGCTTAAACCTTCTTCCTTGCTTAAATCCAAGGATGATTCTTTTATTGCCGAGACCCTGCTCGCTGTCTCATCCACCGCCATAGCCACTTGCTGGTCAATCCAATCTCCTGACTTAGCGACAGAAAACTTAAAAATCGGCACAGACATAAAACTTAAACAGACATTGACCATCCCACCGCCAAAGGAAAGGCCAATTCCCGTAAAATCTTCCTCAGCTAACTCAGATAAGATAATGGCATGACCCTCATTTATCGGCTTGGGACTATATCCTAATGTCTTTAAGAATCCTTCAATCATCTTTATATGATATAGGACGTTGAAATCCGCGTCCAGGGGTTCGCCGGGAACAGAAAAATAGACTATCTCGCCTTTGTGAGCAGGCTCGCCTATGACGCTTTTTATCAATAATTCTACTATAGGAAGGGCTTCTTTCTCTGTCGGGCTTATTACGCCTTTACTTAAGGGCCTTCGTGTATCTTTATTAAACATATTAGCAAACTGTAATGCCTCATCGCCTACTACATAAAGATTTTCTTCTTTGATAATATATTTTACCTTGGAGTTATCAAGGATCTTCTTGGTAAAATCAGTATGCTCCACCCCGAAGAAGGCGTTCCTCTGCGACCTAAAGACGATATCATCGCCTTCCTTATGCGCACATTTCACAAACATCGTGCCGATATCCACACCCTTACCTTTTTGTATCTGCCCTTTGAACCCTTCAATCTCGCTTTTACCGTCTTTAGTCTTGATCATTTTTTCCTCCCCTTCTTATGAATTTCCTTAAATAATCTTACTGTTTTATCCATATCATCGGATTTCTCCTTTTCCACCCGCGTTCCGATTTTATTGATATTACTCTCTAAAGTTAAACTCTCGTCCTCTACGGGAAGGTCAAAGTCCGTCTTTATTTTTATGCGTTCTTCCGGCGTCTCAATCCCTGTCTCTTTTTTTATCCCGCTTGGCGGGACGGGAATCTTAATGCTCTTTACAGCTCTCTTCAACTCGCCGCTAATTTCCCTGGCCACTTCGGATGCGACTTCTTTAATTAACTCTTTATCAACCTTCGGCTCTTCAGTCAGTAATGTCTTTAGTCCTGTCTTGGCCAAAGAATAATGACCTTCAGAAAAACCAAGATAGTATCTTCTGATTAAATCCCGGCATAGAAAACCTATATATTCCAACGAAAAGCCAACTTGCCTTCTTATCTGGTCTTTAGTTGCTAACCTTAATCTGGCTACACAATTAATAATATCCGCTTCTGTCCCGGATAAAGCCATACTATTTTTCCCACTCCTCAGGATAAATAACAATGCTGACAAAATTAAAGACCGGCAGGGGTCCGGCATACATAAACTTTATCCTGTCCTTATATTTTTCACTCAGATCATCCATTACGTTATCAAATTCTTTTTCCCTGCCTTTATCTACCAAGAAAGCGACGTTCATAAACATCTCATCGCCTACGGTCTTATTAAGTTTATAATCAAAGGCTGTTCTTCTTAAGGCATCTACTATCTTCTCAGTCTCTTTTCCTTTTTTCTTTGTTAGAGCTTGTTCTACCATCTTACCTACTTCCATTTTGGCCTGAATATTTTTCTTATTCTTGTCGTTCTGAATATCCTCTTTTGTTCTCTTAATTGCCTTATTCTCGTCTACAACCTCTTTGAAGATTACATCCATATTCTTCCATACGCCTTTGACGCCAAGTTCTACTTTATGGTCAGCATCCCGTAACGCATTCTTAAACTCTCTATATCTTCTGTCTAAAAGATTCCTTATCTCATCGGCATTAGAGGCAATAGTGCCGAATCTAACTGGAAGCACACTATCAAACTCCTGCATCACTTCTTCAATTACCTTCTCATGAGCTAACATATTTTCGCGATTCACAACAAATTTAGTCATCGGATGGTTACTTACTACCATACTTAAGTCATCGTAGCCAATAGTTAAAACCTCATCACTGCCTATACCTATAGGGCCAAAATTCCTCTCTTGCTTTGTGCCAATGATACAATAAATATATTTTCCTTCTTTTTCCATAATATTACTCTCTTACCCTCACTAACATCGCGTTCTCTTTTTGGTTTGCCTGCTCGTTGGCAGCGCAGTAGTCAGCGAGTATCTTATAGGCCTTATTCACTTCATCGAATTCTTTCTCGACGCAAGGCATATTCGGATTTCTATCCGGATGGGTAGAAAGCGCCTGTCTCTGGTAGGCTTTCTTGAGCTCATTCTTACTCGTGATGTCATTTAAAATCCCGAGCTTTTTCTTCGCCCAATCTACATCTTCGTAATTTAGCGTTTTTATCTCAAGGGTATAAAAACTATATGGCGGAAGCGGCCCTACACATCTAAAATTTAGCTTCTCGGCAAATTCAGTATTTAGCTCTTCTACTTTCTTATCAAAATCCTCACGCCTATCCTTATCTATTAAGAAAGCAATATTAACCACCATTTTATCATCCATAAGCTCGTGGGCATTGAAAGCCTGACTTACGCTTTTAAGAGAAGCTTGTATTCTCTTAGAATACCCTTCTCTAATTCTGTCTAACGCTTCTTTAACCATAAGCCCTACCTTCATCTGGTCGTCCACAGTTACGCCTCCGGGTGAGGCTAAAAGTCTCTCCTTAAACTCTTTAATCTCTTTGCCTTCCCTGATCTCTTTAAGAACCAAATTAAAATCACCCCAAGTGGCAACAACATCAATCTCTATCATATTCAATATTTTATTAAAAACATCTTTGATTGTAGAATGGCCGCACGCCAATATATGTTTAATCTCCTCTATATTTTTAGCAAAGGTCCCTAATCTCATAGGAATGATGGTATGGCCTAAGCTCATGATATTTTCGAGAGCTTTTTGATGCCTTACTAAAAACATGGCTAATCTATCTTTACGCATATGCGTATAATCTATCATCTCCGAATCGCTCACTACCGCCGATATATCCTGATAGGCAATCGTATATACCCCGTTAGATTCGCTTTCTTCTAATAATAAAAGGAGACCCTTCGGAATAGAAAGATAGAGGCTTACATTCGAATTTAAAATTCCGTAAATATACATTTTTAAGTCCCCTTTCTTTTCTGCTCTGTTTTAATCACTAAGGCTAAAGCCTCTTCAAAGTGCCGTTTTGAAATCTTCAATTCTAAGTTTTGATTTTCTATATATTCTCTTATTGCCAGCATGGAGGCCTTCCTGCATATAAATTCGATATCCGCTCCTACTTTGCCTTCGGTCTTCCCGGCCAATTCTTTTAAATCCACTTCCTTAGCCAGCGGTTTATTTTTGGTGTGTATCTTAAATATCTCCTCTCTCGTCTTCTCGTCAGGTTTCGGAAGCTCGAACAAAATATCGAACCTGCCGCTGCGCAATATGGCAGGGTCAACCAAATCTAACCTGTTGGTAGCTGCCAGAACTACAACCCCCTTTAATTCCTCAATTCCATCCATCTCCGTCAGGAATTGGCTTATCAGACGTTCTGTTACATGGACATCTGTAGAACTCGAACCGCGCCTGGGCACAATACTATCTATCTCATCAAAGAAAAGAATCGTAGGAGAAGCCTGTTTCGCTGTCTTAAAAACCTCACGAATCGCTTTCTCGCTTTCTCCCACATACTTGGATATCAGAGAAGGGCCTTTTACTGAGATGAAGTTAACCCCGCTTTCGGTAGCAATTGCCTTCCCAAGGAGCGTCTTTCCCGTGCCGGGAACTCCATAAAGAAGTATCCCTTTAGGCGGATTTGTATTAGCTTTTTTGAAAACATCGGAATATTTGAGCGGCCATTCAATCGCTTCTTTCAACTCTTCTTTTATATCCTCCAAACCGCCGACATCGCTCCATTTCACATCCGGGACCTCCACAAAAAATTCTCTAATTCCTGATGGTTCAACATCCTTCATTGCCTCTAAAAAATTATCCATGGTTACTTCTAACTTCATCAACGTCTCATAAGGAATTTCTGCCAGCTCAAAATCAATCTTAGGCAGAATCTTTCTTAATGCTGACATCGCTGCTTCTCTACATAAAGCCTCTAAATCCGCTCCCACAAAGCCATGAGTAATCTCAGCTAATTTTTCTAAACTCACATCCTCTGCTAAGGGCATACCTCGTGTGTGTATCTGGAGGATCTCTAATCTTCCGTTCCTATCAGGTATGGGAATTGAAATTTCTCTATCAAATCTACCGGGCCTTCTTAACGCTGGTTCTATGGTATTAGGGATATTAGTTGCTCCTATAACGATTATCTGCCCTCTTGACTCTAATCCATCAAGCAGAGATAAAAGTTGGGATACTACACGCCTCTCAACCTGCTTCTCGCTGCCCATATCTTCTCTCTTAGGGGCGATTGCATCTATCTCATCAATGAAGACAATAGCTGGCGCATTTTTCTGAGCATCTTCAAATACACTTCTTAATCGAGCTTCGCTTTCGCCATAGAACTTTCCCATTATTTCAGGCCCTGATATATGAGTAAAATATGCATCCGTCTCATTAGCCACTGCCCGGGCAATTAAGGTTTTGCCTGTGCCGGGAGGCCCGTAGAGAAAAACTCCTTTCGGCGCACCGATTCCTAATCGCTCAAATATTTTAGGATAACGCAAAGGTAGCTCTATCATCTCCCTAATCCTTTGAATTTGGGAACTCAAGCCCCCGATATCTTCATAGGAGACCGTGGCTGCTTTTGCCTCTCCTTGTTTCTTCGTCTCCATCCTTATTAAAGTAGCGGCATTTATCAGGACTACGCCGTCAGGAATAGTGTCTACCACCTTAAAATCACACGACCTTGACCCAAAAAAAGTCGCCCTAATCTTGTCTCCAGATAGTGCCGGAAGCCCCTCTATGAGAGAACCAATATATTTAGTGTCGCTATCTCTCTGGAGTAGGCTGGATATCGTTAGCGGCGAGAGGGTAATTTTATTGGCGGGCTTAGAGTCGGTTCTACTGATTCTTACTTTCTCATCCAGCCCTATTTGAGCGTTTTCTCTGGAGATTCCATCCATCTGAATAATCTTTCCCCCTCTGTTTTCGGCATAGCAAGGCATTGCCTTAGCAGGGGTTTTTCTTTTACCTTCAATCTCTATAATATCCCCTACCTCCAATCCAATGAGTTTCATATCCTCCGGGTCAATTCTAACAATCGCCCTGCCTACATCCTTAGGTAAGGCTTCTTTTACTTTTAGAGTTAGAGTATTATTCACCATCATTACCTGAATAGAAACTCCTTAAAATTCTCCAAAGCATCTATGCCTTTAACTTCTTTAGATTGTAATGGAGTAATTGTTATCTTTAAGTTACTGAATTTTCCCCCTATCTGGTTAATATATTTTCCCTGTTCCTTTTTTCTCTCTCTACAAAAACCGCAACCAATTGATTCCAAAACATTATTTATCACTAACTGCCTTACATTTATGCCATATTTACTTAGATTATTTATCAACCTTTCCGTTTCTAAAATCGCCATATCTTCAGGGATAGTTACTGCAATAAACTCACATTTATTTTGGTCCTTAAGCAAACCTTCTATTTTCTTTACCGTCTTCTTCATCTCTACCAGAAAATCATCGCCTTCGTCAGGATTATATTTCCCAGAAAAGGTCTCTACCATATACCTATATTTCCAGCGCATTTTGGCTAAAACCTTAATCCATTCATCCAACAATTCTGGTAAGGTTAGAAGCCGAAGGGCATGACCAGTGGGCGCAGTATCTACAATATATTTATCAAACTTCGCCTCATCAATAAGGTCAACTATGGTTTTAAACCCCATTACCTCATCTATACCCGGAATAGGTAAGGCAAAAATAGAGTCAATGTCTTCCTGGTCTAAATAAGTAGAGGTATCAAAGATTTTCTTTATCTGGGCTTCATATTTTACCTTGAATTGAGAAAGAGCTTTTTGCGCATTTACCTCCAAAACGTTTAAGTTCTGGACACCCTCTACGTCTTTTATCTCATCTCCGATTTTCTGGCCTAAACTATCTGAAAGAGAATGTGCCGGGTCAGTAGAAATAACTAATGTCTTAAAACCTTCCTTAGCTAAATAAAACCCTGTGCTTGAGGCACAGGTCGTCTTTCCCACTCCGCCCTTTCCGCCAAATAAAATTAACTTTAATGCATTTTCTTTTAATCCGGTTAATGCCATCCATTGTTCCCCCACACTCTTACGAGTGTGGTATCTATATTCCCCACATGTAAGTGCGAGGTCGTCTTACTACTTGTGTATCCTTACTTCTAATATTCCATTTTTATAGGAACGGGTAAGGGTTTCGGGTTTAACCTTTGCTGGAAGTAGAACCTCTTTGTAGTATTTTCTATCTTTACTTACTGCTTTTAGTTCTAATATATCTCCTTTTAACTCTAATGATATGGCTTCCTCGTTAACACCGGGCATCTCAGCATAAACCCTTATTTCATCTTTCTCATCAAAAACATCAATGATCGGCTCTCTTTCCTCTTCAACTATAGGCCCTTTAGGAGTCTTCTTAACATTTCCAAATGGCTCAACTACAGTCTTCCCACCTGTCATTGTCTTTACAGAAAAGCCAAAGACGCCTTTCATTCCTTTTTTAAGATGGCTTAAGTCTATCTCGCCTTCTTTTTTGATTTCGCCGCCTGCCTCTTTTAAATCTGCCGCAAGGTCAATCAATTTCTCAATGCCTTTAAATAAACCACCAATGCCAAAATCAAAACCTATTTCTTCTTCCTTTTTTTTCTTTTCTCTTGCCATTTAGCTACCCCTTTTTGCCTCACATATTATTATAGTTTAGGTATTTTATTGCTCATTTGAAAGGGCGAGGTTCTCATCTTTCTTCTCTACAACTCCTTTTCCCTTACAAATTAAACACGGAAGGTCAACACCTCTTTCTCTGCCTCTACCTTTACAAGCCGGGCAAGGTTCAATATCTCTACTGCTCACGCTTACTACACCTTTTCCTTTACAGATAATGCAGGTAAGATCTCTGTTCAAGAACGAGCGCCCCTCTCCGTTACAATAGGCACAGATAACCGCTGGTGACGAAACCTTTACAGTTGCGGCGCCTAAACAGGCAGGACATCGTGTGCTTTTTTTAGAGGGCATAAGCCCCGTACCTTTACAAAACCCGCATTTATAGTCCGTCTTGTTAAGGATTTCGCCCTTTTGACCTACTTTCTGACTTTTCCAATCAAAGGTTTTCCAGTACATCTCAAGTTACCTATAATAATTAATAATTTACAGACATTGTCTTAAGCGGCTTTGTAGGTATACCTCTATAAGTTTTGATTTTTTGCTCTTCGTGCGTTTCTTCCTGCAATTTTTCAATCCGTTGATTTATGCTATTTAATTGTCTTTTGGCTGCGCCTACTCTTTTGTCTAATACAAAAATCTCTTTTTCTAATCTATCCTTTTCTCTACGAAGCATATACAACTCTAAATAACTTGACCTTTGGACCTTTGGAATACACCGAGCACCTATGGTATGTATACTTTTTATATTTCTAATATCCGGTATCTGTAACATTCCTCTCATTTAATACACCTCCCCCCTGTCTTGGATATAATCAATTTTCGTGCCTTATTTATCCCGCCAAGTGTTAATTCTAATCTATCGCTCGGCTTGATATTAAGTTCCTTGCGCATCCCACGTGGTATTGTAATTTTGTTTTTCTCATCCATCTTTGAGAAGAGCCTCAAAAGCGCCACTTTTCACCTACCTAAACAATAGCGGTATCTCTTTTCATTTTCTTGCTTACGCTAATAGTCTTCCCTGCGCCGACTTCTTTACTTACAAGTTCTTTAACTATTCCTTTTACCCTATCTTGATTAGTCTTTGAGCCGACCCTGCTTGTCTCAGAAGCCAATATATCCTGACACATCTGCGTAAAAACCCCATTGGCGCTTTTTACAGGGGTGATTCCCTGGACCTTAAGAGTCTTGGCGATCATGATACAGCCGCGCACAGTGGGAGCAAACTCACACTTTCCTGACTCTCTTAAGCCCCGGACGATATTGACGATTATCTCAGTATGTTGTTTTGAAAGCTTAGACTTTGCCTGGGTAATGGCCACCTCTGTCTCATAGTCAAAATGGTCCAAATCCATGGTTATCATCCTATCCCTCAACGCATCTTGGCTTCTATGGACTCCGGCATATTCTTCAGGATTTGAAGTAAAGATAGCAGTGAAATCCGGATCAACCCTTAAATATGGTTCTTCTCCACCTCTTCCCACCGGAAGATCCATCATCTTCTCCTGCAAGATTGACAGGAGAATATTATTTGCTTCTGGTCTGGAACGCGTGAATTCGTCATATATTAAGGTAAATCCATACCTACAGGCAACGGTGAGGCGGTTATCCACCCAACGCTTTATCATATCCTCTTCAGTCTTTAAAACCCTTGAGATAAATCGGTCTACAACCTTCTTTATCCTGTAGCCGTATTCGCCGCCAACCAAATCAGAGGTTGTAAATTCTTCATCTCCGTGAATCATTACCACCGGCCTTTTAATCTTACTGGCTATGTGCATAGCAAGCGTTGTCTTGCCGGAACCGGATACCCCTCTAAAATGGACTGGAAAACCTGCCTTTATATAGTCAAGGGACCTCTTAGTGATATCCTTGATATACTTTGTCTCCACAAAGTCTGACAAAGGACTGGGTTCTAATACTGTAGTCATCTCATCAATCATTTTATATCACCTCTTTTCTTGGATTCTAAAGTTTTATTCATCTTATTCCAGATTCTGCTTGCTTCGGCCAAATCGGCGCGAATCTCTTTTTCCTTCTTTCTAAAATCTTCCCTTAGAGAAGAGACATTCTTAACCAATTCTTCTCTATCTTCTTTAAGCCCTTTCGTTAAGCCTTCGGCCATCTCCTGATGAACTTTTCTGCAGTGCCCTACGAACTTCCTGGCATTGTCTCTGATGGTCTCTGCCTGTTCCTTTAAATCTTTTATGCTTCTCTTTCTATCTCCGTGGGCCGCGGCGATATCTTCACAGAGAGACTTCATACCACCCGCTATATTATCCATAAATCATCCCCCTTTGTGAATAACTCCTTTGCCTCCACATTTGCTGCAAGGAAGGTTTCCATCTACTTTATAACCTGTACCCTCACAGATAGGGCATTCTTCTTTAGCTCCCCGATGTGTAACACTACCTTTGCCCTTGCAGGCTGAACAATTAAGTCGACTATGTGGATGAATACCACTACCTTTACAAAAGGCGCATTCAATCATCGGCTCATCAACCTTAACATGACCCGTGCCGCCGCATACCTGACAGGCAGCCAGCTTAGATAGCAGGTTGAAAGGGTCTTTACCTTTTCCCTTACAAAAAGCGCATTTTATTTCACTCATAAACTCATCCCTCCACCGATATCACACCTCCTTAACCCTTTGCGACTCACGTTATCAGGGGGGAGTTATCTGTTCTTTTCTTCTTCCTCTTTTCTTTTTTTCTTTCCGCCCTTCTTTTTGCTCTTCTTCTCGACAGCCTCCTCAACTGTGCTGACCTTCTCCCCGGCTTCAATCCTGGGCATTACGCCACCTTTTCTGGATTTAGCTAAAGAAGCAGCCATTCCCTGCCACGCCGCCTTTGCCTTTTCCATATCTGAGCCATACTCACCTAAGAGCTTTTTAACACTACTGACTATGTCACCCACATACTTAGCTAAACTCTTTTTTAAAGCATCGGACATCTCAGCATGAGCCTTATCAAATTCATTTAGTTTCTTTTTAGTATAGCTCTCGATTTCCTTTACTGCTTTTGCAAGAGACTTTTTCAGCTCCTCTGACATCTTTTCTCTATCTGCATGAAAACCTTTTAACTGTGCAGCTACATCGTTCGCTATGGACTTAACAAAAGCCACTAAGTTCTTAGCTTGCTCTTCGCTCATCTCTTTGTGGCTTGCCTTAAACCCTTTGAGCATCGTCCCTACGTTCTTTGTCAAATCATTAACGAAATCAGCCAAATTCTTGGCCTGCTCCGCGCCCATCTGCTTCCTGTCAGCGGTAAAACCCCTAATAGTTTTATGAGTATCAATAACCAGATATTTTAACGCCTTCATTCGCACATCATAGGAACCGATGATGTTTTCGGTAATACCTTTCATGCTATCCGCTATTCCCATTTTTTATCCCTCCTTTTTGTTATTTTTTATTGAGTGTTTCTACTACTTGCCTAATCCACAAATTCTTGCCAGATTCTTTTCTCTCTTGCTTAAAAGTACCAAGCATTTTATTTACATCTTTTTTTCTTTCTATCTGGCGGGACAGACGTTCTTTATGCTGAGTTCTGAATTCCTGAAGCGTTTCTTTAAGGTCCTTTATCCTCAAGCTCCTTCCTTTGGCTAAAAGTGCTTTAAGTCTTTTTGCCATCTCCTGCTGTTCTTTCTGAAACTCCTTTAGCTTGGAGGAGACCTCTTCTTTTCTGGCATCCTGATTAGCGAGAACCTCTTTAATCATCTCCTGGAATTCTTTGACCCTTTGGACATCACATTTGGCAAGGGCATCTTTAAACTTAGTCAGATTCTCTCTTAGAGTGCGTGCCATTTCCCTTTGTTGACTGAGATAACCTTTCAATAAATTCTTTACTTCCGCTTCTCGTTCTTCCTGGGCTGATAAGACACCTTGCGTCATACTATCAAAGTCCTTTTTTCTTAAATGTTCGTTATGAGCGAGGATGTCACGCAGCTCGGTATTGATTTTTCTCCCCTCTTCTTTATTATCAAGAAAGACCTCCTGGAAGTCATCAGGGATCTGATGTGTAGTATCAAAAATGACCCCTACACTTTTGATTATCATCTCATAAGAAGAAACGGCATTTTCCGCGGCATTCTTTAAATCTAAGGCTTCTGGCATTTTTAAGATTACTCCTTTTTTGGAAGGAATTTCTTGGCGAACCATGCCCTTGACATCTTTGATGTCAAGGGGATAACTCGGCAAGAATCCCTTTTGTGACCTTATCCCTGACTGCCGTTAGGCAGGCTTAGGCTGCTGTTGCGGTTAAACCAATCGCCTCAGCATACTTCAGGTAAGTCTCAACTGATGCCGCTACGACTCTGGCTTCAATCGCGAGAATCTCTATACCTACTAAAGAGACTCTTACCCAGGCGTCAACTACCACGCCCTTGTCCAGGATACGGTCAATAACCTCAACCAAGCTGGAAGAACCAATCGCTTTTTCGACTGCCATGTGATTTCACCCCCTTTCATTTTTAGATTCCGCTTTTTTAGGGTAGAGGAGCGGTTAACCTCAAAAATCTATTCCTTTGCCTTCTTACCCTGCCGGCCTTACAGCCACATTTATAACAAACTCGCCATAATCCGTTGCAAACGGCACAATTTTCTCTATTATCTATCATTATCCCTTTCAGATTTAATATCTTCTTCAATAAATAGAACCGTCCCTTTTTTCTCCTACCTGTAAAAGTGAGGCAACAACTATGCCAAAGGTATTCAAATTCAGGCAGAATTTTTGCTTTCTGAAATTGATTTTTATAACCTCCCGAAATACATAAGATTTAATCTTTAATATATTCTGTTGATTTGAGATAGATTGAAATATCCTTTTTAAAAATTTGTTGAAACAGGTAAGGATGGGACAAATATGGGACTAAAAATGTAATAAAACTGTCCCATAAGCGTTAAGCAATTTGGGTATTTTTATTTTGATGATATGGTAATTTGGTTAGCTGGTTTCTTTGGGTAGGAAGAGAAAAGAAAAGTTAAAAAAAAGTTACAAGAAAAATATTAGGATTTGAAACCTAAACTCTTCATCTTCCGGTAAAGTGCCTTGCGGTTGATTTGCATGATTTTTGCTGCTTTGAGCTTATTTCCATCTGCTTTTTCAAGGGCATTTTTAATCAAATCTCGCTGGAATGCCTTGGATGCCTCTTCAAATGAGCTTAAACTATCGGTTGAGTCAGGTTTATTCTGGAATGTGAGTTTATTCTGGGATACTGCTGTATTTACAGATAAGTGACTAGGGTTAATATGCTCGGAATCGGATAATAATACTGCTCTTTTGATAAGATTTTTAAGCTCTCTGACATTACCCGGCCAAGGATAACTAAGTAAAAATTTCATTGCCTCGTTAGAAAAATCGTTTACCTTTTTGTTGAATTCACTATTTGCCGCATCTAAAAAATATTTCGCCAGGATAGGTATATCCTCTTTTCTTTCGGCTAATTTTGGCAGCTCAATTTGAAACTCATTGAGCCGATGATATAGGTCATCTCTAAATTTACCAGCACTTACTGCCTCGGAAAGATTAACATTTGAAGCCACAATTATACGAACATCTATGCTTATATCTCTCTTGCCGCCCAGGTGCTGGAGTCTTCTTTCCTGAATTACCCTTAAAAGCTTCATCTGGACTGCATCCGAAAGATTAGTAATTTCATCTAAAAGCAAAGTCCCGCTATTGGCCTGTTCAAACCTACCTTTCCTCCTATCCTCAGCTCCAGTAAAGGCGCCTCTTTCATAACCAAAGAGTTCGCTCTCTACTAATGTCTCAGGTATAGCCCCACAATCTATGGCCACAAAAGGCTGAGCTTTACGCAGGCTCTTTTGATAAATTAGCTGGGCCATTACTTCTTTACCTGTTCCGCTTGCACCATGAATTATTACTGTCATATTGGTTGGAGCAATAATCTCAACCTGTTTTAAGACCTGTTTTATTTGAGAACTCTCTCCCATAACCTCTTCAATGGCAGTTTTTTCACCCAATCTTTTTCTCAAAACTTTTACTTCCTTGCTTAAATATTGGGTCTGAAGGGCTTTTTTAATTATCAGCACGAGCTCCTCATTATCAAAGGGCTTGGTAATATAATCAAACGCACCTAATCTCATTGCTTTTACTGCGTCCTTAACCTCGGCGTAAGCGGTGAGCATAATTATGAGCAAGTCTTTATCAATCCCTTTTAACTTCTTCAAAATCTCCATCCCATCCATACTGGGCAGCCGAATATCTAACAGGGCTAAATTAGGGGAATTATTTTGCACTGCCTTAAGCGCTTCCCTTCCATCTCCTACAGCAAGTACATCATAGCCTTCATCCTTTAAGATACTTGAAAGGTTAAAGCGCAGGTCCTTATCATCATCTATAACCAGAATTCTTTCCACCCCGTTAGAAACCTCCATTTTATCGACCCCGTTAGAGATAAGGTGCCAAAGGCGGCTGACAGTTGCCTACGGCAACCTATCTCTAACGGGGCTTACTCTCACCTATGAAGTTTTCTTATACTCCTCAATATATCCTCTCCACTAAAAGGCTTGTCTATAAAACCATAAGCCCCCAATTCCCTTGCCTCGTCTCTGCTTTCTTCGCTGCTATAGGCGGTAATTATATTTACTATTGTGTTAGGATTTATCTTCCTGATTTTAGAAAGAAACTTCATTCCATCACCATCAGGTAATTTTAAATCTAAAAATACCAGGTCAGGTGAGCGGCTTTTTAAACTACTAATTGCCTCCTTTCTGGTATTGGCAGACTCAACATTATAGCCACGAGAGCTTAAGGTATCACCTAAAAGCTGGCACAAATCCTTTTCATCGTCTATGATTAAAATATTCTTTACCCCGTTAGAAATTTTGTTTTCTTCTCTTGAAGATTCTGTATTTCTAACGGGGTTTATCTGGGTTTTTTCAGATAAGGTACTTCTTGCCGGTTTCCTTCTTTTGAGCTTTCTTAATTGAGCTTTTTCATAGCGCCGAAAATAGGGGATAATTTCGTTGAGCTCTTCGGGTTTTCGCCAACCGGAAAAACCACTGCGATACACAACTACCTCGCCGGGTTTTATCTTACCAGTAGAAATCCATGACTTTAAGCGGCTATCAAATACTTGCCGATAAATACCTACCCCTCTTTTAATATCCCATTTTATTTCTACCATCAATTTACTCCCGCGTTTTTGTTTTTACGCCCCCCTACTCTCTCTCTGTGTGTAAAACTCTGTTCGGTTGGCAAAGAAACAGTAAAGGTAGAGCCCTTTCTTGACTTACTTTCAACCTCTATAGTGCCTCCATGGCTAACAATAATTCCATAGCATATGGACAATCCCAAACCCACACCACCAGACTTGGTGCTAAAAAAAAGGTCAAATATCTTAATAATATCTTTTTCAGGGATGCCTTTGCCTGTATCATGAATCTTTACCAGGAAAAATTTTCCACTGAGTTCTGTAATAATAGTTAAGTTACCGCCACGGGGCATAGCTTCAATAGCGTTGGTAATTAAGTTCAAGAAGGCACGTTCTATCTGTTCTTTATCAATTTTTAATATGGAGGAGTTAGAGTTAAAGTTTTCAGTTACTTTTATCTTTTGGAGGTTAATCTTGGCTTTATTGGATTCCAAAACATCCTTCAAGATCTTGTGGATATCATAAGGCTTTAGATCAAGTTTAGCTGGTCGGGCGCAGTTTAATAATTCCGTAATCAGATAATTAATCCTTCCTATGTTTCTCTCAACGATATCAATATGTTTAAAACCCTCTTGCTTTATCTTGTTACCTTTTTTGAGCTGTTGGACTGACATAGAAACATTGGTCAGGGGATTTCTTATCTCATGGGCAATGCTTACGGCTATGCGGCCAGTATAGGCAAGTTTCTCAGAACGCACCAAATCATCTTTACTCACCTTTAGTTCTATATAAGAGGTCTTGAGCTCTTCCTGAGAGTGAGTCAATTCATCAATCAACCCTTTAATTTTACTGATATCCCTGGCCATAAAGATGATATCATGTGGATAGGAAATTCTATTGGTGATATTAACACTTACGGAAATTTTCTTACCTTCCTTGTTTAGATATATCAGTTCCTGCTCCGCTAAAGGAAGTTTATCTTTCAAGCTTGACACAGAGAAATTGTTGCAAATTTTTTCAAAAGCTAACTCGATTATTTCTTCTTTTCTTTTATAACCTAAAAGTTTAAGGGTTGTCTGATTTACTTCTCTTATCTTACCATCTTTATCTACTGCAATTACACTATCTACTATACTATCCAGAAAATTTTTTTCTTGATCGGGACCCATTTTATTTTACTTTCCAAAAAAACAAAAAACCCAAATCCCTGCAATTAAACTGTGCAGAAATTTGGGTTTATTTTTTTTAGAGAAGGGGCTTTTAGTATAATGCTTGCTTGCTTGCTTGCTTGCTTGTTTGCAACTAATGCGCCAATCTGGCATATTTTTTCTCCTTATGGCTAAAAATGTATTATATTACTTTCAAAAAGGTATGTCAAATCATAGCTGGAACCCAAATCCCGATTTAGAAATTAAAAATATGGATAACATAAATTTTTAAGGGGGTTTAAACTGTAATTGTAATTTTTTTTATTTCAAACGAGTTTCTTTTAATTTAATCCAAATAAAAAGTAACCTTCTATGCTGTTTTTAGACACACTACCCCCCCCTTTTTTATCCTTTCAACAAAATCACGCTGTCTTTAACGCTTCTACCCATCAGCACATAGACTAAATTCAAAAACCTTTTCTCTAATACCTCTAAATAACTCCAGTTTCTTTATATCCACAGCTAATTTTAAGATAATCTCTCCTGCATGTCTTACTATACGCCCAGCCACCTGCACCATCTTCCAACGGAATGTGGCTATCGTATGTTTTAACCAAGATTCAGGACATGATAGACGCTTAAATCCTATAAATATATTGTATGCTATTAGTCCTATCCTGAAAAATACTGCATTGGCGAAACTTTGTCCGCATGGCATACGCTCCATCCCAAACCCATTCTTTAGCTCCTTGTTAAAGTTCTCCGCCTGCCCCCTTTGGTTATGCCACTCTATTACCTGTTGCCCACCCTTTTCTTCTTCAAGAAAATTCGTAGCCACTGCATGATAAAAATATTGTCCATCTCCACTCTTAAATAACTCCAAGATTAGGCATGTATCCTTTATTCCATTTGTATGTATAGTTGGCTTCTTCTTTATCAGCTATTATCTCCGTGGCATCTGCATCTAATGTGTATTCCTTTATACCATCTCTCCTCATTATTCTATTATTGATAGCTTCTCTTACTTTGTCTAATCCTGCTAATCCACTCCTTCCACTCTCCTTACTTCCCATCCTCCTTAGCCAATCCCCTATCGCATCAGGACTGGGTATGTTATTTCTGCCGACTATTTTCATTAGGTCTTCTTCATATTCTAACTCTCTTATGTCTTTTAGACTCCTCCCTCCACCTTGTAACATTAATATCAACGAGTCAATATATAACGATGGATTAAATCCACGATTGCTTTCGGAAATAGGCAGGTATTTATCGGCAAGTCCTCTTAACCCAATCTCATGATTGAATTCTGCCATTAAGGCTAATCCTCCATGTGCAGTTAGTCTCTCCTTTGTAATTTCTATCTTGAATGGAAATACTGTTTGTTGTATCATCTCTTTACCCTCCTGGATATTTTGGTTTCACCTTACAGGTGATATTTTATATCATCTGAAACCTTTTATCCATATGATAATTGCTATATTTGAGATTAAATGATTAAGATTACCTTTACTATAATTGGAAGCTATCTTGTCGGCTCTATCTCTCCAAGTATAATACTTGGAAGGATATTAAAGGGGATAGATATTCGTGAACACGGCAGTGGGAATGCAGGCTCAACAAATGCCTTTAGAGTTCTTGGCAAATGGGCAGGAATAACAGTCCTCTTATTGGATATTTTTAAAGGCTATTTTACGGTTAAGTTTATAAGCCCTTCGGCAGGAGAAAATACAATTATCTCCCCTACCCTCATTGCTATCCTATCAGGTTTTGCTACAGTTACAGGACATGTATGGACAGTTTTTCATTCATTTAAGGGGGGGAAGGGGGTAAACACTGCAACAGGTGTGCTCATTGCCATTATTCCAATACCAACCATTCTATCTGCATGTATCTTTTTAATTGTTCTGCTTATAACAAGATATGTATCCCTTAGCTCAATGCTCGCCTCTCTATCACTCCCAATAATATTAATAATTCAAAAGCAGGGGGGAATTAATGTGCCTATTGAATTAATTATATTTACACTTATCATCCCTGCATTTATTATCTATACACACAGAGCAAATATAAGACGGTTGATAAATGGGGAGGAGAGCAAGGTAAAATTAGGCAGGGGTTAATTCCTTTATTAATTCTCTAACTTGCTTTTCCATATCAGAGACAGGCACAATAATTCTTTTATTACTCTTTCTTATCTTAATTTCCGCCTTCCCTTCCTTAAGATTTTTTTCACCTATTATAATATGTATAGGCATACCTATAAGGTCGGCATCTTTAAACTTTATCCCTGGTCTTTCATCTCTCTCATCTAATAAAACCTCAATACCAGAGCCTCTTAAAGTCTGATAAATATTTTCAGAGGTATTTACAACATCTGTATTCTTCATATTTAATGAGAGTATAATTGCCTGAAATGGTGCAATGGGCATGGGCCAGATAATACCGTTATCATCGTGATTCTGCTCTATTGATGCGGCTACAGTCCTCCCCACACCTATCCCATAGCATCCCATCACAATTAACTTTTCCTTGCCATTTTCATCCAGATATGTTGCCTTTAACGACTCACTATATTTTGTCCCGAGTTTAAACACATGCCCCACCTCTATACCCTTATATACCCGGAGTGTCCCATTGCATCTCGAACACAGATCACCACCCTTCACCATTCTTATATCCCCACATACATCTATCTTAAAATCTCTGTTTATATTTACATTGATACTATGGGCATCTTTAAGATTTGCACCTGTAACAAAATTTTTTATCCCCATGACTGAATTATCAGCCACTATTTTTAAATTCAATCCGACAGGTCCTGCAAAACCTGATGGTGCAGAAGTAACATCCTCTACAACCTTTTCTCCTGCCAGATTTATTACATCGCATTTAAGCAGTCTTTTAAGCTTTGCATCATTCACATCATGGTCGCCCCTTACAAGTGCCGCAACAATTCCGTTCTCTGTCTCAAATACAAGTGTCTTAACTATCCTTTCCTTTTCCACCTTTAAAAACTCTGATACTTCGTCTACACTCTTTTTATCAGGTGTACTAACAACCTCCATTGGCTTCAATTCTTCTGGTGACTGGTGACTGGTAACTGGTGACTCCTTCACCTCCGCCTTCTCTACATTTGCCGAATAATCACAGCTTTCGCAGGTAGCTACTGAATCCTCCCCCGAATCTGCAAGGACCATAAACTCATGTGAGAAACTCCCCCCTATCTGCCCTGTCTCAGCCTCTATTGCCCTGAACTTAAGCCCGCATCTCCTGAATATATTACAGTATGCGTCATACATCTTCCTGTATGTCCCTTCCACACCTTTCTCATCCAGGTCATAACTGTATCCATCCTTCATTGTAAACTCCCTGCATCTCATAACTCCGAATCTCGGACGTATTTCATCTCTAAATTTTGTCTGTATCTGGTATAGATTTAATGGAAGCTGTCTGTATGACCTTACCTCCCTCCTCACTAAATCGGTAATAACCTCCTCATGGGTTGGTCCATAACAGAAATCTCTGTCGTGCCTGTCCCTCACCCTAAGCAGTTCTTTCCCGTAAAGATTCCACCTCCCGCTCTCCTGCCACAATTCTGCAGGCTGAATGCTCGGAAGAAAAACCTCCTGTGCCCCTGCCCTGTTCAACTCTTCCCTGATGATACTCTCAACCTTCCTCTGTGCCATAAGTCCTAATGGAAGGAGGTCATATATTCCTGCGGCAAGTTTCCTTATCATCCCCGCCCTGACCATGAGCTTGTGGCTTATAACCTCAGCATCAGACGGTGCTTCCTTTAATGTGGGTAAAAACATTTTTGAAAATCGCATAAATTTAAGGGTTATAGGATTCAAGGGGTCAGGGAGTCGAGTGAAAAACCTTGAACCCTCGAACCCTTGACCACTTGAACCCTTTGTTTATTTATTCATTTTCTTTGCCTCGTCCAGCAAGGCATCAAATATCTCTTCTTCCTTAACCTTCTTTACTATCTTCCCTTTTCTGAAAATTAGCCCTACACCCTTTCCGCCTGCAACACCTAAATCAGCTTCTCTTGCCTCACCCGGTCCATTTACAACACATCCCATAACTGCAATCCTGATGGGATTTTTTAAAGACCTTACTGCATCCTCAACCTTAAGTGCAATTGACTCCAAATCTATCTCACATCTGCCGCATGTAGGACAAGATATTACCTCAGGATTGGTTTGCCTTATTCTCAGTGCCTTCAAAATCTCAAACCCAACCTTAACCTCTTCAACTGGGTCAGCAGTCAAAGAAATTCTTAATGTATCACCTATACCTTCATTTAACAAGATACCTATACCTATAGCCGATTTTATAGTCCCTGAAAAACATGTCCCTGCTTCCGAAATGCCTATATGAAAAGGATAATCTACCTTTTTTGACAAGATACGATAGGCATCGACTGTCCTTTCTATATCAGATGCCTTTAGTGATATCTTTATCTGTTCAAAATTTATATCTTCAAGGATGCTTATATGCATCATGGCACTCTCAACCATTGCCTCAGCAGTATGTCCACCATATTTCTCCCACAAATCTTTATCAAGAGAACCGGCATTCACGCCTATTCTTATAGATATCCCTTTATCCTTAGCAGCAACTACAACCTCCTTAACCTTCCACTTATCTCCAATGTTTCCCGGATTTACCCTAAGCCCGTCAATACCTTCCTTTATAGCCCTTAAGGCAAGTCTGTAATCAAAATGTATATCTGCAATCAGGGGGATTTTTATCCCCTTTTTTATCTCTCCTAATCTCTCTGCGGCATCCATATCAGGGACTGCCACCCTGATGAGCTCACATCCTGCATCTTCCAGTTTTTTTATCTGGTTTAATGTAGCCTTGACATCCCTTGTATCAGTATTTGTCATTGACTGGACAGATACTGGTGCATCACCGCCAATCTTAAGATTTCCGAGTGTAATAACCCTGCTCTTTCTTCTCATTAGGAAATTATATATCCGCAGATTTCACAGATTATCGCAGATTAAAACAAAATATTTTTTTAAAAATCTGTGTAATCTGCGTAATCTGCGGATTAATTAAGTTTTTGCCCTGTTTTTACTATAAAACAGGTTAAAGTCCTTGTCAAAATAAATATAAATATAACAGAATTTTAGGCGGGATAATTGGTTGTTCTTAAAGCGGTGGGATTGAGAGGGGGGGTGTTGCATGGGTTGGATTTATAAAAAGGAAAACTGATATTTCAAGACAGATGCCTTTTAATGGGTGACCCTGACCCCATTAATGTTTATCTTTAAATAATCTCAAAATCATATCTTTTTTAATATATTCCAACACATCTGTAAAATTTAATTCTTCTGAACTTGAGACATCTAAAACCGAGCCATCTACAAATATAATCTTTCCCCGAAGGATTCCCATATCGGCAGAAACCATTTCAATGCTTACATGATCGGTTTTAATCAGAGGGGAAATTTCTTTGAGCTTACTTCTGACC
>Ga0209211_10003584_pt1 | contig 25114 bp, 21 predicted proteins | sample RifGroA2_FD_183992 | JGI IMG/M metagenome (GOLD analysis project Ga0209211, IMG submission 183992) | Groundwater microbial communities from Rifle, Colorado, USA - Groundwater A2 (SPAdes) (version 2) | ecosystem: Environmental > Aquatic > Deep subsurface > Groundwater | place: Rifle, Colorado...
GAGTATCGGCTACGGCAAGGTCACTCCGCGCCAAGCCCTGACTAAATTGGTTCCTGCAGAGAAGCTGGAACCAGGCAGGAAGCAGGAGGAAGGAACCCTTGAGCGTCTCTTCCGGCTGGTCTCAGGGCAAAAACGGGATTTTGGCATCAAGGTCAAAGGGGTAGAGGACGTGCTTCTCCGTTTTGCCCGTTGTTGCCATCCTTTACCGGGAGAGGCGATTGTCGGCTTTATCACGCGTGGAAGGGGGGTCACGGTCCATGTCACCAGTTGTCCGACGGTTCTGGAGAGCGATCCTCAGAGAAAGGTCGAAGTAAGCTGGCAGGATAACGGGCAAACTCCGCGGCCGATAAAGATCGAGGTAAGCTGCATCGACAGACCTGGTCTCCTGGCCGCGATCAGCGCCGCCATTACCAGCGCCGAGGTGAATATTGCACGCGCCCAGGTGCGCACGTTCCCGGATCAAAAGGCCCTGAACACGTTTGAAGTGATGATCACAAACTCGGACCAGCTCAAGCGTGTCTTGAGAAATATCTCCAGAGTAAAAGGGGTTAAGAAGGCGACAAGGGCGAAGGGGTAAGAACCATCTCAGATCTCAGATCTTAGATTTCACATCTCAGATGGAAAAGTCTGTAATTTGAGATATGAGATTTGAGATGCGCCGAAGGCGCTTAGGCGACCTTCTCGACCCGACCGGAGTGGATGCATTGAGTGCAGACGAGAATCTTCTTCGCCTGGCCGCCCAGGCGAGCTCGTACAGCCTGCAGGTTGGGCTGCCAGATCCTCTTGGTCTTATTATTCGCATGACTGACATTGTGTCCGACCGACCGTCCCTTGCCACAAATTGCGCAGACTCTTGCCATAATTATTTTCTACACATCCTTTCGATGATCTGAGTGGTGGAATACCCCTTGAGGTACGGAATCACGGCGACCCTCCCGCCATTCTGTTCCACTATTTCCGTCCCTACGATATTATTTTTGCCCCAATCTCCGCCCTTCACCAATACGTCCGGTTTTAACTCCCTGATGACATTGTACGGGTCGGATTCGTCAAAGAGTGTCACATAGTCTACCATCTCCAGCGCAGCAATCAACTCCGCTCTCTCTGATTCGGGCACGATAGGGCGGCCCGTACCCTTGATTTTCCCGACCGAGTTATCGCTGTTGAGAGCTACGACTAAAATATTGCCGAGTTTTTTCGCCTCCCTGAGCAGATGAAGGTGCCCCCGATGCAGAATATCGAAGCAGCCGTTGGTGAAGACGACTTTCTTGCCATCTCCCTTCGCATTTGCCACAATGGTCGAAATCTCGTGGAGTTCTCCGATCTTGCCTCGCACGGTAGATGGGTAGCATGTCCCCGGGTTGATTTCAACGATCCCTGCCAGATGGCTGTTTATGTGAAATGCGGCGACTAAAAATAAACGTCAGAGAGAGTCTCCGGGCCTCCTTTAAAGACGGCGTCTTTGCCTCGCTTATGACGGGTGTGACGGACCATTACGTTATCCCGTTTGCGCTGCTCTTAGGGGCTACCGTTCAGCAAGTCGGCCTGGTGAGCGCCTTTCCCAAGCTGCTGAGCTCTGTATCGCAGCTCTATGCGGTGGATGCAGTGCAGCGCATAGGCGGGCGGCTAAAATTTTTGACGCGCGCGGTCTCTACTCAGGCTGCCATGCTCCTGGCGATCGCCTTCCTGGCCTGGATCGAATTCCCATTCCGCGTGGAATTTCTTCTCTTATTGTTGGTGTTTTTTTCCATCAGCGGCGCCATGACTGGTCCTGCCTGGGGAAGTCTCATGACCGAATACATCCCAAAGGGCAAGCGGGGCAGTTACTTTGGCTGGAGAAACCGAATGCTCGGCATGGTGAATGTTAGCAGCATGACGGCGGCCGGACTCGCGCTCTACTGGACTAAAGAGCTCTCGCACGTGACGGGATTTTTCCTTATCTTTCTGGTCGCGGCATCATGCCGCTTCGTCTCTGCCGGCTATCTCGCGCAGATGAGCGATGTGCCTCAAAGAAGGGATCCCGCGAGCGATTTTACCTTTTTCGACTTTCTAGCACAGTTCAAGGAAAGCAATTTCGTCAAGTTTGTCGCCTACGTCGCCGGCCTGACGTTAGCAACTCATTTGGCGGCTCCTTTCTTTGTTGTCTTCATGCTGCGCGACCTTCAATTCAGTTATCTGACCTATATGGTGATTCAGGCAGCGTCAATCGTTGCCGGACTGTTCGCCTTGCCTTGGTGGGGGAGGCATGCGGATTTAGTGGGAAATGTCCGGGTGCTGCGACTGAGCGGTTTTCTCGTTGCCTTGACGCCGCTTTTTTGGTTGTTGTCTCAGAACGTATTCTATCTCATATTGGTTCAGATGTTGGCGGGTTTTTCGTCGAGCGGTCTTACGCTCTGTGGCAGCAATTTTATCTACGACGCGGTCACGCCCCAGAAGCGCGTCCGCTGTATCAGTTACTTCAACGTTATCAATGGCACGGCCCTGTTTTTTGGCGCCTCGCTGGGCGGTTTTCTCGCCTCCAGGCTTCCCCCGCTCCACGGCTACCCAATTCTCACTCTCTTCGCATTGTCCGCGCTCTGCCGGCTGGTGTTTTACTTTACACTATTCCACCGTTTTCAAGAGGTGAGACACTCAAAAGAAGTCTCCATCCAGGAATTATTTTTCAGCGTTGTGGGAGTCCGTCCGCTGATCGGCGTATCGGGTGATTGGGGCGACGAGCCTTGACCCATCGTTAAAATTTAGCTAAGGTCGATAAAATTCTAGTTTATATGACGTTTCCCGTTTAGAAAGAGGAGGGGACTATGGAATATCGGGACCTGAGGGATTGGATTCGGAAGGCGGAGGAGCTGGGGGAGTTGAAGACCCTCAAAAAATGTGATTGGAATTTGGAGATCGGCGCCATCACGGAGCTGGTGGCTCACCGTGACGACGGACCGGCGGTTCTCTTCGACGAGATTAAGGACTACCCCAAAGGGTATAGGGTACTGTCGAATTCCTTGAGTTCCCGGAAGAGGCTGGCTCTTACTTTAGACCTCCCTGAGGGCGAAACCAAGATGGATTTCGTCCGCGCTTGGAGAGAGCGATATAAGAAGATCAAGCCGATCCCGCCAAAATTTGTCAAGAAAAGCCCGCTCTTCGAAAATGTCTATAAAGATAAAGATGTGGATCTCCTCAAATTTCCTACCCCCAAATGGCACGACCTTGACGGCGGTCGCTACATAGGAACGGGCAGTATCGACATCACGCGCGATCCGGACGAAGGCTGGGTCAACTGGGGAACCTACCGGGTTATGATTCATGATAAGGATAGCGTGGGGTTCTACATCTCACCGGGTAAACACGGCCGTATTCAGAGGGATAAATACATCAGTTCGGGAAAACCATGCAAGATCGCGATGTCATTTGGCCATGATCCTCTGGTTTTTCTGGCGGGGAGTATCGAGGTGCCTTACGCCGTTCCAGAGTACGAGTTTATCGGCGGGGTGAGAGGGGAGCCGATGGAGCTAATCGAGGGAGAGTATTCGGGGCTTCCGATTCCCGCGAATGCCGAGATCGTGGTTGAGGGAGACGTGGTCTTCGACCAGACGAAGGTTGAGGGGCCGTTCGGGGAGTGGACCGGGTATTATGCCAGCGCGGAAAGGCCGGAGCCATTTGTAAGGATTAAACGCCTGTATCACAGAAATGATCCTATCATTCTGGGCTCACCTCCGGGAAGGCCTCCGGTAGAGCTCGGATGGTATCGTTCCTATCTCCGCTCCGCTCTCATCTGGGACGAGATGGAAAAAGCCGGCGTGCCGGATGTCAAGGGGGTATGGCTCACGGTGTCCGGAGGAAGCCGACTGGTCATCGTAGTTTCGATCAAGCAGCGTTATCCCGGCCACGCCAAGCAGGCGGCCGTGGTGGCCTCGCAGTGCCATGCCGGCGCCTATCTAGGTCGCTATGTGATCGTGGTGGACGATGATATCGACCCCTCCAATACCGACGACGTTATTTGGGCGATGTCGAGCCGTTCTGATCCCGATACGGACATCGATATCATTCGCCGTTGCTGGAGCGGGCCTTTGGATCCAATAATCCAACCGGGCAAGAAAGGATTCAATTCCCGGGCGATCATTGATGCCTGCCGGCCATTCGAATGGATGAAGGATTTTCCCCCGGTGGCCGAGTCCAGCAAAGAAGTGCTGGATGCGACAGCTAAGAAGTGGGGTAAGGTTCTCTTCAGCAGCAACGGGAAAGGTTAATCCGAAGTCTGAATTACGAGGGCAAGTCCACTGTTACTGTAGCGGTCTTGCCCTTTCTCAAGACTTCCATCTTTAGCTGGCCGGCTTTTTTGGCGCCCGGAAAAAGCGATTCCAGATCGCCGACCCTCTGAATCATTCTGTCGTTGACCTTTAAGATAATATCTCCCCTTTGGATACCTGCCTCTGAGCCGGGGCTGCCCAGTTCGACATCAGCAACCAGAACCCCCTTTTTGCCTTGGAGATCAAAGAGGCTGGCGAGATCAGAAGTGAGATCTTGAGCGTGAATGCCCAAGACCTTCCGAAAATCCTGCCCCGGTTTTTCGGCGGCAGGCAGCTCCTTGGCCTTGGCCAAGACTTGGGATGAGGCATAAATCGGCGCTTTCATCTTCAGGGCAAGGGCAATGGCATCGCTGGGTCGGGAATCAATTTGGAACTCCTGGTCTTTAAGCTTGAGCGTGAGGACGGCGAAGTAAGTGCTGTTTCGTATATCGGTTATGGTAATGCGGCGGAGTGTTGTGCCGAGGCCTTGTAAGATGTTTCGGATAAGATCGTAGGGGAGCGGGCGAGGAGTCGCGACTTTTTCGAGCTCCATAGCGATGGACATGGCTTCGTGATTGCCGATCCAGATGGGAATAAGCTTTTTATCCTTGGTGTTTTCGAGAATCACTACCGGGCTCTTGGTTGTGGGGTCGAGCATCACTCTCTTCACCTTCATCTCGACGGCCGTATTTTCCTGGGTAGCTCCGAGGCGAGGAGCTAAAGCGCAAAAAAGAGCAAGCAAAACGATTGGGACCACCCTTCTCACAGTAACCTCCTGATGAAAGATATAACTCTAAAGAGCCGAGCGCGCTGGATGCGCAGGGACGCGCTTTTTCTCACCTTACCTGGCGAAGTTTGTTATTGTCAATAGTGTCATCTTGACCGGTTCTTGAGCTGTAAGATATGCTGCCGGAAATAGCGATCTGGAAATACCATGAACTCCGAGATGATTCATTTCGATTTTAACAATATGTTTAACCACTCCTTGGGGTTTGTTTTGTGAAGATCATTGTTCTTCCCGAGAACTGGGTGAGTCGCATTGCGGCCGGCGAGGTCGTGGAGCGGCCCGCCTCGGTAGTGAAGGAGCTGGTGGAAAATGCCCTGGATGCAGGGGCGCGAGAGATTTCCGTATGGGTGGAGGGGAGTGGAACCTCACTAATCCGAGTGAGCGATGATGGCGAGGGGATCGCTTCCGAGGATTTGCCGCTTGCGCTCGATAGGCATTCAACCAGTAAGCTGAGAGACGAGGCCGACCTGTTCCGCATTGCTACGCTGGGATTTCGCGGTGAGGCGCTTCCCAGCATTGCCTCCGTATCCAAGTTAGAGATCGTCTCCCGTACGCGACAGGAGGAAGTCGGGTCACGACTGCGGGTTGAGGGAGGGAAAAAAAAGGAGCCCGTGGCGGCAGGCTGTCCCGCAGGTACAACGGTCGAGGTGCGAGAACTTTTTTTTAATACCCCCGCCCGGCGCAAGTTTCTAAAATCTCCGTCGACGGAGCTGGGACATATCTGTGATGTCGTAAACCGTATGGCGCTGGCCTACGCGAAAGTCCATTTTCGTCTCCATCATGGCGGTAGAATGCTGTGCGACTACGTAGCTACCCCGATGCCGCGGGACCGCTTGCATCAGGTCCTGGGAGCCGAGATCGCCGCCGGATTGATATCCTTCAGCTTGGGTAAGGGAAAGATGAGGGCCTCCGGTTTTTTAAGCTCCACGCCGAGCTCATTTTCTAACGCCCGTTATCTTTTTACTTACGTTAACGGACGTTTCGTCCGTGATCGCATCCTAACCCATGCCGTCCTCCAGGGTTACGAGACTCTGTTGATGAAAGGGCGGTATCCCGTGGTGGTACTTTATTTTGAGATCCCCTTTGAGGAGGTGGATGTCAACGTCCATCCAGCGAAATATGAGGTGCGCTTTCGAAGACAGGCGGAGGTTCATGATGGAGTGGCGGAGGCTGTGCGCGAAGCGCTGAGAAAGGAGGCCAAGGGGCCGTCACACATTATCCCGCATGGCGAACCGCCTTTTTCCGGGGTTCAGGAGAGCCCTCTCCCTTATGTGGGGGGGATTTCGCAGAGGAGAGGGCTCCAGTGGTCCGAGAGCGATTATGCCGACCCTCAAGCAAAGAGTGACGAAGTCACGAAGGGGTTTTTTTCCTCCCTCGATATCCTGGGCCAGCTTTTGGGTTGTTATCTGGTCTGTTCGTCATCCCGCGGTATGGCTCTGATTGATCAACATGCGGCGCACGAGCGTATTGCCTACGAGAAAATGCGCCATCAGCTCGAGCGAGGAGAGATCGAAAGGCAGAACCTCCTGGTGCCGCAAATATTGGAGCTTCCCGTTGGCGAAGCGGCGCTCTTGGAGCAGAGGCTTGGTATTTTAGAGCATCTTGGCTTCACGATAGAGGAATTTGGTCCTAATACCATTGTTGTCAAATCGGTGCCGGCGCTTCTCCCTGCGGGAGACTATCGGGAGGTCATGCGGCAGATGGTGGCAGAGTTCGCCGAAATTGGGCAATCCGGAGTGCTCCGGCGGGAGGTAGAGGAGCGTTTGATGACCATCGCCTGCCATAGCGTAATCCGTGCCAGTAGAAAACTGGAGCAACAAGAGATACGCGCGCTCCTTAACGAGCTGGACGAGATTGATTTTGCCACACAATGCCCCCACGGCCGCCCGGTCCTTCTGGAATTTACTCAGGAGCAACTCGAAAGAATGTTTAAAAGGGCATGAGAGATGAGGGCTATTTTTCAGGCTGCTTGGCCGGCGCAGGCCCCCTTCGCTCCATGGTCTCCCGCAGCGACCCTTCCGGGACTTGCCTGGATGGGCTCCCTCGGGGAACGCGCTTTCGGCTGCGGCCGATGGGCCGGTGCTTTAACCGAATCTCCTCACTCCTACGTCCGCAGCCTCACTCGCGCTCCCCTCGCTCGCTCCGTGCTGCTCCGTCCATTTTACGCTCAGATAGCCACCCCGGCCTATCAGGGACCTTCCTATTCCTGAGCGAAGATCGGCTCGGAGGCGTTGGAAGTCTCTGCGAAGCTGAGGATGAGCAGCATCGATGTCTGAGCCTGTTTTGTCTTTCAAGGGCGAGTTTCGATGCTGCCCGAAGCAAGCAGCTAAGACTTCCAGCCGACGAGACGCTGGAGCGAAGGGAGAGGAAGGTCCCGTAATCCACGCGAAGATGAAACCCAAACTCGTCATCATCCTCGGTCCCACCGGTGTAGGGAAGAGCGAGGTCGCCATAGACGTTGCCTTGGGAGTCGGCGGAGAGATCATCAACGCCGATTCGCAGCAGGTCTATCGCGCCATGGACATCGGGACGGGAAAGCCGACACTGGAAAAGAGGCGAAAGTTGCCGCACCACCTGATCGACATTGTGGATCCCGACGAAGAGTTCAATGTCGCGCTATTTCGGGAGAAGGCTTTAAAGAGCGCCGAGGCAATTTGGTCACAGGGGAAAAAGGTTGTTGTGTGCGGCGGGACGGGACTTTATATCAAAGCGCTTACCCATGGTCTTTTTGTCGGACCGGCGAAAAATCCGGAGATCAGAAAGCGTCTGGAACAGGAAGCGGGAGAAAATGGGCTTGAGACTCTCTACCTGCGGCTGGGACGGGTCGATCCGGATGCTCTTCCTTCGATTCATCCCAATGACCGATACCGGATTATCCGCGCCCTGGAGGTCTTCGAGATGACGGGCAAGAGGATGAGCCAATGGCAAAGGGAGCATGGTTTTAAAGAAAGCCCATTTGAGATCCTCAAAATGGGGCTGAACCGCGAGCGCGAAGACTTGTACAGCCTTATCAATCGCCGCTGTGAGGAGATGGTTGCCAATGGTTTCGTGCAGGAGGTTAGAGGGCTCGTAGACCGTGGTTACCGCCTGGATCTCAAGCCCATGCAGAGCGTCGGCTACCGTCATATGGGTCTCTACCTGAGCGGCGTGATGGGGCTGGAGGAGGCCGTTTCTCTTATGCAGCGGGATACCCGTCACCTGGCCAAACGCCAGCTCACCTGGTTCCGCGCCGACAAGGAGATCCGCTGGTTCCATCCGGAGAGGGACAAAAAAGAGATTTTAGATACCGCTAGAGGTTTTTGCCAGTTAGGATAATTTATTCGTTTTGAGTAACAATAGCTTGCAGACATTAGGTTTGACGCTATAATAGTTTCACTATTTTGTTAGGGGGCCAGAAATGAAGGCTATCGCTTTCCGAAGCAAAGTAAAGTCGGACGGTACTATTGTAGTACCCAAAAAGGTACGTAGTTCAGTTGAGGGCGAACAGGTTCGAGTAGTGTTGCTGTGGCCTGAATCGGATGAGGATACTGCCCTGTGGGAGCAGGCAGGCATTGAAGCATTCCTAGAAGGGGACGGGCAATCCAATGCCCTCTACGACTAAAATGGGACAGACTGTGATCATACATTGTCGTAATGCAAGACCCGGCCCCATAGGCGGTCAAGCTAACGAAAGGGCACGAAAATGAATTCACAAGTCCTAGGATTGCGAGTCGCAGGCGCGATTTTCGGGCTCATGTGCTTAGGGCAGTTGACGCGGTTGGTAACGCAAGCGGAAGTGCTCCTCGCCGGTCACCAGGTGCCGCTTTGGCTAAGCGCGTTTGCCTTCATGATTCTGGCTGGGTTGAGTCTTTGGATGTGGAAACTTTCTTACAGCTCTACCGGTTGAGAAAGAGTTGGGCTCGGCTTTAAACGGAAAGTCACAAGCCAAGGAGAGAAAAGATGGCCTTGACACGTCAGTGGGGATCCACAGGTAGTCCGTACGAATCTCGTATGGGCATCTCTCGTGCCATACGGGCTGGGCAGTTTATCGCCGTGACTGGAACAGCCCCCTTGGGCCCGGATGGTAAGACAGTCGGCATCGGTGATCCGACAGCGCAAGCCAGGCGATGTTTTGCGATCATTCGCAGCGCGCTGGAAGGCCTTGGGGCCTCCCTTTCTGACGTTGTGCGCACACGCATTTTGCTGACACGGATCGAGGATTGGGAGGTTGTGGCCCAGGTTCATGGGGAGATCTTCCGTGAGATTCGGCCTGCAACTACGGTCATGCAGGTAAGCCGCTTCATCGATCCCGACTGGCTTCTTGAAATCGAGGCGGATGCTGTGGTCGACGAAGCCTAATGGCTCCGGCTGGCAGATGGGAGGTGGACGTTTGTGGATCTGAGCTTCAGCAGCAGGGCAGGGGGTTTTCGATCAGGTTATAGACGTCGTCGAAGGTGACGTCGTTGATGATCCTCTGGATCTTGAAGAGGCGGGGTGGTTCGCCTTTAAGAAAGACCATGAGAGCCGTTTCGATCGGTGGACAGCCGGCCTTCACGCAGGGAACCTCTTTGACGACAATCGGGGCGTCGCTCGGAAATTCCAGAATCGTCTGAACCCAATAGCGGATTTGATCCAACGTGTAGGAGGAAACGTCCACCTTGCGCACGAAAGGATCACCCCCGGTCGAGGCGTTCCCATCGTCCGTAGCGAGACAATTTTTGAAGCCCTCGGTGATCTTAGCCCGGCCCAACTCTCGACCGATGAACACGAGGCGATTGAGGCGCTCCTCACCGGGGGCCCATTGGCGTCCCGGACGCCCATCGAACAGGAGATGCACGCCCTGGAAAACAAACTGGTCCGGGTCGTTGCGCAGGTTAAGGATCCCCTTCATGCGCAGGATCTTCGGACCGAACTCGGTAAGCAGATCACGAAACCACCGGCTCACCTTGAGGCCATCGAGGTCGCCCGGTATCACAATGGAGACTGTGGAAATGTCCTCGGTGTGGCGGTGATCGTCGGAGTGGTTTTGTGCCTTGGCTTCGATGGCTAGGCTCCGAAGATCCAAGACGGTGGGGATATCGACGTCGGCATTGCTCGTTTGATAGATGCGCGCCGCACCGTTCAATACCCTGATTTTGTATTCGAGCTCGGACAAGTCCTCCGGGGAGATCAGGTCCATCTTGTTCAGAAGCACGAGGTCAGCGAAGGCTATTTGTTCCCGCGCCTCGGTGCAATAGTCGATTTGTTGCCAGATGTGTTTGGAGTCCACCACGGTGACGACCCCGTTGAGCTGAAATTCGTTGCGGATGCGTTCATCGATGAAAAAAGTCTGAACCACCGAGGCCGGATCGGCGAGCCCGGTGGTTTCGATCATGAGAGTATCGAACTTCGATCTCTGCTCGAGGAGATGAAACAAGCTGCGCAGCAGGTCGCCCCGCACCGTACAGCAGATGCAGCCGTTGTTCATCTGAACGATTTCTTGCTCCGATGAGATCAGGAGGTGGTGGTCGATGCCGACCTCGCCGAACTCATTGACAATGACGGCGACACGCCGGCCGTGTTCGGTGGTAAGGATGCGGTTTAGTAGAGTGGTCTTTCCGGCCCCGAGAAAGCCGGTGAGGATAGTTACCGGTATCCTGAAATCGCTGGTTTCACCCATTTCCCTTTTTTACCTGCAGGCACTGCGCGCAAGACTAACAGCGAGCTCTGAGAGAGTCAACATCGCGCGGGGTTGTAACGGATAAGGCTGGGTATTACAGACCCGGTCTATTTTTCGTATAGCGCCTTGATGAAGCCGCTGCTGTCGATCTCCTTGAGATAGCTGAGATCGACAAGGCTCGGGGGCGAGATCTCACGGGCCTTTGGGTTTCTGGAGGCGATCTCATCGAGGACCAGTTGAATGCCCTTCAAGGTGGGGTAGGGGACTCTCGGCATCACTTTCACGGCGTAGTGCTGGTAGGTTTCCTCCAGCATCTCCCGTTCTGCGATGCGGGAATATTTGGCCAGGACCTTGAGGCTGAAATCCTTATCGGTCTTGTAGCGATGAAGGCCCTCCACATAGGCCTTGAGATAGCGGCGGACGATATCGGGATGCTCCCGAACGTAGCTCCTGGTCGTGACTACTCCGGCCCCCTGGTAGTCCACGCCGATAGCGCTGAGATCGACCAGCATCTGAAATCCAAGCTTGAGCGCGCGGAGGTTAAGCGGGGATGAAAGCACGCCGCCGTCTATCCCGCCCGAAGAAAGGCCTGCCAGGATCTCCTGAGATCCTCCCATCTGGACCAGTGCGACCTCTCGATCGGGCTGGATTCCCCATTGGTTCAGGATATAGCGTAGAAGAAAGTCGTCGGATGTGCCGAACCGTGTGACGCCCAGCTTCTTTCCTCTGAGATCCGTGCGGCTTTTAATCTCCGGCTTGACCATCAGTTTCTGGCCGGGTTTGTGATTCGGACCGGCGAGCATTACCAGGTCGGCGCCGGCCATATTTGCCTGGATTACGGCAGGGATGGCGATCTCAGCGATAGGAATCTCTTTGGCGAGCATCGCCTGGACGATCTTGGAGCTGCCCGCGATGTAGATCATCTCGACGTTCAAACCGTGCTTCTCAAAGAGAGCCGCTTCCTTCGTTACCCAGACGACGCCCATCGAACCTACGGTCGTAGGGTAACCGACCTTGAGTTTGACGGACTGCGGCCGAGCCGGCGACGCCGAGAAGAACAGGGCGAGGGCCAGCAAGGCGGCTTGAGTTTTTCTATTCATATTTTTCATCCGTGCATTCCGAAGGATGGAGCCATGACCCTTACTTCCCGTAAAGCCTGCCGATAAAACCGCTCTTTTCGAGCTCTTCGACGAAACTCGGATCGGCGAACTCTTCCGGCTTGTGCTTCCAGATATCAGGACGGATCATCGCCACGTACTCGAAGCTGGTCTTCATCCCTTTGAGGTTGGGATAGGGGGCCGCGAGCCGGTATTTGGCGAAAAGCTCCCAGGATTCCTGCGCGAGACTATCGTCATCCAGGCGGAGCGTCTTCTTGATGACCCTCTTCGCAAAGTCCGCATCCGTCTTAAAGAGCGCGATCCCTTCAAGGTGCGCCCTCATGTATCTCATGATCAAATCACGGTCCTGCCGGATGATGGAGCGTCGCGAGGCGATCTCGCTCCAGGGATAGTCGACCTCTTTGAAGAAATCCCAGAAGAGGGAGAAACCGGCCCGCTGCGCCAGAACAAATGCGGGATGGGAGAGGGCCGCCGCCGGGATCTTGCCTTGCTTCAGAGCAAGCAGCCGATCGGCGTCCCCACCCACCTGCAGAAGGGCGAAATCTTTATCCGGATGAAGCCCCTTTTTCCTGGCAAGATGGCGCACCAGGAAATCCGTGAGGGAGCCGAAGGTCGTGACCCCGACGGTCTTTCCCTTGAGGTCTTCCGTCCTCTTGATGTCGGGCCTGACCATGAGCGCCTGAACCACGCCGGGCATCGTATGGGCCAGGACCACCATGTCGGAGCCGGCCAGCACGGCATTCATCACGGTCGGCGTAGCGATGGGTGAGATCTGTACGCTCCCCGCCACGAGAGCCCTAGAAGCTATGCCGGAGCCTTGCATGACGACGACCTCGGCTTCGAGGCCGTGCTTCTCAAAGAGCTTGGCTTCTTTGGTGAAGAAGATGATGATGTTGCCCATGCTCACGGCGGGCACCCCGACATAAATCTTCTTCAAAGTTTTTCCCTGGGAGAAGAGCGGGGCCGGCAGAGTCAAAAGAAGGGCGGATAGGAAAAGGGTGCAAGACTTCCGAAAAAAAGACATCGCCTCAACTCCTTTGGCAATCGTAGTATAAAGAATATATTCGCCTTTTGCGCAGCTTGTCAACGAGAGGGATAGCTTCCCCGCATGAGGGGATCTACCCGGCTATCGCTGGGAGAGGAGCTCGTGGATCCGTTCACTGGTCATAGGGAGCCGGGTTACACGGACACCTATGGCTTTGCTTACGGCGTTGGCGATGGTCGCTCCCACAGGGTCTAATGAGCCCTCTGCGAAGCCCTTGGCGCCAAAGGGGCCGGTGGGCTCCGGCTCTTCAACAACACCAATCAGCAGCTCCTGAGGGACGTCGAAGGTCGTAGGGATCAGATAAGTGGCAAAAGAAGTGTTGGTCACACCGTTTTCTACCTTTACCTCTTCCATCAGGGCTGACCCCAAGCCCATCATCATGCCTCCATGCACTTGGCCCTCCACGATCAATGGGTTGATCATGTGACCCACGTCGGTGAGGGCCAGATAGCGGAGAATTCGAATTTGTCCGGTCCCTTCGTCCACCTCCACCAGAGCCACGTGAACGTTAAAGTTATAAGTTCCCGCAGGTCTACCCTGTCCTGTCTCCGGATCCGGAGGAACGGTATCCGGCAAAAATTCCGCCACAGACGTTACGCTATGAAAAGTGTGCTTGCTGAACAGCCCCGCCAGGGTTACGCCCTGCTCCCGGTACACCACCGATCCGTTCATCAACCTCAGCTCCTCAGGCGCACAACCTAGGTCACCAGCCGCGATTTCCAGTACCCGCCGGCGCGCCTTTGCCGCCGCCAGACGCACGGCGTTTCCCGATAGATAGGTCACACGACTGGCAGAAGTGGACTCACAGTCGGGTGATATTGCGGTGTCGTTAGTCACGACGTTCACGCGATCCACATCCACGCCTAATTCCTCGGCGGCAACCTGAGCCATCATGGTATCGGACCCCTGGCCCAGGTCCACGTGGCCGCAGGCTACAGTGGCGCTACCGTCGGGATGCAGACTGACCACGGCGGTGCTCCGTGATGGTTTGCGGATGCTGCCGATGCCGCGGGTGCTGCAACCCACCCCTACCGCGCGCAGTTTCCCTTTAGCCGGCGCCTGCTGCAGCAGGAGTTTGAACGACTGCACTGTAAGCTTAGCCTTGCCCAGCATCTCCTTTATCGGAACGCTCGCACCCATGACCTGGCCCGTGGCGTTAGGTAGCGTCGTGTCGAGAGCATTACGCATCCTGAGTTCTATAGGGTCCAGGCCGAGGCGACCGGTGAGTTCGTCCATCAGCGACTCCAAGGCAAAGGTCACCTGGGGAACCCCGTACCCTCGCATGGCGCCGCAAGGGACACAATTGGTAAAAACGGCATACGCGTCGGCCTTGATGTTTGGGATATAATAGGGGCCGGAGACGTGGGTAGCGGACTTCGTGATCACTGCTTTTCCCTGAAGGAGGTATGCTCCCGTGTTTCCCACAAGAGTCGCCTCCAGGGCCAACAGCTTGCCTTCTCGGTTGGCCCCAAGCTTCATATCCATCACAAATGGATGGCACTTGTAGCTGGAAATCAGGGACTCCTCACGGGAATAGCGGAGCTTGGCGGGGCGACCCGCCTTCCAGGCGATGAGAGCGGCTAAGCACTGAGCATGTGGGTTAATCTTCCCACCGAAGCCGCCGCCGGTCATCATCTGGTGCACCCGCACGCGGCTCTGGGGCAACCCCAACACCCGAGAGACCTCCTCGCGGTCGAGGTGCGCGTACTGAGTGGAAGACCAAACCGTGACCCCCCCTCCTGGATCCGGCGCAACCACCGCGACCTCCGGCTCCATATAAGCATGCTCAACGCGCGGATAGAAAAACCTCTTTTCCACTACCACCGTCGCATCTCGAAACGCCGCCTCCATGTCACCGCGGCGAACCTTAGAGTGGGTGCCAATGTTTCCTCCGGAATGTACTTGAGGCGCCCCGGGTTCCATCGCCTTAAACGGATCCAAAACGGGAGCCAGGATCTCATAGTCCACCTTGATTAGCTCAAGGGCTTCTTCTGCTGCCTGCTCCGTCTCCGCCCCAACCAGGGCGACGGCATCACCTACATACCCTACCGCTTCACCGCACAGGACAGGCTGATCCTTGATGATGGGTCCCATCAGCTTCTCCCCGGGGATGTCCTGAGCAGTAAGGACAGAGATCACCCCCGGGTAATTGCGGGCACGAGAGGTGTCGATGGAGCGAATTCGGGCGTTGGGGTGCGGGCTTCGCACCACTTTAACGTAAAGCATTCCCGGGAGGGAAAGGTCGTCGGCGTACCTCGCTTCGCCCAGCACCTTGCTCCGGGCATCCAGGCGCGGGATGGACTTGCCAATAACTTTGTGGTCGTTGCTCACGCTCTACTTTCCTCCCCGAAGAGTTTTCCCGACGGCGGCGACGGCCTTCAGGATGCTTACGTACCCGGTGCAGCGACATAGATTTCCGGCAAGAGCGAGCCGTATGTCCTTCTCGTTGGCATTAGGATCCTCATCGAGAAGAGACTTTGCCGCGAGGATCATGCCCGGAGTACAAAAACCGCATTGAACGGCCCCGTGGTCGATGAAGGCCTGCTGTAAAGGATGCAACTCGCCGTTGGAACTTATCCCTTCGATTGTGGTAACGCTGCTCCCGTTGCTCTCCACAGCCAGGACAAGGCAGGAATTAACGGCCTTGCCGTCCACGATCACCGTGCAGGCGCCACAGTCTCCGGTCTCACACCCGCTCTTGGTTCCCACCAGTCCCAGGCGATACCTCAGCAGATCCTGAAGAGTCTCGTTAGGAGCAACGGAGATCTCGCGAGTTTGACCATTAATAATTACACGGATGTTGTGGGTTATATTCACAGGACGGCCTCTGTTATCTCTCGCTCAATTGCTCAAGGGCGCGCGCCACCAGGATCTTAACCATGGCGCGACGGTAACTCGCCGAGCCCCGTATGTCGCTGATAGGTCGGGCGTCTTTTTCCGCAGCCAATCGGGCCGCATCTTCCACAGTTCTTCCTTCAATGAGCTGGCCAAGGAGGGCCTTTTCCGCATTGCGGGCCCGAATAGGAGTGGGGGCAACTGCTCCCAGGGCGATGCGCACGTCCGTCCAGATCCTCTTTGAGGCGTCGGGAACGGCGAAGACTGCCACACTTACAATACAGATATCCTCAGGGGCCCCGCGCGGACCCAGCTTGTAGAAAACACCCCGGCCTTGGTCTGGCGCGGATGGAACGTGTATCTCAGTTAGCAGTTCCCGCTCCAGCACTGTCTTCCCGGGGCCTGAAAAGAAATTCTCTAAGGGCACCAGCCGCTCTCCCTGGGGGCCCACCAGTTTAACTGACGCTTCCAAAGCGAGAAGGGCAGGGGCGCTGTCAGCCGCAGGTGAAGCATTAGCGAGGTTTCCACCTATCGTGGCACGATTTCCAATCTGCATCGAGCCAAGCACCGCAAGGGCCTGGGAGAGTAGGGGAAAGCGTTCCTTTACCAGAGGCGACCGGGCGATGGTTCGGGTGTTGACGGCAGCGCCAAGGCATAGCCCTGCGTCTTCAGGCCGCATGGCGCCGAGGTTCGAGATGTGCTTGATATCAACGAGAGTCCGATGGCGTAGCCTCCCATCCTTCATAGCTACCAGCAGGTCTGTTCCCCCCGCTAAGAGGCTGACGCCTCCGTCCAGTTTCTCCATAAGCGACAACGCTTCCTCCATCGTTGAGGGTTGATAGTAATCAAAGGATGGAAGCTTTCCCAGCATGCGTGTTGCCAAACGCAAAACGCGTACCAATCAGAGGCAGTACGGAAGAGATCCGAATATCTACTTATTTATGATGAAATTGACGGGACTTCCTGAGGAAATATTCCAGGAATTGGGAATTTCGTAGCTTTTTTTCCTGAAACCGAAAAAGGCTATATTAGTTCGCTCGATTCTTTCACCACAATCGCTTTAATGCTAAACTTGACAACTCGATTCGACAGTGGAAAGGTGCAATGATCAGCTGGATGGAGGTTGCTATGAGAGTCAAGGGATTTTGGAAGGTATGGGCGGGTTGTGCTGCCGCTCTGGCGTTGTTCGTGGCGGCAGCGGTCGTCTCGCAGTCCGCCATGTCTGGTCCGAATATTACAGTTTACAAAAGCCCAACCTGAGGGTGCTGTTCTAAGTGGGTGGGCCACCTGCAAGCAAAGGGATTTAATGTCAAGACAAATAATGTTACCGATAACCAACTCAATGAAATAGAGGCAAAGTATGGCGTGCCGAGGTCACTGCAGAGCTGTCATACTGCGCTTGTTGAAGGATATGTCATCGAGGGGCATGTGCCGGCGGATCTGATCTATCGCTTGCTGAAAGAGAAACCGCCGGTGATCGGGCTCGCGGTGCCCGGTATGCCGGATGGTTCGCCGGGGATGGAGGGAGCTAACTCTGGGCCGTACGATGTCCTGGCCTTCGATCGAAAGGGCGCGGTGCGGCTATACGCGCGCAGATAATAGCGCCCAGGAATAGAATGCGACAGGCAGCTAACAAGAACAAATTCAATATTCTCGCAAGAAAGAAACCTAAGCTATGGCTATCCTGAAAGTCGAAGGGCTCGTTAAAACGTACAAGGACCTCAAGGCCCTTGACAACGTGAGTTTCGAGTTCAACAAAGGGATCCTCTCGCTATTAGGGCCCTCCGGATGCGGCAAGACTACGTTACTCAGGTGCATCGCCGGTCTCGAGGTCCCCGATGACGGCTCCATCTACATCGACGACAAGGTCCAGACTTCGATCCGTGAAACAATCCTGGTCCCGCCTTACTCGAGAGCAATCGGTTTTGTCTTCCAAAGCTATGCCCTCTGGCCGCACATGACCGTATATAAGAATGTCGCTTTCGGACTTAAGCTCACGAAAGTTCCGGACGGCGAGATTAGAAAGAAAGTAATAGCCACGTTGGACTTGGTCGGGCTGCATGGCTTGGATCAGAGGTATCCTTCCCAACTGAGCGGAGGACAGCAGCAAAGGGTTGCCCTGGCCAGGAGCATCGCCATGGAACCCCGCCTTATTCTCCTCGATGAGCCCCTGAGCAACCTGGATGCGAAGTTGCGAGAGGAGATGAGGGTTGAATTGAAGAAACTGATCAAGAAAGTTGGCATCAGCGCCGTCTATGTAACTCACGACCAGGAGGAGGCCTTTGTCATCTCGGACACCGTAATCGTGATGGACGGGGGCAAGATTCTCCAATATGCAACGCCTGACGAAATCTATAACCGGCCGGCAGACCAGTTCGTGGCGTCTTTCATCGGACGGTCTGTGCTGGTAGACGGAAAGATGGTCAAAGTAGATAACGAAAACTGCCTGGTGGCGGTCCCGGAGTTCAATAATGCCGTGCTCGTGTGCCATCGGCCCCAGAGTGGAGGCGCTGGCGACCCTTGTAAACTGGTTATCAGGACCAGTGAGATAAAATTAAACAGCAAGAGATTTGAGAGTCAGGAAAATGTGTTGGAAGGTTCCATGAGCGGCCGCGATTATCGCGGCGGACTTACGGACCACCGGATCCAGGTAGGATCCAAAGAAATTGTCGTGACCTCCCACAAGCTATGCCCCATGATTAACGTTGACAATGACGGCGGGAAGATTTTCCTGCACATAGATCCGTCTGCTATCAGCGTCATTATCGATAAGCCGCAAGCTGTTCCCCAACATGCCGGGGGCTGATCTAAAGTTAGGAGTAAGCCACGATTAACTGGAAAAAAGTCAAACTGGCCTACCAGCAGGGGATTCTCATACCTCTCTTCTCCAGCGTCATTGCCGGATCTCTGATCGTTACACCGATCTTGATCGTGTTGTTCCGCAGCTTCACCACCGGGAGGCTGGGTACAATTGTCGCTTTCAACGTTCAGAACTATATCAGGGTCTTTACCGATCCGGAGATCCTGCCCATGATCAACAACTCCATTCTCTATGCGGCTGGTTCCGCGGCCCTGGGGACCGGGGTGGGCGCAATGCTGGCCTGGATCGTGGCCCGGACGAACACGCCGGGGAGGGTCCTGGTGGAGCTTATGCCCCTCTACCCCATACTCATGCCCCCCATTATGAAAAACATCGCCTGGATTCTTCTGCTGGCGCCAAAGTCCGGCATCCTCAATGGCTTTCTCCGAGAGAACTTCGGAATACAGCAGCTGGTTTTCAATGCCTTTACTCTTCCAGCCATGGTGTGGGTTTTCGGCCTTGCATGCGTCCCACTGGGATACCTGTTCCTCTTGCCGGTCTTCCTCTCGTTCGACCCGTCGTTGGAGGAGAGCGCTTACATCTCCGGCAGCAAGCCCATGAGAACAATGCTGCGAATTACCTTTCCTCTTGCGTTCCCCGCGTTTCTATCCGCCTTTGTATTGAACTTTTTAAGAGGCCTGCGTTCTTTCGAGACCCCGGTGCTTCAGGGCAGCCCTGGCGGAATAAATGTTTTCGTCGCCAAGGTATATGATTCCATGTCCGTTGAATACAATCCCGGCATCGCCACAGCTTATAGCACCGTATTAATTATCCTTTCGGTCCTCGCACTGCTGTTCTATGTCCGGGCTACCCGCTTTTCCGAGAGATATGCCACTATCACGGGGAAGGGGTACAGAGTCAAAGTCATCGACATAGGAAAATGGAAGTACGCCACCTTCCTGGCCGTTTTCGCCTACTTCCTGGTCGGCATAGCGATTCCGTTCGTCGTTCTGATCGTGGTTTCGCTGATTCCCTATTATGATTATGAAACCTTCATGATGTTTCCGGCGAATATCGACCTGTCGAATTATCACAGGGTGCTGAACCATCCGAGCTTCGTGAGCGGCCTGTACAACTCCCTCTTCCTGTCGGTCACGATCGCGCTCGTCACGGTCCTGGCCGGCATCATCATGGCGTTCACCATTTACCGGACCAAGGTTTACGGCAGCAAGGTCTTCGAGTTCATCGGGACAATGCCCCTGGCGTTCCCTCCGCTGGTGCTCTCGCTCGGGCTGGTAATCGCGGTCATCGGCACCCCTTTATACAACACCCTATGGGCGCTCGGATTGGGGCTGTTTGTCGCCTACTTTCCCTATGCGCTGAGAAATGCTTCGGGTGCCATCGTGAACATTCATAAAGAACTGGACGAGGCCGCCTGGGTTCATGGAGCCAGGTGGAGGCACGTGTTCTTTCAAGTGACCCTTCCGCTCTTAAAGCCCACGGTTACGGGCGCGCTCTTCTACATTTTCATCGAGGCGATCCGCAATATCGATGTCGCCGTCCTGCTCGTCGCCCCCGGCAACGAGTACGGGCCGGTTACCCTCTTCGAATACTTCAGGGTGGGCCAGTGGGCGGAGGCCGCAGCCGGGGGAGTGATTTACCTCATTATATTGATTCTGGCCGTTTCGATCGCAAAGTTCGTTTTCAAAATTAAGTTTAGTCTCTGACGGGGGGCTCTTCGGCCCTTGATAAATAGCACGGCTTACCGGTAATATGCATCGTCCAACAGTCTCTATAATAAAAGGGGGTATGAGCATGAAGAAAAGAACTTTGCTGGCTGTAGTGGTTTCGATTTTCTCGGTTACGGTAGCATTAGGAAGCGTTGCCCTGGCGGCATCTGCACCCAGTGACCCATTCACCAAGGTCAGCGGCGAACTATACGCCAAAGCGAAACAAGAGGGGGCATTGACCGTTTATTCGGTTTGGGATGTTGAGCACATCGTTGCCATCCTCGGCGCATTTTCCAAGCGCTATCCGGGGATAAAGACGAATTACTGGCAGGGAAGGAACCCGGAGATCATCACCCGCGTGATGACGGAGTTTCAGGCGGGCAGGGATAGCGTTGACGCGATCCTTTCCGATAACGCCCCACCGGTGATCCGGGCGGCTGGAGCGATCATGGCGTATGAGACGGTGCAGAAGGCATCGTTGATCCTCCATGACCCCACCATGCCTGTCGTCAGCCTGCAGATTCAGGCGTTGGTTTACAATACAAAGAAGCTGAAGCCCGCGGATCTGCCCAAAAGCTGGGAGGATGTGGCCAATCCCAAGTATAAAGGGAACGTGGCCCTGGACGATCCGATGAGGGCAGGGCCGCTGAGCACTCAACTCGCGGCCTTGAAGGGGCTGTGGAAGGACGACGCTCGCTGGACGCGCTTTGTCAAGGGACTCAAGGCGCTGGGTGTGCCGGTCCATAAGAGCACCAGCGCTATGATGCGGCTTGTCATTGCCGGTGAGTACGCTCTGGCCATGCCAGCTCTGCTGCATGATGTCGTCAATGAGATGGGCAAGGGGACTCCTGTCAACCTGGTCAAAACGGCTTCTCCCATAGTGTTTGCCCGCTATGCGGGTATCTACGCCAAGGCGGCGCATCCTAATGCGGCCAAGCTCCTTGCAGAATGGCTGATCTCGACGGAGGGACAGGCCACGCTGGATTCCATAGGCCGCGAGGCTTCGAGAAAGGGTTTCCAATCAAAGACTTCTATCGGCCACGCTTACCCGGCGGGCACCCAGCCGATTCCGGTGCACGACAAGCTTTTTCTGGAAGATCCGAAGAAGTGGCTCGATACGAACGTGAAGCCGCTTTGGGAAGGGTAATAGCGAGCAGAAGGGGCTCACTGCTCTTTGGGGATCTTATGAGGCGCTCAACCTTAGAATATGGATAGGGAGGTGTTCCGTGGCTGAACGAGTATGGGACCGTTTTCTCACCGAGCAGGACCGCGCCCATGTGCAGATGAAACCCCCCAACCCCATTGGCTTCGGAAAAAAACCCGGTTTGCTCCTGATCGATCTCTACCGATGGGTCTTCGGCGACAACCCCCAACCCATACTGGAATCGATCAGGAGCTGGCCCGGGAGTTGCGGGCTGGCGGGCTGGAACGCGATCCCCTCCATCCAGACACTTTTGAAGACGGCCCGTGAAGTCCGCATACCGATCGTGCATGTAACAGGCTTGGCAAATGCCGGTGTTGATGAATGGTCCTTCAGGCGGGACGTGGAGCGTAGCCAGTTGACTCCCGAGGCGCGGGAGCGTCGGAGCCGCAAGTATGACATTATCGAACAGGTGGAGCCCCTTCCCGGAGAAGCGGTTCTGCGTAAGTTATCTCCGAGCGCCTTCTGGGGCACCCCCCTGGTGGGTCACCTGAACCAGCTGGGCATCGATACCGTCATTACGTGCGGCGAGAGCACCAGCGGCTGTGTGCGCGCGAGCGTGGTCGATGGCTGCACCTATCGCTTCCGTATGATCGTGGTGGAGGAGTGCGTCTTTGATCGCCACGAGGCGGCCCATGCCATCAATCTTTTCGATATGCATCAAAAATACGCCGACGTGCTGCCGCTTGCGCAAGTGGCGCAGTACCTCCATTCGTGGCGCGCCGAACAGCCCGTAGGGGCTTAGTGTCCCCTTCGGGGATGGTGGAAATCCCTCGCCTTTAGGTGAAGCACGTTTGTCATTCTGAGGCGGAGCCGAAGAATCTCAATGCCCTAACCGAGACCCTTCGCGGAGCCTGCCCTGAGATTCTTCACTTCGTTCAGAATGACATACGAAGGGCTCAGGGTGACTCACTCTGCGGGGGTTTTGAAAGGGTCGGCTTCCAGCCGACATGCATCGAACCCCTCGGCTTATAGCCGAGGGTAGTTTAGCGCTGGCAGGAGTCGAAGATCAGTGGGAAGCAGCAGGTAAGAAGCCCGTTATCTCTTTCCCTTGTAGAGACTGTCGATAAAACCACTCTCGTCCAGTTCCCGCACGAAGCTCATGTCGGCGAAATCTTCGGGCCTGGCGTTTTTTGCCTTGGGCTCTCTTTCGCTTAATTCCACCAGGGCCTCTTTGATTCCGTCAAGAGGAGGGTAGGGCTTGGCGGGGACCAGCCGGGCAAAGAACTGGTAGCTCTCCTCGACGGCCTCCGGATCGTTGACTCTCATATACCTGGCGATAACCCGTTTGCTGAACTCTTTTTGGGTTTTGTAAACATGGATGCCCTCGACCAGGGCCTTGGTAAATTTTCGCATGGTCTCCTTTCGCTCCCTGAGAAAAGGGCCAAGGGCCGCAATCGGAGTATTGGGGTAGGCGCTGCCGAAGTCATCGGGCTCTGCAAGCATGGGCAAGCGAAGTTTGCGCGCCAGATTCGTCACCGGGGGTTGAGCTACCAGTCCGGCTACCTGTCCGTTTTGCAGCGCGGCCAGCCTCGTCGGCTGGCCCCCGGGGATCTGAATAATGGCGACGTCTCGGTCCGGCCTAAGCCCCCACTTCGTAAGGATCTTCCGTGTCGCATAGTCTGAATTGGAGCCATAACGGCTTACCGCCAGCTTCTTGCCACGCAAATCCTCGGGCTTTTTAATCTCCGGGCTGACGATGAGGCTATAAGCCAGAATATTGACGATGCCCGCGACAATGGAAACATCGGCGCCGCGCAGTCGAGCGGCTATAGGTGAATTGCCGCCTATCTGGGCGATAGGAATGTCTCCGGACATCAGGGCCTGTGTTGCCTTGGAGCCGCCGTCCAGGTAGATCAAGGTTACCTCAAGACCATTTTTTTCAAAGAGAGCGGCCTCCTTGGTGATCCAAGGGATTGCCTGGGCCCCGGCGACGGCGCTCCAGCCGAATATAAGTTTCTCGGCCGCCACGGCACTTGAAGACATCCAGAGCATGAAGAGGAGAATGAGGATGGAAGATAGAGGATAGGGAAATGTGGGAGACGAATAACCCATAACAAATAACGAGTAACGAACCTCAGTCACGGATATCCTGCACGAACCATTCGAGGGGCAGGGGATGACCGAGCCCTTTTGCCTTAGCCAGCTCATAAGCTTTACCTCCGACGGCTGCAAACTGAAGGCCTTGGGTGCCTTGATTGTTGAGGAACGTGATCTGGCGGTCGTCCGCGCGACCGGCCCAGCGGCCTGCCATGATATCGGGGACAGTTCCGATGTTGGGGTTATCGATTTGGCGCAAAGGCGCGCGCGGCACCATTTTCTTCTCCTCCTCTGTTCCGGCGAAGTAGCCGAACATACCGTCGCTCCCGCCGAAGGTGTTCGGCGGAGGATTGTCCATTACAAAGGTGGAACTTCCCAAGCGGGCGATGATATCCACCCGATCGAATATGTCCTGTCCGGCCTCGTTGTTGCGCACGTTCGTAACGTGCATGCCCGCCTCCAGCCAATCCGCTTTGATGACTGGGATGAGCGAATCGGTTGTCATGGCGACGATATCCGCACCCTTGACGGCTTTTTGAGGCGAGTCGACCGGCTCGATCTCAACTCCCAACTTTGACGTCATCTCTTCAGCATAGGCGAGACGGTTCGCCTTTGTCGGGCTGAAAACCCGAATACGCTCGATCGGACGGACCTGGCAGATCGCCGTAGCATAAGTACGGGCCATGCCGCCGGAGCCGAGCATCCCGATCACCTTGGAGTTTTTTCGCGAGAGATACTTGGCTCCCAGTCCGGCGCAGGCGCCGACGCGCATGTGTTGAAGATAACCGTCGTTCATCAAGGCCAGTGGCTCGCCGTTTTTCACACTGAGGAGAAATATCAGGCCGCAATAGGTTCCCGGCTTGATGCAGTATTTGTCCTCGGTCTGAAACTCTCCCTCGCGATTCCAGGACAGCATGTCGGATTTCATTCGAATGGCAAAGATGCCAAGTTTCCGGGAGGCCCCTTCCATGGTTCCCCAGCGATAGTAGTGCGGCTGCTGGGGGACATAGAAGTCGATCCTTGGGCGGTAACCGGCGCGCTGTTCGTTTAGCTCATGATAGGCCTCTTCCATGACCTCAAGGCAGCTCCGCATATCGAGCACGGCCTGGACATGCTGATTGGTAAGAAAAATCATTGACACTCCTTCCAGGCCGCTGATATAGCCTCTTCTGATTGAGATGTAAAGACGCGTGCCGGATTGCCGCCGCAGTCCCTATAGAGACCTATCGTTAATTTGCTTAGGGCAAAGCTGGACAGGGGTTACCAAAAGCAGTAAGAATAGCTCCGTTTGTTTATGGGCTTGGGTGAATCAATACTGGCTCAGTCAAAATGGGAGGGATACCAATGAAGATATGCTTGAGAGTAAAGCTTTGGTCCTTGGGCTTTGTTTTTCTTTTCTTTGCGCTGGTTATTTTTCCCTGGGCGACTTTTGCTGCGGAGAAGTTCATCACCATTCATTCCGCCCGGGTGATGTCCCAGTCCATGCCGTGGATCGCGCAGGAGGCCGGGCTGTTCCAAAAGTATAATCTCGATTTCCAGCTCGTCTACATCGCCTCGTCCGGCATGGTGACCGCAGCTATGTTGGGAGGGGACGCGCATATGTCCTTGACCGGCGGGGTCGGCAATGTGCGCGCCTATGT
>Ga0209211_10003586_pt1 | contig 25109 bp, 24 predicted proteins | sample RifGroA2_FD_183992 | JGI IMG/M metagenome (GOLD analysis project Ga0209211, IMG submission 183992) | Groundwater microbial communities from Rifle, Colorado, USA - Groundwater A2 (SPAdes) (version 2) | ecosystem: Environmental > Aquatic > Deep subsurface > Groundwater | place: Rifle, Colorado...
AAAGCGTCGGTTCGTTATCGGTTCCCGAGTAGTTAGGAATGAAATCGACAGTATCTTTATCAATGTCCAGAAGAAGTTCTTCGGCGATTTGGGAAAGGCGAGCTTCCGTATACCTCATGGCGGCCGGCGAGTCTCCGTCGACCGAGCCGAAATTTCCTTGACCGTCAACGAGGGTGTAGCGCAGCGAAAACATTTGCGCCATTCTAACCAGAGAGTCATAGACGGCGGCGTCGCCGTGTGGGTGGTACTTTTTAAGGACCTCACCGACGACGGCGGCACATTTTTGATAACGTGAGCCGGCTCCGATTCCTTGCTCTTTCATGGCGTAAATGATTCTGCGGTGCACTGGTTTTAGTCCGTCACGAACGTCAGGAAGTGCCCGGGCGACAATGACAGACATGGCGTAATTAAGATACGCTTTTTCCATTTCGGAGGTGATGGGCGCATTGATAATGTGTGGGTTAGTTTCCTGTTTCTTTTCTTCTTCCGCCATAATTATTTAACCAGTAACGGGACGATCAAAAGGGCCACGATATTGATGATCTTGATCATCGGATTAATGGCGGGCCCGGCCGTGTCTTTATACGGATCTCCAACCGTGTCGCCGGTCACAGCCGCTTGGTGAGCGCTGCTTCCCTTACCGCCGAAAGCCCCGGCCTCAATATATTTTTTAGCATTATCCCACGCGGCCCCGCCGGTAGTCATTGAGATGGCGACGAAGACGCCCGTGATAATCGTCCCCATGAGGAGCCCCCCCAAAGCTGACGGTCCTAAGGTTAGTCCGATTAGAATCGGGGAGACGACGGGTATGAGAGCCGGTAAGATCATACTCCGCAGTGCAGCTCTGGTGGCGATGTCGACGGCTCTACCGTACTCCGGACGAGCGTTACCCTCCATGAGGCCTTTAATTTCGCGAAATTGACGGCGAATCTCTTCAACAATGGCGAAGGCCGCTTTACCAACGGACTGCATCGCCGTGGCGGCGAAAAGATAAGGTAGAGCTCCTCCTAAGAAAAGCCCGACGACGACCCGCGGATCGGAAAGACTGAAAGTGAGGTTAAGACCGGCCGTTTTTAGCTCCTGCGTAAACGATCCGAAGATAACGAGGGCGGAAAGAACGGCTGAGCCGATGGCGTAGCCTTTGGTTATCGCTTTAGTGGTGTTACCGACAGCGTCTAAGGCGTCGGTCACCTCGCGAATGTTTTCCGGGAGGTTGCTCATTTCGGCAATTCCCCCGGCGTTATCGGTTATTGGACCGAAGGCGTCGATAGCGACGATGATGCCGGTGAGAGAAAGCATGCTCACCACCGCGAGTGATACACCGAAAAGTCCGGCGAGGTTAAAGGCGATTAGAGCTGCTGCGGCTAAGGCAATAACGGGGATAAAAGTCGCCTTCATCGAAAGGGCGAGTCCGGCGATGATGTTTGTCCCGTGCCCCGCTTTTGAAGCCTCGGCTATTTCTTTAACCGGTCTGAAGTTTTTTGAAGTGTAGTAATCGGTTAGAAAAACAATGATAATCGTCACAATCAGACCCAACAGGAGCGAGAGGTAGATGTTGTTGATCGAATAAAGACGGTTGCCACTCATTACAGTGTTTGCTGCCGGATAAAAAAGGACGGCTGAAATGACGGCCGTAACAAGAAATCCTTGGTAGAGTTTTTTCATGATACCGCCAGATCCTACAGCCACGAAGAAACTACCTATCATAGAGGAGACAATAGAGATTCCGCCGATAACGAATGGGAAGTAAATGGCCTGCCTAAAATGAGGAAAGGCGAAAGAGGCTAAAAGGATTGTCGCCACCATCGTGACCACATAAGTTTCGAAAAGGTCCGCGGCCATGCCGGCGCAATCCCCCACGTTATCCCCAACGTTATCGGCGATGACGCCCGGATTACGAGGATCATCCTCGGGAATGCCGGCTTCGATTTTACCGACCAAGTCTGTGCCAACATCAGCCGCTTTAGTAAAGATGCCGCCGCCGAGACGCGCAAAAATCGAAATGAGGGAACCGCCGAAGGCCAGGCCCGCTAAAGGGGCGAGATTGGCGCTTTTGCTAGTAACAAATAGATAAAAAACAGCGGTTGTAATTAAAGCCAGACTTACCACCAGAAATCCGGTGACAGCGCCGCCGCGGAAGCCGAGATTTAAAGCTGCACCAACGCCGTTTTTAGCGGCTTGCGTAACGCGGGCGTTGCTGCGCACGGAAATAGCCATGCCTAAAATTCCACTGGTAGCTGAAGTTACCCCACCGAGTAAAAATCCGACGGCCGTGATTATCCCGTTAAATCTTAGAATCAGGAAGAAGACAACAAGGGCCACAACAGAAACGACGGTGTATTGCCGAAAAAGGTAAGCGTTTGCGCCTTCCTTGATTGCTTCTTGGATCTCTCGAGCCTTACTGTTTTCTACTTTAACCGCTAAAATCGACCGTACCAGAAGGAGAGCGTATAATAGGCCAACGAGAGCGAGCAGGATTGACAAAGAGAGCAGTTTTGGTTCTGGCAGAAGATTAATTAAATTTGACATCTCTTTACTCTAAATAAACTATACAGAAAATTAAGGATTAAGAAATAAGCCGGTAAGAATTAAGCTTAATCCTTAATTCTTATTTCTTAATCCTTAAATGTCCAGTTCCGCTTGTTTCGCATGTGTTTGGATAAACCTTTTCCGAGGGAGCACTTCCTCCCCCATCAGCATGCTGAAAACTTCATCGGCCTTTTGCGCATCTTCAACGGTAACCTTTTTCAAAATTCTCGATTCTTGGCTCATCGTCGTTTCCCAAAGCTGCTCCGGATTCATCTCTCCTAAACCCTTAAATCTTTGGATGTTTATATGTGGCGTTTTTCCCGTGTGTTCACCTATTTCTTCCCCTTCGAATATTTCACCGACTTCTCCCTTTCCGATTATTTGTTTCACGATTCGTTCTCTCTCTTCAGAGGTGTAAACGTAGTGAACCACTTTTCCTTTTTGGATCCTAAAAAGTGGCGGTTGCGCGATATAAAGGTAACCGCCGTTGATAACTTCATTAAGGTGTCTATAGAAGAAGGTTAAAAGCAGGGTCATAATGTGCTGGCCATCGACGTCGGCATCCGTCATGATAATAACCTTGTGGTACCGTAACTTATTAGAATCTTTCACTTCGCCGATACCCATGCCCAGGGCGATGACTAAATCCTTGAGTTCTTCAAATTTAAGAATGCGATCGAGTCGGTTACGTTCGGTATTGAGAAGCTTTCCCCGCAGGGGGAAAATTGCCTGAGTTCTCCGATCCCGTCCTTGCTTAGCCGATCCTCCGGCGCTGTCTCCCTCGACGATGAAAATTTCCGAAAGGGCCGGGTCCTTTTCTTGACAGTCAGCCAGCTTTCCGGGAAGGCTACCGCCTTCAAAAGCTCCTTTTCTGATGACGGTGTCACGCGCTTCTCTGGCGGCGATACGAGCCCGAGCCGCCAGGACGACTTTTTCAAGAATGATCCTCGCCTCAGACGGATTTTCCTCGAAAAAAGTGTCGAGGGCTTCATTGACGACTTGGGCGACGGCGGGCTGAATTTCGGGATTATTAAGCTTTGTTTTGGTTTGGCTTTCAAATTGAAGTTTTTCCGAAGGCATCCAAACGACGACGGCGGCGGTTAGTCCTTCTTTCATATCTTCGCCGGTGACGATGCTCTCGTTTCCCTCCTTACTGTTATTAATTTTTTTACTGTAATCATTAATAGCTCTTGTTAGGGCGGTACGGAATCCGGTTAAGTGGGTGCCACCGTCAATCGTATTTTTGACATTGACGAACGACTCGATATTTTCGTTAAAACTATCGTTGTACTGCATCGCCGTTTCGATCGTTAAATCACCGACCGTCTTTTTAACGTAAAATGTTTTGTGCAGAGGTTTCTTATTTTGGTTAAGGTCCTCGATCAAAGCTTTAATGCCACCCTCAAAATAATAGTGGCACTCGTTCTCAGTTGCCAAGTCGAAAATATGAAAAGTTAACCCAGCGATTAAATAGGCTCTTTCCTTTACCGGTCTTTCTATTCTCTCAAGGTCAAAATTTATCTCTCGGAAAATTGTGTTATCAGGGAGAAAGTTGGTCAGCGTTCCCGAAGTCAAGGAGGAAAAAATTTCCTCTACTTGAGGATTGACTTTCAGATCTAGTTCTTTAATTTCCTTGACGGGGCCTTTAGCACTGCCGGTACTGTACTGTTGACGGAAGTATTTCTTATTCTTCTTGACCGTAACCGTGCAACTTATTGATAAAGCGTTAACGACAGAGGCCCCTACACCGTGAAGTCCCCCGGAAACTTTATAAGCGGCGCCGCCGAATTTACCGCCGGCGTGAAGTTTTGTCATGACGACTTCTAAAGCACTCTTTTTATATTGAGGCATGATCTCGATGGGAATACCACGCCCTTCGTCGAGAACCGTCGTTGACCCGTCTTTTTCCAGGAAGATCCAAATATTTTTTCCGAAACCCGCTAAAGCTTCGTCGACGGAGTTATCGATAATCTCGGTCAGGAGGTGGTGCAGTCCGTTAACATCCGTCGTGCCGATGTACATTCCCGGACGTTTACGTACCGGCTCTAGCCCTTCCAGGACTTGGATATCGGAGGCGGTATATGATGATTTTTTCTTCGTTTCTCTAGCCATAAGCTATTACAAAAATATGTCAACAAAAAGAAAGACCGTCCACCTATGCCGGACTGGTCGGCGTACTTTTAGCTAACTTATTTTAACACTATTTTAGTCACCTGTTCAAGGACCCGATTTTAATTATCAATAGTATCATGGTATATACCACGATACTATTGCCACGACAGTTTCAGGAGTAATGATTCGATCAGTAAACGTATACTGGCATTCGTTTCGCTGATGATACCTTTTGTGCCAATCAATTGGTCGATAATATTAATCTTATTTTTTAGATGACCGTTTTTTGAAGATACATCTTTAATAATATCTTCCCGAATTTGCCCGATCCAGCCGTCAATCAGTGGCAGAATTTCTTCCCGGTTAGCTATTTTTTTAGTGTTGTCCTCGATCAGATCCAACTTATCACTGATATTAAGACTGAGAACATACCTTATTGAAGCGAGAGATTGGCCATCCTCTTTCAGCCAGCCCTCTTTTTTGGTGCCGCTCGTTTTGAGTTCTTTTGTAAAACAGCGACTGACGATCGTTGGCAGTAAGCTTTGTTTATTTGGAGCGGTCAGGATGATGATGGTTCCTAAGGGGGGTTCCTCCAGTGTTTTTAATAGTGAATTTTGAGCTTCGACAGTCATTTCAGAAGCTTCGAAGATAACCGCTGTTTTACGCGTTCCTTTAGAGGGTTTGAGGCTCAGCCACTCTTTCAATTCTCTGATTTTATCGATACCGATAGATTTTCCTTCCGCTTGGATAAGGATTACATCCTGTCTCTCAAAGCCGTGATCAGCGGCGATGAAAACCTCGGTTTCTGTCCGTCTTAAGGAAGGATCACCTCCGAAAATAAGTAAGGAATGAAAGATAGTTTTATCAGACATACGTTCTCAATAGCAAGGATATACCCTTCAAACTCAGGTTTGTGCGAGTATAAACTCCTCTAAGTTGTTTTGATCAGCCCGGGGCTTTTAAACAACGTAAGAGGAGTATAGTTTTTTTTAGCTTCATTGACAAGTACGAGACAATTTGGGAAACTTAAATTGATATTCTGCCTTATGAACTCTGTACCCATTCAAACATCACGCAGGTTATGAAAGTTATTCTAAGTAGTTTGGATTCCGACGTGATAGCATGAAAATAGAGTCTAGAAAGGGAGTCGAGGACATCCTCGCTGAGCAAGGTTTACTCACACCCGATCAACTATCAGCCATTAAGTTTGAGCATATTAATACCGGCAAGGGAACTGAAGCTATTATTCTCGAACGTGCTTACGTCGGTTCTGCTGATTTAGTTAGAGCCAGAGCGACTCTTCTTAGTATTCCCTTTGTTGATCTTTCCGGCAAAACTATCCCTCCAACTATTCTTGATTTGGTCCCGGAACCGGTCGCTCGTAAATATCGGCTTATCCCATTCAGCCGGGAGAGCGGTGTTTTGCAGGTGGCCATGGTCGATCCACTTGATCTACAAGTGATGGAGTTTTTGGAGAAGCGTGCGGGGGTCAAGGTTGAGCCGTTCATCGCTGATCTGATAGATGTCGAGTCCGCTATTTCGGAGCAATATGGTAAGAGCTTAGGAACAGAAGTTTCTGCGGCTTTGGAGGAAGTTAGCGGTGGTACGACCAAGATTGAGGAGCATCTCAAGGATCTTGATAAGGCGGCAGAGACGATCCGGGATGCGCCGGTATCGAGGATTGTGGCCACTCTTCTCGAGTATGCTGTTAAAAGCCGAGCCTCGGATATTCATATCGAACCACAAGAGGATCGAACGCGAGTCCGTTACCGTATTGATGGTGTGCTGCAGGAGCGGATTACGTTGCCGAAAAAAGTTCACGATAGTTTAGTTTCGAGGATTAAGATTCTTTCCGATCTTAAAATTGATGAACACCGGCTGCCTCAGGACGGGCGTTTTAAAGTTCAAGTCGGAAATACCGAAACAGATTTACGTGTCTCGACGCTGCCCACCGTTTACGGAGAAAAAGTCGTCATTAGGTTACTGAAGGAGAAAGGGAAAGCGACGAGTTTAGCGGATCTGGGTTTAGGCGGTACGTCTCTTAGGAAATTGGAGGAAAATCTTCTCCGGCCCTACGGAATTATTCTGATCACCGGTCCGACGGGATCCGGAAAAACAGTCACTTTGGCTTCAGCTCTTTCTAAAATATCCTCGGTCAGGGTTAACATTGTTACGGTTGAGGATCCGGTCGAAATTATGATCCCTGGCGCCAATCAGGTTCAGGTAAATTCTCAAGCCGGTTTAACCTTCGCTTCCGGGTTGCGGTCAATTTTGCGCCAGGATCCCAATATTATCATGGTCGGTGAGATTCGGGATAGTGAAACGGCGGAGTTGGCGGTCCAAGCGGCGCTGACCGGACATCTCGTTTTCTCCACTCTTCACACCAATAATTCTTCCGCGGCCCTGCCCCGTCTTCTGGACATGAATATCGAAGCTTATCTTTTAATGTCGACCATTAACGCCATTGTGGCTCAACGTTTAGTGAGAATCATCTGCGGCAATTGCAAGATTTCTTATGAGGCACCAGAAGAAATTGCTCAAACAATTAAGTCAGCCTTGGGTAATCTTTTTGATCAGAAAATAAAAGTTAAAGGAAATGACGGGAAGATTACTCTTTACAGAGGTAAAGGATGCGAGCAATGTGATCATAGTGGATACATCGGTCGGATCGGTGTTTTTGAAGTTCTGGTCATGGGTGATGAGATCGGCAAACTCGTTTTGGCCCACAAACCTTCTTCGGATATAGAGAAGGAGGCTGTCCGTGAGGGTATGTCGACGCTGATTCAGGATGGTTTTCTTAAAGTCCTTGACGGAATAACGACGGTCGATGAGGTGATGAGGGTGGTTCACGAGTAAATAGAAATATGAACATAAGGGAGTTGCTCCAAAATGTTATTGATAACCAAGGATCCGACTTGCACTTGACCGTCGGTGCCCCTCCGGTCGTGAGGATTGACGGAAAATTAAATCCGATCGAGGGGCAGGATCCTTTAGTTCCGACCGACGTTGAAAATCTCGTTTTTTCCATTCTCTCCGGAGAACAGAAAGAAATGCTGATGATGAATAAGGAGTTGGATTTCTCTTTCGCTTATGGTGATGTGGCCAGATTTCGAGTCAACGCCTTTCACCAAAGAGGGTACCTCGCCGCCGCTTTGCGGCTTATTCCCTTTAAAATACCGACTTTAGAAGAACTAAACTTACCCGCCAGCCTTTATGATTTTGGCCTTCTTCCGCAAGGTTTTGTTCTTATTACCGGACCGACCGGACAGGGTAAGTCGACGACGATCGCGGCTCTCCTTAACTATATTAATGAGTCCCGTAACTTGCATATCGTCACCATCGAGGATCCGATCGAATATATTTATCCTCATCGTAAGTCATTAGTCGATCAGCGAGAGTTGCATCTTGATACTCATTCTTGGGAAATTGCGCTACGCTCGGTTTTGCGTCAAGATCCCGACGTTGTTCTTATCGGTGAGATGCGTGATTATGAGACGATTTCTTCAGCCATCACCATTGCGGAAACCGGTCATTTGGTTTTCGCGTCACTGCACACTAATTCCGCGGCGCAAACGATTGATCGTATTATCGATGTTTTTCCGGAAAATCAACAACGTCAAGTGCGAGTTCAGCTGTCGAGTATATTGGAAGGTGTTATTTCCCAACGTCTTGTCCCGGCCATCGGTGGTGGTCGTGTTCCTGTAGTTGAGATAATGAAGGCTTCACCGGCGGTGCGCACGGTTATTAGAGAGGGTAAAACCCATCAACTCGATAATATCGTGGCCACGTCCCTTGAACTCGGTATGATTTCTCTTGACAGGGCCCTGGCCCAATCGGTGAAGGACGGATTGGTCGAGGAAGCGGTGGCCAGATCACAAACGTTACATCCGGAGGAGTTTCAGAGGATCTTAAGATCAATATGAAATTATCAGTTGTCAGTTGTCAGTTGTCAGTTAGGGATTATGGCAGTTTTTATTTATAAAGCAAAAGATTTAGAGGGAAAAGTTTATCAGGGAACGATAGAAGCGCCATCTCAGGCATTGGCGGCTCAAACACTGACGGGACGCGGTTGGGTCCCCTATTCCATTGTTCCAAAAGGAGAGATCCGCGGTTTTTCTTATTTTCTACAGAAAATTAAAGGTATCAGAGGCAGCGAGAAAGTAGTTTTTACAAGACAGTTAGCCACGATGATTGGAGCCGGACTACCTGTGACCCAAGCTCTTGATATTCTAAGAAAACAGGCGGGAGATACGAGAATGTCTGAAATTATTGAAGAAACGTTACACAGCGTTGAAAGTGGTGGTACTCTCAGCAGCTCCTTTGCTAGGTACCCGGAACTTTTTGACCGTGTCTATGTCAATCTCATAAAAGCTGGCGAAGCTTCAGGTAGCCTCGATAAAATACTTTTAAGACTAGCTGATAACGAGGAGAAGTCGGCTGAATTTAACTCAAAGGTAAAAGGAGCCTTGGTCTATCCGGCGATTGTGATGATGGTTATGGTTGTGGTTTTCGTAGTCATGATGACTTTCGTCGTTCCCAAACTCACGACAATGTACAAGGACTTGGGCACAGAGTTGCCGCTACCGACCCAAATTCTGATCGGTATTTCAGATATCTTCACTCAAAAGTGGTGGGTTCTTATCATCCTTTCCGTGACTGGTTATTTTCTCTACCGGTATATAGCTTCGACGGATTCGGGAATTAGAGGAATGGCGGAACTTTCATTTAAGGTTCCTATCTTGGGAAATTTGAAGAAGGAAACGGATCTGACGGAGTTTACGAGAACGCTAAGCCTGTTGGTTTCGGCCGGACTTCCGATTCTCGATAGTTTAAGTATCGTCGGCGAGGCGATCGAGAACATTCTTTTTAGAGAATCAATTGAGGCCGCTAGTAAACAAGTCGAACGGGGTGTTAATCTTTCTGTGCCGCTGCGGGAGGATAAAAACTTTCCTCCAATACTCTCGCAAATGATTGCGGTTGGGGAGGAAACGGGTAAGCTTGACGAAGTTTTATCTAAGGTTTCCCAGTTTTTTGAGAGTGAGGCTGAAGCAACGGTTAAAAACCTGACGGTGGCGCTGGAACCCATTATTATGATTGTCTTGGGTGTGGTTGTGGGTGCCCTAGTTATCTCAATTATACTACCGATTTATAAGTTAACCGCGCAGTTTTGAGTTTATGAGAGGGGGTGAAGAAACGTGAAAAAAGGTTTTACTTTGGTCGAGTTGTTAGTTGTTATTGCTGTTATCGGTGTTCTCGCGGCCGTTGTTTTAGTGGCCATCAATCCAGCTAAAAAACTGGCTCAAGCCAGAGATACTCAAAGAAAAAGTGGTATCCAGCAGATAAGCACAGGCCTTTCCACTTATTTCACCCAAAAAACATCGTACCCGGCGGCTTTGGCTGATCTAGTCACCAACAATGAGCTTAAGAATCTTCCGAAGAACCCCAGCGGAACTGATTTTAGTTATGCCGTAACTCCGACCGGTTGCACCACCGCCAACAAGGATTGTACGGGTGGTGTGCTTTACGACACATTAGAATCTCCGAATAATGCTTGTGCGACAGGCTTAGCTTATTGGGGATGGACAGCCGGATCGGGAATTATTGGTAAGATCTGTACAACCGGTACACCAGCGTCAACAGACGTTCCCACGACTGATTAATCGTAGGAAAATTTTCCTTTTAGGGTCCCGACGTGACGTCGGGACCCTGAAGGAGAAGGTTGGATAAGGATGAAAAATAAGATGGGGTTTACGATGGTTGAGCTGTTGGTTTCTATTGCCGTGATATCTGTTCTGGCGGTGACGATAGCTGTTGTTATAAATCCGGCAAAGAAAAAAGCTCAAGCAAAAGACGCCTCGAGAAAATCCGGTATTGCTCAAATTTCCGGGGCTCTCTCGACTTACTTTGTGCAGACGGATTCATACCCCTTGATACTGACTGATTTGGTTCCCGGGGAACTTAAAAGTTTGGTAAAAGATCCGAACGGTTCTGATTTTAGTTACTTAGCGCAAAATCAAAGCGGGGCTGCCTGTACGACGGCGGGTCGTGACTGTCTAAAGGCCGTCCTCTACACGGTTTATGAATACCCCAACAATGCCTGTACTTCAGGCCAATCTTATTGGGGTTGGACCTCTTCATCTTTAAGAACGGGGAAAATTTGTAAAGGAAGCGTACCCAGCTTTGAGGATACGCCTGTTGACGATTGAGAGGATGCTGATAGAATGAAAAAGTACGAGAGCCATTCAAGCGGTTTTACGTTAGTAGAGTTGATGGTCGTAATTGCTCTGATTGGTATTTTAGCGATGATACTTAACGCTGCCTTAAAGCCTGACGAAATATTAAAAAAATCCCGCGACTCGGTGCGTATCTCTGATCTACAATCTTTAAGAAAAGCGATTGAACTGGCTGAGTCTGATGGTAAAACGTTTGATACGTCTCGCTGTAGTCCTTCTTCTCCCTGTGATAGTCTTACCGGTACGCGCAGTTCCAGCGGATCCGGGTATGTTAATATTGACATCCTAAAATATCTAAATACCTTACCGGCGGACCCTCTTTTTTCTAAGGGTACGTTTACAGACGGCAAGAATGCTACTGTTAATGCCAGCTATCAATTCGCGACGGACGGTACGGATTTTGAAATACGCGGACATTTAGAGTCGGTTGTTAATACCAGTTCTTCCCAAGGTGAGGATCGTTACGTTACCGATGGCGGCTGTCGCAACGATTGGTACGAAGTCGGGACTAATTTATGTCTGCTCAACTGATTGATGTCTTAAATATTGTTATCATTTTCGCTTTCGGGATATCCTTCGGATCATTTTTGAATGTTATTATCGAAAGAATTCCCCGCGGGCTAACGCTTGGCGGCCGTTCTCATTGCCCGACCTGCCTGCACGAATTAGGTATTGGTGATTTAGTTCCCCTGATTAGCTTCTTGCTTTTAAGATCAAAATGTCACTACTGTGAAGGTTCCATCTCGTGGCAATATCCGGCTGTAGAATTTTTTACCGGGTTACTCTTCGTCTTAATTTTTTTCAGTTTTCCACTTCCCTACTCAATTATCTACATTATCTTTTTTTCTGTCCTACTCGCTCTTTTTGTTATCGACTTAAAGTTTGGTGTTGTGCCGACGAATATTGTTTATCCATCCATTATTTTTGCTCTTTTGGTAAGGATGATAATGCCTCTTTGGGAAAGCCTCGCTCTTTATTTACGACTTGCCTCGGATAACAGCAGTTTCGGCCGTTACCTGATAAAATCAGGTTTTTTTAGCACCCATTTGGGACTACAACTGCAACTTATTATACTGACGGTGCTTGGCGCTCTAGCGATCGCCTTTTTCTTCTATCTGCTTGTTGTCCTTACTAAAAAACGTGGCATGGGTGAGGGTGATGTCCTTTACGCGTTACTAGTGGCTCTCGTTGCCGGATTTCCCAATATGTTTGTTGTGATAGTTTTGACGTTCTTAATCGGGGCTGTTGTTTCACTTATATTGGTTAGTTCTAAGAGAAAGAAGTTTGGTCAAACGGTGCCTCTTGGCCCCTTTCTCAGTTTTAGTGCCTTTATCGGTGTATTTTGGGGAAATTATCTCGTCGACCTATATCTTAATTTGCTAAAATAGATGAGCTATAAGTTTAATCAATGTATTGTATTTGTTAGAGAAAAATTGAAGATTCAATCTTTCTGATAGTGGGGAGGTGAAAAAATGAAAAAAGGTTTTACCCTTATAGAAATGTTGGTGACCATCGCCGTTATTGCCGTTATCGCCGGAGCGATTATCGTTGGTATCAATCCAGCTCAAAGAATCCGAGATGCCCAAAATTCAAAAGGCAAACAGGACACACGATCAGTGGCGGGCGCGGTCGAAACCTGTCTCTCGTACGTTAATCCGAGCACTTACGTGGTTAACGTTATTGCTAACTGTGACACCGGCGCCGAACTGGTTTCCGGCGGTTTTGCCAGAAGCGTTCCCAGCACGGTTATAGCTAACTCCAACGCTACTGCCGTTTGTGTTTCTTCGCAGGGAGAGTCCGCGTCGGTTAACTGGAAGTATTACACGACAACTCAGGGTTCCCAGAGTGGCGGTGTCGTTTTTTCGTCAGCGGCCGCTTGCGCTGCTGGGTTGTAGGGTTTTGTCTGTAAAGAAAGATTAGGCACTAGTAAAAATGTGATTAAAAAGGATAACCGTCCGGCGTTTACTTTAGTGGAAATGCTAGTGACGTTGGCGGTGATTGCGATAGTTGCGGGGGCTGTGGTTGTTAGTATTGATCCTGTACAGAGAATTAGGGATGCGGTGAATGCGCGGGCTCGGCAGGATGTTGATACAACCGCCAAGGTTGTTGAAAGTTGTCTGGTGTTTACCAGCCCCTCGACCAACCGGCAAAATAATATTGCCGATTGTGATACACAGAGTAAACTTATGAGTGGTGGGTTTGCCCGGTCAGTCTTAAGTAACGGCGCTTATCCTAACTTTCAGCTTAACGCGAATGCAACTGTGGTTTGTATTTCACAGCAGGGTGAGAGTCCGACCGTAAATTGGAAGTATTATACGGCGGATCAGGACGGGTACACAGCCGGGACTCTGTATCAGGCTCAGTCCCCGTGTCTTGCGGGAAAATAGTATTATGATTGTAAATAAAAGAAATAGTAAGGCCTTTACACTTGTAGAACTTTTAGTAGTGATGGCGATTATTTCCTTATTGGTTGGAGCAACCGTTTTCGTCTTGAAGCCCGGCGACTACATTAAGAGATCTAGAGATACGAGACGGGTTTCGGACTTAAAAGTTATTCAAACGGCGATTGAACAGTATTACGGAAACGTAAATACCTATCCGCCGACGAGCGGTTCCGGCAGTCCTCCAGTGTCCGGAGGCGGTGTTTGGACGTATAGCGGCATAACTTATCTTACAAATACACCGGTGGATCCCGAGAGTCCTACGGAGAACTACTATTACGCTAAAGATGTCACCTGCGCCGGAGCGGCCCTCACCGGTAGCTATATACTTTGCGCCAACTTAGAGAAGGCGATCGGAACATGCCAACTTCCGTCTCCCAGTCCATATAACTACTGTGTCATTAACCCTTTCTAAGATTGGTGTTTATGGTAAAACTGTCCAAGATTTTTCTGGCAATATCGGTTCTTTTGTTGTTTATTTTCTATCTCACCTTTGACCGTCTCTATCTAGTTGAAATAAGGGATCAAAAAAGGAAAAGTGACCTGACAGATGTTCAAAAAGCCTTAAGCGCTTACCTTATTTACAACCGTTCGTATCCGGAGTCTGATAATCTCTCATTTGGCAGACCTTGGAAATCCGCTGATGTTACCTACATGAGTAAACTACCTCTCGATCCTAAGATAATCTTAGGCCAGCCTTATTGTTATAATAATTTTGGGAATATTTACCTTCTTTGCGCGCAAATGGAAGGATTAGCGTATAAATGTCCGGCCACTTCTGACAATTACCGATCCTGTAACACTTGCGCGACATCATCCGGTAGAGGGTTTTATTATAATTACTGCCTTTATGATTCCTACTAAGAGAAACATTTCATCACAACGTTCGGGTTTTACTCTGATTGAGCTAATGGTCGTTTTTCTGATATTAGCTCTTGTTTATTCTTTTGTTGTTTTGGCAATAAAGCCGGGAGAAATAAGACAAAAGGCCCACGATGTTGTGCGGATTGCGGACATCAACAAAATTTCGGCGGCCATCGAAGCTTACATTTCTGATAAGGGTCTTCCCCCGGATGTTGCTAACGTTACCCGTGTGAGTACGGCTTCGATCGGACCCGGTTCTCCGTCTGTTTCAAACGGTCACGGTTGGATTGGCGAGGATCTTTCCAGATACTTGGAAAAACTGCCAATGGATCCGATAAACGCGAATTTATATTATTACCGTTACCGGCATAATGGAGTGAAATACGAAGTTGAGGCGTTATTGGAGTTTTATTTCGAGACGGCCTCAAAAGATGGCGGAAACGATCCGCTAAGGTACGAAAGAGGTACGGATCTAACCATCTTTTAAAATTGCTAACTGCCTAAAAAAGAATTATTCTGATATTACGGTGTTGGTATGATACTACTGACTACAAATCCCGCCTCAGCGGGACCCCGCTCTGGCGGTGGCTACCGACTACCAACTAAAAAAGGATTTACCCTGATCGAAATACTGATCGTGATATCGATATTGGGAATTTTGATGGCGGCGGCTATTCCGACTTTTAATTCCTACAACAAGAATCAAATTCTCGCTCAAGCTTTAAAGAATATCAGGACCGATGTCCGGACGGTACAGAATTTCTCCCTCTCCGGGGCTGACGGTAAGGTTTGGGGTGTTCACTTAAGTTCCGGTTCTGCCACTTATTACATTTTCAAATGTTCCTCAGGGACGCCGAATTCCATTTCCGACAGCCGTAGCGAATACCGCTACAATCCGGCAAATCCCCCAGCTTATCCTGATTGTTCACTTAATAAAACTCAAGAGTTAAGTCCCGCCGTCAGGATAACCTCGAGTGATATTGATATTGCTTTTGAAACGGTTACCGCGGCTGTCTATATAAACGGTACGGCGGCGGCTGGAACCACTGACGCCATTTTGGATTTTGCGCCGGGTACTCCGTCGAGCCCTAAACATATTTGTGTATCGCAATCGGGAGGAATTCGTGAGGAGGTAATCGGATGTTAACGGAAAGATTAGAAAAAGGCCAAACTTTGATTGAAACCGTGGCGGCGATGGCCGTGGCCGTTATCATCATTGCCGCGTTAGTGGGTATGGCCGTGACGAGTCTAAGGTCTTCGAATCTTTCAAGAAGTAAGGCCATCGCAACCCAGCTTCTTTCTGAAGAAATTGAACGCGTTCGGATTTATCGGGATAATTCCGCTAATGCTTACTTTTCCGGCCTGAAAAGTGATCTGGGACTTACTAGTCAGATCTGTCCGACGACAGTTGGTCCTTATTACATTAATGGTAGCCAAGTGATAAATTCAGGTTCAGAAACCGTGACTTCGAATAGTCTTGAGTTTGTAAGATCGCTAGTGGCCTGTCTTACTGACAGTGCTGCCAAAGTTATTGAAGTTACCGCCACGGTCAGCTGGACGGACTCCGCCGGTACCCATCCTTTGAGAAGCACAACGTACTTTAGCGATTGGCGTAATTGATTATGTTCTCTGGGAAAAATTTAAAAGGTTTTACCCTGATCGAACTCCTCGTGGTCATTGTCATCCTTTCAATCATTGCCGGGGTCAGCAGCAGCATTTTTCTCTCCGTGATCCGTTCTAATAATAAGTCCAATATCGTTAATGAGATTCAACAGAACGGTAACTTTATTTTACAGACATTGGAGGGATCTTTGAGAAATGCGCGTTCTATAACCATCCCGTCTTCCGTTGGCGCGACCTCTCAAACCTTAACTTATCTTGACAAGTTAAATCAAACGGTAAGTTATCGCATTTCGGGAGGTAAGGTGCAAAAGCAGGTCGGGGCTATCTTCGAAGACATCAGTAACGCGAATTCGGTTACGGGTGTTTATATCGATCCCGTCAATTCTTACTTTCAACTACTGACGGTCAGCCCACAATCTTTAAGGATTATTCTGGTTATTCGCCAAGGTAGCAGCGCGCCAGGCCGAATCGACTATCAGGCGGGCACGACTTTTCAAACCACAATCAGTTTAAGAGACTACTGAAATATTTTCAATAAATTGGTTATTGGTCATTGGTTATTTTATAAATTCTCACGGACTCATTGCCATAAATGACATTTCCCAATAGCCTAAATTTGTTCTCATCGAGTTCGGGGTATTTTTCTTTTTCCAGTAAGCCAATGTAGGCGTACTTAACTTTATAGAAACTCAACAGCCTTTTAGCTTCGATCAAATCTGTCGTGTTATAAATAGTCTCAATATCAGTTCTTCTGACCTCTGTTACTTTGGCGTCATTACGCCAAAGCCATTCGTGAACCGGCCAACCCAAGACCGTTGGCAATCCGGTGTTAGCCGATATTCGGGAGAAGTCCGTGTAGCTCTCCCCCACGGCTTCGAGGACTACCGGTTGGTCGCTTATGTTTTTGTTAATCCACTTTATACCTTCATAATCGCTTGGTCTTATTAGGGATAGATAACGTAAACCGTCAAGACCCTTCACATTTTCAAAAAGATTTTTACCATAAGCTCCCCTAATGGCCAGGTAGGGATAAATAGCCATAATCTCAAAGAGGTTGATGCCGATGAGCAGCCAAACGAGTCGCCGCGGATTAAACTTTGAGATTGACTCTGCCAAGATTTTAACGAAGGTGTAAGCGCTGACAAGAGAAAACAACATGAAGGCTTGATAGCCGAATTTAAACATTGTATTGGCCCTCGGTTGTCCGGTGTAGATATCTTTAAAATAGATGATTTCCGGAATAATGATTAGAATAAATGAAAAAATACTGACTAAGAAAATAAAATTATCGGAAGGCGTTGCCTCAAAGACTTTTTTAAGATAAGAAACAACGAAGGTCAAAGAAAAATAGAGAGAGAACCCCCAAATGATCAGAAACATCCACAAAGGCGTGTGTTCCGTCGCGATTCTTATACCTTGAGCGAAAGGTTTAAAGGTGAGCTGGAAAGGCAGAGAGAAAGCGAATAAAAGGACGGCGGTAAGAGCAATAGGTTTAGATTTATTTATGAGAAGTGAAATATTGCGTATGTTTTTAACAAGATTAAACTTTTTGTGGAAGACGGATACGAGGGAAAATAATCCGGCGTAAATCAGGGAGTCGGCGACGTTGGTCATATACATTACAGCCAGAATAAATCCGGGAAAAAAGTATTTAAGGAGGGTGTTAGATTTTTCAAGAGCCTCGTCGTCTTTTTGATGATTTGATTCTATCTCAGTGAAAAAATTGGAGAAAAGGAAGATAATCATGAGAAGGACAAAAGGGATATCGAAAAGGTGACCGTGAAGATCGGCAACGACGAAACTGTAAATAGGAAATTCGTGGATGGTGTTGGGGATAAACCTGGTGGCGTCCGGATACCAGTAGTTGGTCAGTCCTCTGATAAGCGCATAAATTACTTGAAGGTTTCCCAGTAATGTTAGCGTGACGGCCGTTACAAATCCCGAGAGTAGCGCGAATAATTGTGCCTTCTTTTTGTCAATCTCAGAAATGTTGTAACCGATAGAAAATGAGGCTGAAAGCGTCAGGGCGAAAAGCAGTGAGAGAGTTAAGTTGTAACCAATTTCCGGTCTTGTGCCGAGGGCTTTGATAAACAGCGCGGAAATTAAGTGTCCAAAATAATAATAATTAATGGTCCCGCCGGATAACCACATATCCTTGGGTGGAAAATAATCGCTGCGCAGGATGGAGTTAATAAAACCAAAATCCATGTATTTTTCTAAATCGTGAATATCGGGATTGTGGGATCTTATAAAGACCCAAAAGGTGAAACCGCCGATGAAAATAATTTCCTCGAGAATGAACGTTTTCAAAGGAATACTCCCAAACCAAGGTTTTTTTGAAGCGCGTTCGATAACAAGATTTAACCCAAATAAAAGTAGAACGAGGGTAAGAATAGAAAGTTGAGAGAACGGCAGTATTTTCAGCATCCCGAGTAACCAGGAAAAATAACCGATTAACATCACGGCTATAATTCTTGAGAAAATCCAGCCCCGATCAGCCAGATTGGGAAGGGTGAGACGAGTGAGCGGAAGATTAATTATTCCTAGGGCCAGAAAAAATAGTATCCAAGTTATAACTTCCATATCGTGCCCGATTCTAACAGAGAGTTTTAGGGTCAGACCCTCTTACTCTGGGATATTTTCTTTTATCTCCTTTATAAATTCATAAATAGATTTGCAATTTTCTATTTCGGAATTACGGTGTTTTTTGTCATTCCTCCAGTAAACTTTTGTTTTCACTTGGGTTCTAATATTTTCAATTATTTCAACATCATCGTCTAAATAATAATTTATTAAATTTTCATTGAGAGTTCGGATCTTGAACTCGACCGGGTTTAAATCCTTATTATTTATGCATATTTTGTCAAAAAGGTTTTCCAACCCGTATTTTCTAAGCCATTTAAAAGTATCCTCCTCGAGAAACTTAAAGCGGCTGGTGATAAGAAGGATTGCGATCCCTGGACCGTTTTTTAGGGATTGTAAACAGTTAAGATCACGGACCGGCTTTCGAAGTTTATTGAGTAATCTCCAAATATACCTTTCTTGCGGTGATTTAGGGTAGAAATAATCAGATGTGTGGCCGATTGATTTTATCAGATGCTCTTTGAGGATGCGTAGATTGATTAAAAGCCCATCAAAAATCGGTGAGGCAATGACACCATCAAGATCAAAAGCTATCTTTAATTCTTTGTCCATATCTTTACTCCAATAAGGAGACTCCTTGTAAAGGAGGCTCCTTCTTACTATGAGATTTGCTACATGAACCGCTTAACAAGTTCCAAAGCTCCTTGTTTCCAAGCCACGCGGTGAGTGATTCCTGATTTGGCTCCGATTTCTTTACAATGATCCAAATACCACTGATACGAGCTGATTAACGTTTGGCCGTTGCTGAATTTCGGTTGGTAGTCAATCGCTCGTTTAATCTTGTCGATAGAGACAAATGAATCCTTGTCCGCCGTTTCGTAAATCCATTTGTAAAGTGGTGAAAGTTTTAACGTCTCAAGAATCCTCAGAACCGCTTTTACAGGTTCGGCTGGCAGTGGCAGGACCTTGGCTCCGTTATTGGCGAAGTCGCAGAGAGCTCCGATATCTTCGAGAACCGTCCCGAAAATCTCGGCGCCAATGTTAAAAGCGCCGTTAGATTCTTTACTTTCAGTCATGGAGAATTTGTAGATGGCTTCCGTGAGGTCTTCTACGGCGAGAAGCTGATACCGGTTGTGACCGTTACCGAGTATCGGAATTCTTTTACCGCTTTTAACCCAATCGTAAAGTATTTGAAAAACACCGAGTCTGCCGGGGCCTAAGAAAGTTTTTGGTCTGAGGATCGTCACATTGAGACCTTTTTCGATATATTCTCGACAAACTTCTTCCGAGCCGATCTTGCTTTTTCCGTAGTGACCAACGCCGATGAGTGGGTCAGACTCGATGATTGGATGTTTAATGGGGACTCCGTAAACGGCGGTTGAGGAGATATAGACAACTCTTTTGACGCGATTTCTAAGGGCGGCGTCCAGAACGTTGCGCGTACCGTCGACGTTGGTGGTAAAGATGTCTTTTTTTGACCAAAGGGGTAAAGCGGCGGCGGCGTGGGCGATAATGTCAACGTCCTGGATAATACCTTCGATCCCCTCTTTGTCTTTGATATCGATGTTGTGGAAAGTGGTGTTCTTCGGATATTCTTCCTTGACAAAAGTGGCGATATCGCAAAGAACGATACCCATGTTTTTATTACTCAAATAGTTGGCGAGGTGGTAGCCGAGGAATCCGGCCCCGCCGGTGATAAGGACTCTCATAATGTTTAACAATTATACAAGTCTTTTTAGCTAATTTCACTGCTTTTTGAAGATGATGATTTTCGGGTGATCGAAGACGGTGAAATTTTCATCGGCGGAATCGTCATTAATTGAGAATTGACCCAACTTCTCCAGCCAGCCGGCGGATTCGATGGGCAGGTAATTGAGAATTGAAAATTTTGGGTAGTTAGTGAACTGGACAATTTTTGTAAAGCCTAAATTTCCGGAAAACAGCTCGCGGTAATATTTGTCCGTTTTAGGATAACAGCGCCATTCGTACTTAATTTTCGGACAATCCGTCAGTTTCGAGAGCGGAGTGTAGAGCCTGTTTGAAGCCAAGACTATATAATCCGCTTTTTTTAGATTGCCGTTTATTTTTTCCCATTTAGTATCACTGCTGTCTCTGTCATACATTGGCATTTCCACGAAGCTAAATTTCTCGCCTCCGGAAAGGGGTAAGCGATCATCCCAGTGCTCAACGGCCAAGACAGAGCCCTCAGCGATATTTTTTTTGATCCAGTCAGAAGCGGTGACACGCGTATTGGGTTTATTGTATATATTTACGAAAGAGAGAGGCCAGAGAAGAGAGATGGAAATTAGTAAAATAGTGGTGATCAGAGCGAAATATTGACCAAGTACGTGCTTGGTACGGACTAAGAACGTGTCAATAAAATAGGCGGCTAAAATGGTTAGTAGTGGGTAAAGCGGTAAGTAGTAGCGCATAAATTTCACGGCGGATTGTCCCAGGATTAGGAAATAGAGGAGACAGAAGGTTCCAACGATAAGACTTGGAATGGCAATTTCTCCCCGAAACTTCTGCCTTAGTATCATGGTATATACCGTGATACTAGTCCTGGAGACGAGGAGAAGCAGACCGAGGAGGGCAAGCAGAGAGATGACGGGACCAAGCCCCCAAAGGAAAATTTGTTGTAAAGGGTAGAGGTACGGTGTGCTATTAACATACTGCAGCGTAAAGGGAAAAACGTAAGGATCTTTTGCCATCCGTAATTGTTCTGAAATATTTACGACGAAGGTCGGGAAATCTATAAAGGCGTAAGGCATGGCCAAGAAAATGAACAATGAACAATTAACAGCGAACAATACTAAATGGGTGGTGAATTTCCTGAAACCCCGTTGAAGACCGTTTTTTTGATGGTGACACCAAGCGGCTAAGATCGTAGCTATTATTGAGGGGGCGAGGAGGAGAGCGCCCGTAAATTTGGTGGCGATGGCTAACCCCGCTACGGTCCCGGCGGCGGCAATTTTGGGAATTGACGGTTTTTCGAAGTAGGCGGTCAGCCAGAGAATGGTCAGCCAAATAAAAAAATTGAGAATCGTGTCGACGGCGAAGAAATGCGAGAGTTGGATGGGCAAGACGGATAAGGCGTAGAAAAAAGCGGCGAAGATAGGTATTTTGGGCCGGTTTGGAAAGAGATTCTTTGTCAGTGGGAAGATAAAGAAGATTGTGGCCGTGTCGAAAAGGGCGGATAGGACGCGCCCGAGGAGGTTAATTTTGTCATATTGGACCAAAGTTTTGTCGAAAAAACTGCCGATGAAGCCGGTGAATTTCAGGAGATAAATTGGGAAGGAGCCGTAGGCGAAAAATTTCGGGTTAAGCGGACTTTCCGGTGTTAATAATTTAGACCACTCCCCTTCTTTTGGCCATCTGATTTTTTCGCTAACCATGACAATGGCCCGTTCGTCGGGGTGGAGATGGTGCCCTTCATCCCAGTTTAATCCGTAGAGCCGTAAAGAAAAACCCAGAATGATTATTAGTATTAAAGAGAAGCGCTTAAGCATTTCAAGTGTTTTTAGAGCCATCGATGCTAAAATAATTGAAAATCATTCCTTCTATATTCCTAGTAATCTATAATAAATTTCCGTTTTTATTGGGCGGGTTTTTTTAAAAATTCGTATCACGGGATGGTCGAAGACGGTGAAGGTTTCTTCGCTGTCTTCGTCGTTAATTTCCACCAGAGGCGGACCAGCCTTTGGCTGGGATAATTGGGGGAAGCTTGTAAATCGTGCGACTTCCTCAAACCCTAATCCCCCACCGAAAAGATTTTTATAGTAGTTGTTCACGATTGGGTACTTGTCTTTTAGCCTTTGGTAGTTTTTAAATATTCTTCGGGAAGGGACGATGATATAATCGGCTTCGGTTAGGTTTCTAATGAGATCGTTCTGTAGTTGACGGCTAACATCCAAGTCATAAAAATTAAAAATAACATTTTTAATATTGTAGTTACTAGGAGTTATGTTTTCCGCAAACACGGGTACATCCGATACATTAGCGGTTTCCGAAAGCACGATCGAGCCGGAAGGGATGTTTTTGTAGATCCAGTTTGAAGCGGCGAAACGGGTATCCTCTTTGGCGTAGATACTAAACATAGCTAAGCCTTGGATAATGCTAAAGAGCAGAATGACCGCGGCAATAGATTTACGGATGGATTTATTTTCGAAGAGTGATAGTAATAAAACGAATGAGAGGGCGAAAAAAGGGAAGGTCGGACTGATGTAACGCGTCCATTTAGTGAAGTAGAAAAGATTGAGGATTAAAAATGGTAAAAATCCGAAAAAGAGTATAAGAATCTCTAACCGTTTCCTGATAATAGCGTAACTTAGGCAGATAAAAATAGCGGTCGTGCCAGTGATCGTCAGGGCCAATCCGAGGGCGTAAGGAAGTATTTTTTGCAGTTGAAAAACGATCGGCGTCGTATTAACGAATTGTTCCGTATAAAAAACCGGCAGTTTTCCCAGGGCCACGGGAATGTCGTAGTCGAATAATTTTTTAAATTCATCGAAAGCTAAAAGGTTAAATGGAGCCGCGAGGAAAGTTACCAATATCGATATTGGAGTAAAAAGAACAAGCCTTTTAATCAAATTTACAATTCCGGTTTTAAGGCTTTGTTTCATCTCGATAAACAACATAAATATTAGGGCGATTATTGGTCCGGTAATAAAAGAGATGACAGATATTTTTGTACCGAGCGCGAGTCCGACCAAGATGGCGCCGTAGATGAGGTATTTTAGTTTACCACTGAGATAAAATTTTACGGAGGAATAAGTAATTAACAACAAAAAGAAACCGAGGAGGGATTCGGTCGTGCCAAAGTGGGCCGATTGGATAAGTGAGGGTATAAAAGCGGTGAGTAGGGCCGTAAGAATTGCTAGTTGACGGCTAAAAAAAAGTTTCCCGATTAGATAGACGGCGAATACGGTAAGAACTGAAGACAGAGCGGAGAGTATTCGTAGTGACATTGTTGCCTCCTGAAAATTTACTTGCCGGATAAGTTGGAGATGCGTTACGGATTTATAGAAGACTGATCCAAAGAAACTTAAATAAAGCGGCAGTCCCCCGTAGGCGAAAAAGTGCGGATTGAAGTTGCAGGAGATAGTTTGAAGTTGGTAGCCACCGCCAGAGCGGGGTCCCGCTGAGGCGGGATTGGTAGTTGGTAGTGTCGACGTTTTAGTGAAGCAGGTTTGGAGGTCGGTTAACTTATCTGGTAAACGCATTTGTTCGATGGCCATGGCCATGTTTCTCTCATCCGGATGCCAGATTATAGATCTTGACCAGTCCAGATTATAGAAACGCAATATTGTTGATATTATTAACACAGATGCCAGGGCCAGACGAAATCTCATAATGCAAGGATGTGTTTATTTTATCACTGCGAAGATATGTTGACATGCCTGATTTGAGGTTGTAGCATTGAATTGAATTAGGCACGGACAAAAATGAGAAAGATCTGCCTCCCCAAAAAATTACTACCCGGTCAAACCCTTGTTATAGTCCTCCTCGCCATGGTCGCTTCTCTGACCGTCGGTCTCGCGGTTTCCACAAGAACAATTAGTACCTTAAGACAAACGACCTTCACCTCTCAAGCGGCCGCGGCTCTCTCTTCCGCCGAAGCCGGCGCTGAAGAGGCTTTAAAGCGTTTGGCTGACGCGGGTGATTCTTGTTCCACGTCGGTTACGTCAGGAGGCAGCTGCATTTATAACTCCACCTCAAAAACTTATACTGGTGGTCCTTGCTTAACGGCGTTAGATGTACCCAGTGGCCAGTATAAAAAAAGCTTTTCCGCCGCTGGTGAATCAGGCGCGACTTTTTCCTACTGTGTTGAACAAGGTGGTGGTGGCTCCTCGGACTATACATTCGATTTAGAAAAAGATAAAACTCAGGAGATTAAGCTCAATCGTGGTGAGGCTGGTGGTTACGCGGGTACGAGCGTTTCCATTTGTTGGTATATCCAGGGATTTGATCGTACCCCCGCTGCTTCTTTAGAGGTAATTTCGGTGAGCGGGTCCGCTTTGATTTCTAAAGCCGCCTATAACTCTAATACGGACGGACAATCCGGAAACGGGTTTGCTTCGGCCCCAACAGGAGATGCCACCTATAAAAATTGTGCCACGGTTGATGTTTCCTCCGCGAAGATTGTCAGAGTCAGGTCTCTTTATAATGACGTTTCCATCGTCGTGAAACCCCAAGCTGGTAATTCTCTACCCTTTCAAAGTTATCAAATCGGCTCAATCGGGTCTTTAGGTGGGGTGGTTAAGAAAGTCAGAGTGACGAAGAGTTTACCGGGACTACCTTCGATCTTCGACTTCGGTTTATTTAGTGGATCTCAATCAAACCCGATCAAAAATCAGTAAGATAGATTATGTCTGAATTTTGTTTGATATTTTGGAGGTGAGGAAGTGCTAAAAAATCTGTTGGTGGTTGTCAGCCTTCTGGTTTTGGGGGGGATGATTGGCGGTCTTTGGGGTTCAAAGAATTATTCTTCGACTTCGGCGGTTACGGGTTTAACGGACTTTAAGAACAAGAACGTTTCCGAAGTGACGATGGTGGTGACGGGGATGGTCATGAGCGTTTCCGGGAAATCGATGGAAATCGAGAATGAGGGTGATAAGATGACCATTCGGGCGGCGGATCAGGTTTATGTCAGCTTACCGTCAAGCAGTGAACCAACCGTAACCCCCGAAGCAGAAAGAGAAGGCATCGTTGGGCGACATGCGCC
>Ga0209211_10003587_pt1 | contig 25108 bp, 24 predicted proteins | sample RifGroA2_FD_183992 | JGI IMG/M metagenome (GOLD analysis project Ga0209211, IMG submission 183992) | Groundwater microbial communities from Rifle, Colorado, USA - Groundwater A2 (SPAdes) (version 2) | ecosystem: Environmental > Aquatic > Deep subsurface > Groundwater | place: Rifle, Colorado...
TATGGAATTGTATGCCGATATAAACCTTGCAAAAAAACTGCTTCACTGGGAACCACAGGTTAGTCTTGATGTCGGGTTGAAAAAGACAATTGAGTATTATAAAGCTTTGGATAATTAAGTAAGCAAGATATAAAAGATTATGAATGACGTAATCATCCTATGTGGTGGTAAAGGTAGTCGCCTCAGTGAAGAAACTATCTTAAAACCAAAGCCCATGATTGAAATTGGTGGCAAACCAATCTTATGGCATATTATGAAGCACTATTCTTATTATGGTTACCATCGTTTTATTCTGGCATTAGGATACAAAGGGGAATATGTAAAAAATTATTTTTATAACTATCGAATATTTTCAAGTGATTTTACAATTGAAATGCATCCTGAAAAAGAACCGCAGATACATGGATTAAGTAATGAATCTCACTGGGAAATTACGCTTGTAGATACTGGACTGAATACATTAAAAGGCGGTCGTATAAAACGTCTGGAAAAATATATAAAAGGTGATAACTTCCATCTTACCTATGGCGACGGAGTAAGTAGCGTTAACTTAAGTGAATTGGAAAAATTTCATATAAAGCAAGGTAAAATAGGAACCGTTACCGGTGTTCATCCGCCATCCAGATTTGGAGAGATGCTAATCGAAGGTGATAATGTAATTCATTTCGAAGAGAAGCCTCAGTTAAGCACAGGGATAATTAATGGAGGATTTTTTGTTTTTAACAGAAAATTCTTTGATTACCTTATCTCGGATGATAAATGTGATTTTGAGTTTGGACCGCTTCAAAAGATTGCGTCTGAAGGTGAATTAAAGGTTTTTAAATATGACGGTTTTTGGCAATGTATGGATACAGCAAGAGAAAGAGACTATCTGAACAATCTGTGGGAATCGGGGTTACCTCCGTGGAAAATCTGGGCTTAATTGATGTAAGAACTCTGGTTGATAAATATGAAGGTTTTGTTTATTTGTTTTAATATTGGTTCTACTGTTGGCATTAATAATGGAGTGGCGATTCTTTCAGCAGTTTTAAAAGCAAGAAAACATCAGGTGGAATTGCTCTTTCTGTCAGAAGATCTTGGTTACGGCTTCAATCTTGACCGTATGAAGCAGGATATTGTCAAGATTAACCCCGATGTTATAGGGATATCTCTTATGGAACCGCAGTTTAAATATGCAGAGGAATTTTGTGATAGCCTAAGAAGCTATTATAAAGGATTTGTTATCTGCGGTGGGCCTTATCCTACAATGGATCCTGAAACCGTTATTTCCGTAAATGCCGTTAACGCTGTGTGTATTGGCGAGGGTGAGGATGCAATCTGTGAACTTGTAGAATCGCTGGGGGTTGGAAAAGACTACACACAAATTAGAAACTTGTGGGTAAAAGATGCAAATGGAAATATTATAAAAAACAGGTTAAGACCTTTTACAGACTTGACCAAACTTCCTCCTGAAGATAAAGAATTGTTTGACCTTAAGAAAATTCTTCCTTTAAAAAATTTTCAATTGGAAACAATGCTTAGTAGGGGTTGTATTTACAAGTGTACCTATTGCATAAATGATTCTTATATCAAGCAATATAAAAAAATGAGCGATAGCCCTGTAAGTTTGAAGAGTTATACGAGAATTAAAAATATAGATACCGCTGTAACGGAAATAAAAAGCGTGGTCTCAAAATTTCCAGAAATTAAAAAGGTGGCTTTTATTGACGATAACTTTATGATATATACAAGCTTCATTGAGGAGTTTTGTAAGAAATATAGGGAAGAAATAGGGCTTCCTTTTATGTGTAATGTTAATCCAATGTCCTTTGATCTAGCAAAAGTAAAATTACTTAAAGACGCGGGTTGTGACGATATTAGGTTTGGGATCGAAAGCGGTAGTGAGAGAGTAAAAAAAGAAATTATGAAAAGGCCGATAACAAACAAAAGTGTTGTTAACGCCTTTAAGCAAACCAATGAACTTGGGATGATGTCAAGTTCTTTTAATATGATAGGGCTTCCAACTGAAACAAAGGAAGAAGTATTTGATACCTTGAAATTAAATGCTGATGTGCTTCCCGATTCAATAAAATTAATGACCTTTTATCCTTTTAAGAACACGCCAATTTATGATGTGTGTGAAAAACTTGATTTGATAGATTATGAAAAGAAGAGGGAGCTTGATGACTACGATAGTTTTAGTTGTTTAAAATTTCCAGAAGATCATCAACTTTTTTTAAAAAAGGTGCAGACGGCATTTAACTGGTATGTTAATGTATTCTTAAATAATGAAGCCTCGAAAAGATATAAGAGGTTAATAGAGAATATTGAGCCAATGGATGAGAACGAATGGAGTAATTTTGATTTTTCTTCTGTTGACAAGGATATTTCATGTGAAATGAGGGATAAGGGAGTACCACATTATTCAAAATTTGTGAACAGAAGCCTCGCGGTAAAATTTCCAAGTAGGCATTTTAATTAAGGTAGTTGTTTTTTACATTTAGATTGTTTAGAAACGACTAATTAAAATTTACGATAAACAACCTTAAGAATCAAAAACTATAAAAAATGAATGCGAACAAAGTATTAATAATGTGCGGTGGAAGGGGGAAGCGATTGGGAAAGTTAACTGAAAACCTTCCGAAACCACTAATAAAAATAGGTGATAAGACTATACTTGAACTTAAGCTCCGTAATTATATTCAACAAGGATTCAATAATTTTATCTTATGTGTCGGTTATAAAGGTGATTTAATAAAAGAAGCAGTTAAACAATTTGGTTTAACGAGTGTTTTTAAATTTTCAAATGAAGGAGAACCCGCCGGAATTTTAAAGCGGTTATATATGGCGAAAGATTTATTTGATGAAAGAATTATTGTTACTTATGGCGATACCCATACTGATATAAATTTATTGCAATTATATGAGTCTCATATTAAAAGCGATAATGAGGCGACTATAGTTGTTGCGCCTATTCAAAATCCTTTTGGTTTGGTTGAATTTGATAGGGTTAGCAAGGTAACTTATTTTAAAGAGAAACCTGTTTTGAACTATTATATTGGATATGCGGTTATTAATAAATCAGCGCTAGAATTAGTTCCTCACAAAATAATTGATATGCCGGATGGGGAAGGATTGGTTATGTTTTATAAGATTTTAATGGCAATGGAAAAACTAGGCGCGTTTTATCATTCAGGATTGCAAATTACTTTTAATACGGAAGACGAGCTTAGAATTGTTCAGGAAAAGTTTATTAATTTTTACACTGCTAGGGAGGGTATGTGAAAAACAAGAGCATCCTTGTAACTGGTGGTGCTGGATTTATTGGCTCTCACTTAACCAAAAGACTTTTTAGCACAGGAGCCAAAGTTTCTGTCGTTGTGAAATACAAAAGTATTATAGACGGTATTCGTTTGAGTCCTATATGGGAAAATATTAATATTATTGAGGCAGATTTACGCAACATTGATTCCCTTCGTCAATTTAAAAATCAAAGTTATGATATAATCTTTCACTTGGCAGCCTATAATCATGTTGGAGATAGTTTTTTGCATGTTAATGAAGCACTAATATCTAATGCCGTATCGACAGCTAATTTATTAGAATTTGCTCCTGAGTATGGCCGGTTTGTATATGTCTCTTCATCTGAAATTTATGGTTATCAGGATTACGTGCCATTTCATGAAGATTTGACACCATGCCCTATATCTCCTTATTCTATAGGGAAATATGCCGGCGAACTGTATTCGCGCATGAAACGCCGGCAGACTAACCAACCAATAGTATGTATTAGACCATTTAACACTTTTGGTCCATATCAAAGCGACAGGGCGGTTATTCCAGAATTGATTATCAAGAGTTTGCGAAATATACCCATTGAAACAACTGAAGGTAATCAGACCCGTGAATTTAACTACGTTGATAACATTATAGACGGTTTATTCGCAGTTGCAGAAATAAATCCTCTTCCTGAACAAGTCATTAATATTGGTTCAAAACAGGAAATTACTATCTGCGATTTGGTGCGGAGAATCCACGAATTATCTGATTCAAAATCAGAGCTTCGTATCGGTTCTTTGCCGTATAGACCAACTGAAATTTGGAGAATGTATTCAGACAATGCACGGGCAGAAGAAGTTTTGGGTTGGAAACCAAGAGTATCTTTTGAAGAAGGGTTAAAGCGTACCATTGAATGGTTTAGAAACTATCTTTCTGTCTTCTACGATGCATCATCACCATTAAATAAGTTGTGATAAATGAAGATAGGGATTACTGGCCAGGGTGGGTTTATTGGAAGTAACGTTGCACAAGCGCTTTTACATGAAGGTTATGAAGTCATTTCATTGGACAAATATACGAGATCTTGCGCATCGGATAGTAGTGTTTTGAATGAATGCCCTAATGATTTAAATTGGGTGTTACATTTTGCTGCGAGCGCTTCGATAGATAAAAGTTTTGATAATCCTTTTTATACTTACGCCAATAATTTGGAATCTACAATAGTGGCTTTAAATATTGCTTATCGCTCTAAGTCGCCGTTTTTATTTATGAGTTCTTATGTTTATGGCAAGCCTAAATATTTACCAATAGACGAAAAACATCCTGTAGATTTTGCCAATCCATATATGGGTAGCAAGATTATTGGTGAAGAGATATGTCGCCAAATATGCAGTATGTTATTGATACCGCTAATAATTTTGCGTGGTTTTAATATTTATGGGGATTGTAAGATTCCGGGTAGGCTGATTTCAGATATTTTAGAATCCGCTCATAATAGGATGCCAATAGTTTTAAATGACCCTTTGCCAAAAAGGGATTATTTGTACATCAAAGATTTTCAATTGCTTATTCTCAAGATAATTTCCCAGAATCCTGTTAAAACAGGTACCTATAATGTTGGATATGGGCGTAGTTATTCTAATATTGAAGTAGCAGAATTTGTTAGTAACCTTACAAATGGGAAGTGTCCTATAATTATTAAGTCTTATCCACGACAGCAAGATATATCTGATTGTACTGTTAATGTGAATTTGGTTAAAGAAACCTTTTCTTGGTCACCGAATTACTCCTTAGAAATGGGATTAAGCGAACTATTGAAATTAAATTAGCAACAATAAATTTTGGATTTTTACTATGATTTCGATTATTTCACCTATTTATAATGAAGCTGATAATTTGATTGAACTTTACAAAAGGGTTGTTGCTACCCTTGAAAGTATCCACGAAGAATTTGAATTTGTATTAGTAGAAAATGGAAGTAATGATCAGTCTTTAGAAATTATTAAAAACTTACGGGCAAAAGACCCTCGTATAAAATTTATAAGTTTATCCAGGAATTTTGGTCATCAGGGAGGAATCCTGGCTGGCATGACTTATGCCTCTGGTAACGCAGTTGTTTCTATAGATGGTGATTTACAACAACCACCGGAATTGATTCCAAAGATGATCGAATTATGGAAGAAAGGTTATGATGTAGTTTTTACCACAAAAAAGTTAAAAAACAATGATAGAAACTGGCAGTTTTTGTGGAATAGAATTTTTTATAAATTGATTGGTTTAATTTCTGATTTAAATCTTACGTATGGACAATCTGATTATCGTTTATTAGATCGCAAAGTAGTAGATGTTATTCTTAATATTCCAGAGAAACATAAATTCTTGCGTGGTATGGTCGAATGGGTTGGATTTTCTCAAATCGGAGTGGAATATGATGTTAGTCCCAGGAAAAGTGGCCAATCAAAATTTTCGTTTAGAAATTATGTTAATTTTGCGTTTGATGGTATTTTCTCGTTTTCAACGATGCCCTTGCGAATGTTTCTTTGGATTGGGTTATCTATAGCAGCTTTTTGCGGAATTTATGCATTGTATTATTTTGTGATGGGGATAATAACTATACTTATTCCAAATAAGAATTTACTTCCTCCTGGTTCTGCAACGATTACTGTTAGCATATTATTCTTAGGGGGAGTTCAATTGATAGGGATTGGCTGTCTCGGAGAATACATTGGGCGTATTTATTCTCAAACGAAAGAACGGCCTGATTTTATAGTTAAAGAAAAAGATTTATGATAATCGTTCTCATCCCTCGATTAATAAGATAGAAGCCATCAAAAAGTGTTTTAACCACGATACCATCTGTGATTATAATATAAGAAATGTAAAAATTTATGAAGAATGGGTGTGTTGTCTGTGGTAGTATCCGTTATAAACCCTTATATGCCGGAATACTAAAGTGCGGGGAATGCGGTCATGTTTTTTCCGATTTGGATCTAAGTAATAAAGAAGTATTTGAACTTTACAGTAAAAACTATTTTTGTGGTGAAGAATATAGTGATTACTTAGCAGACAAGAAGGTGTTGCAGAAAAACTTTAAACTCCGCTTAAAAGTTCTAAAGACATTTCTCAATCCAATTCGTCATAGACATCTTTTAGAAATTGGTTCTGCTTACGGTTTCTTTCTTTGTATTGTGAGTGACCAGTTTGATACGGTCATGGGAATAGATGTTACTGAGGAAGGTGTTCTCTATGCGCAAGAACAATTAAAGCTCAAAGTTATAAATAGCGATCTTCTGAAACATGATTTTGGAATTGATGAAAGTCAGGATTGGAAATGACCCAAGCTTAAGAATTCCTCCCCTCTATGCACTCTGCTATCCCCAAAAAATAGAAAAAATTCCTTGACGCATTAGATTTTGAGGAGTAAAATAAATCTAAATTGGTGATTTTCCTACACATCAGCGGGCAACCAAGGCCATTTTTTGACAACTATAGCGTGCTGCTTTTCATTTCTGGGACCTCAAATGTCAATAATTGGACATTTCGACTCTGGGGATTTTTTAAATGATATCCTAAATCAGAGACCGATTGAAATCTCAAGTGATGGCAGCAGCATCAGATCGTATTTTTATATGTCAGACCTCACAATTTGGCTCTGGACGATTTTTATTAACGGATGCAAAGGTGAAATTTATAATGTTGGTTCGAATTTACCAATTTCAATTAAAACCCTGGCTGATGAATATCTACGCATGGCTCGGCAACTCAACATACAAAATGTCTCAGCTAGGTATATGAATCGTCCGTCTTTAAACTCAGTATACTTTCCGTGCATCAACAAAGCACAATCGCAATTGAATTTAAAACAAACTGTGCCCTTGAATGTCGCTATTGAAAAAACTTTGCGTTGGTTTCTCAGTCAATTAACAGCTTTCGAGACAACACTGGCAAATCCAAAGTAATTCATTAAATTTTCTAGAAACATTTTACATTCTTGACCTTTCAACACTTTAATCTTACGTTGCAAAAAATATGATATCTTTTATTGTACCGGCCCACGGCCGGCAGGAGTTACTTCGGCGTTGTCTTCGGTCGCTTAAAAGGCAGAACTGCGACAAAGAAATAATTGTTGTTGATGACGGGTCCACACCACCGCTGCATTTTTCCGATCCGGATATTAGAGTTTTAAGGCTTGATAAAAAAGGGGGGGCGTCAGGAGCCCGCAATTATGGGGCTTCCCAAGCAATAGGTGAAATCCTATTTTTTGTAGACTCAGATGTAGTACTTCTACCCTTACAAAGGTTTGAGTTTCCATCCGATGTGGATTGTCTAATGGGGATTTATTCCCGCACAGCGGGATTTCAGAATTTTTCCAGTCGCTACAAGAATCTATATTGGAGTTTCAATCAAGAGGCTCTTTCAGAAAATAGCTTTAGTCTTTGCACGGCTATTTTAGCCGTGCGGAAATCAGTTTTTGATGGGGTTGGTGGTTTTAATACACGGTCGTCTATCGGAGAAGATCGCGAATTCGGCATTGCTCTTAAGAAATTTGGAGCCCGAACCAAAATTGAAAAACAGGTCCGTGGAATTCATCATAAAAAGTTTGGATTAAGGGATCTGCTGAGACACCACTTCATTAATGCCCAATCTTTAGCGAAACTCCTACTGCGCGCTCTTGGCGCTGCAACCGTGGAAGAAGGTTCTGGTGAAGCCCACAACCGGCAAAGGTTTTCAATTATTCTCTCTCCAATGATTCTAGGGCTTTTTGCTATGAATTTGATCTACCATAACAAATGCCTATCCTCGCTACTCATCGCGTCAATTGGATTATTTTTGGCCTTAATTTGGCCTTTTTTTCATTATTGTTTTAAGGAGGGTGGTTTTATATTTTCGATTTTCTGTGTTTTCACTTATGCTCTGGAATGCTTTGTTGCAAGCCTTGGTTTGGCTTTTGGTTCTGCAATTTATCTTTTGGGCAACAAAGATTTAAGATGGGAGAATAGCAATGCGTCTGGCAGATAGTATTTCTTATGGAAGCCACATTTTTAAAAAATCTGGACCGCCGGTTCAATTGACCTACTTTATTACTTCCCGTTGTAATTTGCGCTGTTCTCATTGTTTTTATTGGAAGGAATTGGATTCAGACCATACTCACGAACTTTCTGTGGCCGAAGTCGAGAAAATTGCCGATTCCCTCCCGCGGATATTGGTTCTCTCTCTCACTGGTGGAGAGCCTTTTGTTCGAAAGGACATCGACCAAATTTATGGTGCCTTTGCCCAACGGGCTCGAGCTCACCTTATTACCATTTCATCCAATGGGTTTTATAAAGATAAGATGCAAGCCCTCATTCCTAAAATGTTAGAAGAGAATCCTAAAACCAATATGATGATCTATATTTCGGTTGATGGTCCTCTGGAAATTCATGATAAAATTCGAGGGAAAAACAGTTACATGGCCGCCATGCGTGCTATCGACATGCTCCAAGATTTTAGAAAAAAGTATAAAAACTTTGGAATTTCAGCTTCAATGACCCTCAATAATTTTAATCAGGAATACCTAGAAGACACTTTTAAATTTCTCAAGAGCTCTAAAAAATTGGATCAGATTAATATTGGTTTAGTTCGAGGAGATACAAAAGCTCCGGAAGCCAAAACTGTAGATATTAAAACTTATAAAAAGCTTACGGATTTAAAGTTACTGGCAATTAAAAATGGGGAGCTTAGCTATCCGAATTTGTTTATGCGCGATTTCGTAATCAATAAAGATCTCTATACCTACAAATTAGTGGAACATGTTTTTACTCACGACACCCCAATCTTACCTTGTCAATCAGGTGCCTTAATGGGTATTCTTTATGATAACGGAAATGTTCACCCCTGTGAAATTTTAGAAAACTCTAGCATCGGCAATATTCGTGATTATAATTATGATTTTCCGAAACTTTGGGCCGATCATAAAGCAAAAGAAATGCGTAAAAAGATTAGCAATGGCTGTTACTGCACATTTGAATGTGCGATGAGTTCGAGCATTTTATTTAGCCCTAAATATCTAACCAAGATTGCCGTTCAAACAGCCGCGCAAAAACTATTCCATCCCAAACCAGTCGAAACTCCAGATTTGATCGCGACCTGACTTGATAATCCGCCTCAGGTTTATACGAGTAGAGATTCCAAAACTGTATAGAGCGGGAGAGATTTTTATGCGCTACTCGATACCGGAACTCTCAATAAAGTCCAACAGGAATAGGTATAGATATATAAAATGAAACTGGCTTTTAGTAATTTGAAACAAGGAGGTATGTAACCCTGTGTGTGGTATATTTGGCTTGGTAGTGAACACTCAATTAAACATAACTAAAAATGATTTTGATCGTGCTGTCCGTTTGCTCTTCAAACTATCTGAACCACGTGGTCGTGAGGCGGCTGGTCTGGCTATTGCTTCTGAGAATATAGCTGTTTATAAACATCCAATGAAGTCATCAGCAATGATAAAGAGTTTGGGCTTTGCTGAATTTCTTAATAATTCTATCAGTTCTTCAACCACTTCAAATCGGCTCGTTATGCCTGTTGCAGCAATTGGTCATACTCGACTTGTTACCAGTGGTACCCAAGTAATACACGAAAATAATCAGCCAATTGTTTCAAACCATATAGTCGGCGTCCATAATGGTATTATTGCAAACGAGGATAGTTTGTTTTGTCTTTATCCCGATTCTAAGAAACCATCAGGAACTGATTCAGCACTTTTGTTTGGGCTTATTGACAAATTTTATGCAGAAGGTAGTGATCTGTTAACAGCGATTACAAAGACCTACCAAGAAATTTCTGGTTCAGCTTCTATTGCTTTATTTAGTGATAACTTGCCTGTTCTTGTTCTTGCGACTAATACGGGGTCCTTATATTACAGTTATTCGAATGAACATGGTTTTGTTGTTTTTGGGTCTGAACGTTATATAGTAGAACAATTTTTCCAGAAAAGCGGTCTTTTCCGGAATTACAATCATCAAACAATTCTTCAGCTTAACCCTTTTACAGGTATGATCATTAATTTTGAGAATGTTGTGCCTGAGGTGTTTTCCTTGATGGGTATTCTGGATAAACGAGAGTGTATGCAAATTTTTAGAAAAAAAGTATATTACAAAATTATGGATGTAAGCACACCCAAAAAAGAACTACGCCGCTGTGCTAAATGTGTCTTACCGGAGACTTATCCGTTCATTTCTTACGATGAAAAAGGCATTTGTAATTATTGCCAAAAATATAAAAAACAGATGTTCCACGGTCGAGCAGCGCTTGAAGCTCTCTTAGGAAAATACCGATCAAAGAATGGTAAGCCAGATTGTATTGTTGGATTTAGTGGTGGTAGAGACAGTTGTTATGGGTTGCATGTGTTAAAAACCGAATTTGGAATGAATCCAATTGCGTATACTTATGATTGGGCGCTTGTTACGGAGCAGTCCCGGAGAAACCAAGCGAAAGTTGTTGGAAAACTTGGCATCGAACATATTATTCGTGCTGCCGATATTCATACAAAGCGTCGGTACATTCGAAAGAATATTTATGCATGGCTCAAAAAACCTGAACTTGGAATGGTACCGCTTTTCATGGCGGGCGATAAGATGTTCTACTATTATGGCAGACAACTTCGCAAGGAAACAGGTATAAAACTTACAATTTTTGCCGCTGGCCAGCAGGTAGAACAAATGGAATTTAAAATTGGCTTTTGCGGGATCGACCAAAATGTGATAAATAACACAAGGCTTTATCAGTATGATTTTATGGTAAAACTTCGACTGGCAATGTGGTACATAAAGCAGTACCTGACGAATCCGAGTTATTTGAATGAGTCGTTAGTCGATAGTATTTTTGCTTTTTATTCAAGTTTTATCAATAAGGATGATTATCTCTATCTCTATCACTATATTCCTTGGGATGAGAAGTTAATTGAACGAACCTTAAAGGAAGAATACGGATGGGAAACAGATGAGAAATATGGCAAGAATCAATGGCGCATGGGAGATGGTCAGACAGCCTTTATAGATTATATCTGGTATACCGTTGCTGGTTTTTCCGAATATGATAATTTCCGTAGTAACCAAATCCGAGAAGAATTTATTACGAGAGAAGAGGCTTTGGAATTAATAGAAGAGGACAATAAGCCACGTATGGAAATGTTACAAGATTTTAGCCAATTAATTGGTTTTAATCTAGAAGAGGTACTACTAAAAATTAACTCTATTCCTAAATTGTACTAAATTAAATATTCTGGAGATTTAAATAAAACTTGATCAAAATTTTAGATTGAGAGCTCAATGCGTATAAAACTAGTAGAAAGAGTTTATTTTTGATTTGGCTTGTATTTTTATTGAGATAATTTCAAGACGGGAGCAATTTACCTTAAGCTATAGACGAAATAGAAAGGTTTTATGTTTTAATGCGTGAATTAATAAAATTTAAGAATATTTATTTGGTTTTTATAGGTTTTATACTATTACAAATTCTTTTAATGAGAATATACCCTCCTGATATACTTGAAGGTTGGATAAGTGATGTAGCCTATCATTTAAGTTGGGAAGCGAATGGATGGATGGCAAAAGACATTCCCTGTGGAGCATCTTGGAGCACAGGATATGGAAAAATACTATATGTTACTCATTATCTTTTTTACAAAATTTTTGGCGTTGGGTTATTTCAAGCCAGATTGGTAAGTTTTATTAGCGCGATCCTTATACCGTGCTTATTATATATATGGACGCACAAAAATATTTCTAAAGAAATAGCTCTTTTTTCTGCACTTCTGTTAACAGTCTCTGCAACCTTTTATTTATATGCTTTTTTATTTTACAAAGATGTTCTGTACGCCCTCTTTGTTTTTATCTCCTTTTCTATGATAGCTTCAGGTATTTTGTCCAAAAAAAATATTTACTTTTTACTCGCTGGATTATGTAGCGGTCTCTCAATAGATGTGTGTTGGCGTGGGATTGAAAATGTTTTAACGGTTTACATTCTGCATTGCTTTTTTATTAATAGAAAAACTGTTTTTAAACATTCATTATGTTTACTGTTGGGATCTTTTATTGCCGCCATTTATTGGGTTTGTGTAAGTATCATACCAATTGGATTTTCAAATTTTGTAGAATATGGTCTTGGTTATGGAGATCATGGTTTACGTTTTTCATCAGAAATCGATAGAATTGTTGCACATTTATTTACTGGTTCTCTCCTAAAGAATTTGTTTGCTCAAATAGAAGTTATTTATTTGCTTGTCTTATTAATTATTTTTTATAAGTATGGATTAAAGAATTATGTCGCTTCAAAAATTATAATTCTGTGGATTGCTATTAGCTTCATTGTTATGTCATTTGTGGATGATAGCAATCATCCTGTATATGTATTGGTGTATTCACCATATGTTTGTATTCTTTGTGGTATTGGTTTATATGAGTTATTTAAGCGTAATAAACTTAGAGCATACATCTTATTGATTTTTATTATATTTGTAGGATTTGTTGCAAACTTCGGTCGTTGTGCTAAATATTTTTACCACTCTCATATTAAAAAAGATTATGACATGGTAGGATATTTTGAAAAACTGAGATCTAGTGTTGATTTAAACAAAAATATTTTTGGATCTGTAGATAATTGGTATGCTTTTCCAGATACACAATATTATGGTGGTGTTTTTTATTTAGACAGAGTTATAGATATCAATCATGAATTAAAACGAGCAAATGAATACGAAAATGATTACGATAGGGCAAAAGATTTATTGAATTTTTTTAAAAATAGGAAAATTGTTTATATAATTGCTGATGAATGTGTCAAGAAACAGCTTATAACCTATTTTCCCGACTATAGGATGCCTCTAAACAACTTCGAGTTAATTGATACGATTGAAGATTATTATTTAGGAAGTGCAGGAATAAGATCAAAGCATCAATTTAAGACTGAAATATATAAGATAATTTCCTATGATTTTTAAGAAGGTGCTTGTTTTATAGTATGGGTAATTGTTTTTTTTGGCAGGTTCTTTCGCAATCTTGAGTCTTACTTTAACATTATGATTTCAGGGCTCTCCAGTTCAATTCTTATAAAAAAAGTATTTGCCATTTCTCTGCGGTATTCTTGGAAACGTTAAGTTTTTCCATGCGACACTTTTTCTTCCAATTATTCTTAATTTGAAGGGCAATATTGGCAATGGTATAACCATTAAAACCTCTTTTATTTTTGGAGGTTTTTTGTCAAGCAACCACCTATTAATTTGTTATATATTGTTACATACCGCTAGTATAGCAATTTGCATATTTAAGATTTTTGATAAAAGGTTACTTTTAAAGAGACCTGTCGTCAGAGTATAGATTATGCCGAATTAAAGAGGATTTAATTATAAAGGATAAAAATGAAAATAATGCTTATTAGTTCTATTGTAACACATTCAGCTCAGACAAACCCGGAGTGGACAGCAGAAAATGATGTAGGAGAATTTCCTCCAATTGGTTTAATGTATATTGCTGGCTATCTTCGTAACTACGCACCTCACCATGTAATAAAGCTTCTTGATGCGAACTTACTTTCTTATACACAAGAAGATATTAGGAAAGAAGTCATGAGTTTCCAGCCTGAAGTGGTTGGTATGACGGTTTATACTGATATTTTGTTTGATTGTTTAGAAACAATGAAGGTGGTTAAAAGTATTTCAAAAGATATATACATGGTTGTTGGAGGTGCCCATCCAAACAAACATATAGAAGAAACGAAAACTATTCCTGAAGTTGATTTCATTTGTTTAGGTGAAGGTGAGATTCTGTTTGCTGAACTTATAGATGCTTTAGAAGGGAAACGCGATGTATCAAATATAAAAGGTCTTGTACGTCGTGATACAAATGGTAAATTTGTTGAAAATGGTGGTACTACGTATATAGAAGATTTGAATTCTCTTCCTTATCCAGCTTTTGACCTGTTGCCATTTAAGAAATACTATAGTATTGTTGGGACAGGAAGTCCAGTTGGTGTTATTTGTTCTTCCCGTGGGTGTCCTTTTAAGTGTACATATTGTAGCAAATTATACGATACGTATCGGGTAAGAAGTCCTGAAAATATTATTGGTGAAATAAAGCTATATTATGACCAAGGTATTCGTGAATTTATGTTTTTTGATGATATGTTTAATTTGCCTGCTAAGAGGGCATTAGATGTTTCTAAAATGTTAAGAGAGAACTTTAAGGATATTCAATGGAGCTTTCGTGGTAGAGCAGATCATATAACTGAAGAACTTGCTAAGGAACTTAGGAAATCTAAATGCATTCTTGTTACGCTTGGTGCTGAAACACATAAGGATGAAATACAAAAAGAGTTAAGAACCGGTAAGAGAATTGAATATATAAAAAGGGCTGTCAATCTTTTAAGAAAGAATAAAATCAAGGTCAATACCAATTGGATAATTGGGTTACCACAACATAAGAGCGCAAAAGATATTGAGGAATTGCTTAAAGTGATTTTTGAGATAGATTCTGATTATGTCCAATTTGCAATACTTATGTTATGGGATGATACTGAACTGTACAGAGAGGCTGTTAAACGCAAAATCATCGACCCCAAGATATGGGAAGATTTTATTAAAAAACCAACGGAAAAAATGTTAATACCAGCTTGGGAAGAACATATGTCTCGAAAGGAACAGAGTGAATTGTTGAGGCATTGTTATGTAAAATTCTATTTGCGACCTAAGGTGATATATAGACAATTAATGTCAATTAGGAGTTGGAAAATGTTTGAGACTCAATTCAAAGGTTTTGTACTTATTCTTATACCTCTTTTTTATCCTCTTATCAGATTTTTTGTGCCAGATCTTTCAAGAAGAAAAAAAATTCATAAATTGGACTAATTTTGTGCTAGGTGAAATATGAATATTCGATACATCAAAATATCTGGATGGATTATTAGCCTAGCGCTGATTATTTTTGCAATATTTTATTTTGACTGGGGAAAAACATTAAATGTACTAAAAGTTGTAAATGCATGGTTCTTCCTGTATCTCTTTTTTATCTATATTATTGATTATGTTTTAAGGGCCTTTCGGTGGAAGCTTTTAATTTATCCTATTAAAAAAACAACATCATTAAGAAAATTATTTTATTCTTATAATATCTCTCAATTTGCAAATGTGTTTCTACCGGCAAAAACAGGAGAATTGTTTCGTGTGCTTATTACCAGCAAGGAAGAAAAAATTTCCAAACGGACTATATTTGGAACTCTTTTTCTTGAAAGAAGTTTTGATATCTTTGGCATGGGAGTGCTTATTCTTGTAGTAGTCTTTTTCTCGAAGATAAAAACATTGGACAAAAATGTTTTATCGAATTTACTTTTTTTTGCGGCAATATTTTTCGTATTTTTTTCTTTTATGACGGTGTCGATTTTATTGATTAAGCATCTTGCTTTTATAAAGAAAAAATCAGCAAAATTAAAAAAAGTTATAGAGTTTTTAGAACCATTTTATCACGGGTTTTCTTCTATCAGGCAGCTTTCATTGCTGACGTTGTTAATTAGTTTATCAATTTTCATGTGGGGATTAAATGCATTTATATTGTATCTTTATACGCTTTCTTTATCGTTGGGAATTAGCTTCTTTGACAGCATTGTTATTTTGTTATTTCAATTATTGGGGGAATTAATACCTTCGGCGCCTTCTTCAATGGGGACCTTTCATGCTTCAACAGTTATAGGAGGTAATTTTGTTGGATTAACAAAAGACCAGGGAATCGCTTTAGGCCTTCTAAATCATTCATACGACATATTGGTTAGATTGATTTTCGGTTTTGTGTCAATTCAACTGTCCAGCTTTGCTTTTAAAAAGGGGTTAAAGAGTATTGGCACTATAAAGTATGCTAAATATACAACCGAATCTGAGTGAATTTGAAAAGATAACATAAGGAGTAAAATACTATTGCTTAAAGGCGGTAGCTATTTCGTTCAACTTCAATTTAACTAAAAACTTTTCATCAATGTCATTGCAGTATCCTGTTGATACGTTTGTTATTTACGAGATATTTTATTGGTGATGGATTAAAAATTTATTCTTAATAAAAGTTAAACAGTTGTTGAGTTATAAGAGCAAAAGGTCACGGTTTTTATTGCTGTTTTTTCACAGATGAGGTAGACTTTAATGCCTGTCTTGGATGATGTAAGAGAGGTGGTTGATACGATAAGAAAAGTCAGTAATCCTGATGACGTTATCCTTTTCGCTTCAATCGCAAAGGAGGCAAAAGGGAAAGATATTGATCTCTTAATTATTGGAAATAAGAACGAAGAAACGAAGATCGCAAAGTCTCTTTATCCGCTCTTTAAAAAGTATCCAGTGGATACTTTTTTTGTCTCAAAAAAGAAACTTAAGGAGTTATACTATCATGGGAGTCCGTTCTTGCGTCTTATTCAGAAAGAAGGGAGGTTGCTCTACATGCGCTTAACAAAACAACCACTGCCATCATGCATTTTAAAGCACCGGCGAAAAATTTTTTGAGTTCCGGATTTATCTTCAATTTAGTGTGTCTTGTTAAATTGGTGATCCATGACTATTTTAAGGGCTAAAACGGTAGATTTATTCAAATACCAGGGTTTGACTGAAATTCAGTTGGAAAATAGTGAAAAAAACCTTCAGGAGATTAAGAATAGAAATTTAAAGTTAAATTCTTATCCACGTAGATTGGTTTTAGAGTTAACAAATGCGTGTAATTTAAATTGCATTATGTGCGGAAGGGATGGGGGGGATTTTAAATATAATTTTTTAGACATACAGTGCCTTTATAAATTAGAAAGCATCCTTAATTATGTTGAAGAGGTAACTTTGTTCGGGTGGGGTGAACCAACAATTCATCCTAAGTTTAAGGATATATTAGAGTTTCTTAATAAACATCCGGTAAAGAAATATTTTGTTACGAATGGGACTACCTTAGCTAAAATCAAAGAATATCTGTTTGATTACAAGGTTGATATAATGGCAGTAAGTCTCGATGGAGCTACTGCTAAAACCAATAATATGATCAGAAAAAATTCAAATTTTAATCAAATTGTTTCTGACCTTAAGTCCATAGTTTTGCAGAAAAAGCAGGAAAAAATAAATTATCCTTATATAAATTTTGTTTTTACACTAATGAAGAAAAATTTGCGTGAACTTCCTAACATGGTTAACCTTGCACATTCAATAGGATTGGAAGAAGTTAAGGCTGTTTATTTGACGGCATTTAATGAGGAACTAAAGGGTGAAGTTCTTTGGGGATGTGTAGATGAAGTTAGGCAGGTTTTTCTAGAAACAATAAAAAGAGGCGATAGTTTAGGAGTTAAAATAAAGCTTCCGTATGTTCAGGGTGAAGATATTGCAGGTGATAAGTTTCATAAAGATTGTTACGTTGGATGGCGTGATTTTTTTATTGGGTCTGACGGTTATATAAGACCGTGTCAGTCTATAGCAAAAAAGATGTTTCATATTTCAAAGTACGAAAATTTTGGAGAGGCTTGGAATTCAGGTGAAATAGTGAATTTCAGGTCTGTTGTGAATGATTCAAAAAAAATGTGGGAAGAGTGTAAGCGTTGTTATCAATCTTCGCATGCAAACTGGAACAGGGAAACGTCATTTTTACAAAGTGGACAAAAATTTGCCCCAAGTTGGGAGGGAAAGAGATTGTGATTGATGGAGTAAAAATAACCCCACTAAAACAGATATTAGATGAACGCGGCAAGATAATGCATATGTTACGTTCGGATGCCCCGCACTTTGAAAAATTCGGTGAGATTTATTTCTCTTTTATTCATCCCGGTGTAATAAAAGGATGGCATATACATAAAAAGACGGTGCTCAATTATGCTGTACCTGTTGGTAAAATTAAATTGGTTCTTTATGACGATAGAGAAAATTCCCCCACACGTGGTGAATTAATGGAGATTTTTACCGGTCCTGAAAACTATCAATTGATTACTATTCCTCCACTTGTATGGAATGGTACTAAAGGGATTGGAGAAACGACATCAATTATTGCCAACTGTGCCACATTACCTCACGATCCAAATGAGATAGAACGATTAAATCCATTTGATAAACGAATTCCTTACGATTGGGGCTTGAAGCACGGGTAGTTATGAAAAAAATATGATTAGAACAAACGATCTTATTTTAATTTTATTGGCAATGATATGCATCATTACAATTTCTCATTCAACAATTATGCTGCTTTCAAAGGGTACATTTACTTGCTTTAAAATAACACAATATTATGGCATTTAGGTTTACTCGATAAATAAGCTATATTTTCTTAGGGTACGCATAATGGTCATTATTCTTATGGGGGTTTCGGGGGCTGGAAAGACTACAGTCGGAAAATGCCTTGCATACAATCACGGCTGGCAATTTATTGAGGGAGATGATGTTCACCCCACAGAAAACATCGAAAAGATGAAGCAGGGGATAGCATTAAACGACAAAGATCGTAAAGAATGGCTAAAAAGGCTTCGGCATCGGATATTAAAACTCGTTCTAGACAATACGTCTGCTATTATTGCTTGTTCTGCACTCAAGAAAGCCTATCGCCATTATTTGCTTGTAGATGAAAAAGCTGTTATCTTTGTCTACTTAAAAGGTAATTATAATCTCATTCTACACCGGATAGAAATCAGACAAGGTCATTTCATGAAAGCGAATCTTTTGCCGAGCCAGTTTAGTGCATTAGAAGAACCTGTGGATGTCTTAACAGTTAACATAACTAAATCGCCAGCGGTAATTGCAAACATAATCGCACAAAAACTAGAATTGAAAAGTTTATACCAACATTTTTTTCAAGACAATGCTGGTTGATATAAAACTGCCATCAAGTCATTATTACCTTACCAATAGAACTATTGTCTCCTTTAGACTTTTATTCTATTTGTTACCTCTGTGTGCAATGTTCGTTGTGATTTTTGTTTCTACAACAATTACATCATTAATTCTGCTTTTTATTATACGGAAAATGTGTTGCATATCTATTGATGAATAATACTTTGCCTCTTGTGAGTGTTGTTATGAGTGCTTTCAACGGGGAAGTGTATCTTGCCAGTGCAATAGAAAGTATTTTAAAACAGACGTATGATAATTTTGAGTTCATTATACTGAACAATGCAAGTACAGATAGAACAAAAGATATTATTTTATCGTATAAAGACCCACGCCTTCTATTTGTTGATAATACAACAAACCTTGGGTTTACAAAATCTTTAAATAAAGGATGTAGGATGGCAACGGGAAAATATATAGCGAGATTGGATGCAGATGATATTGCCCACCCAGAGAGATTCGAAAAGCAAGTCGATTTCTTGGGGAAAAATCCTGATATCAGCGTTTTGGGGACAGGTTATGTATTGATTAATAGTGTAGGTAATAAGATAAAAAAAGTAATGCTTCCTGATTCGGAGGAAAAAATTTTTTTGAAAACACTTTTTGCCTCGCCAGTTTGTCATTCATCCGTTCTTTTAAAGAAAAGTGTTCTTGAACAATTAAATTACTATCCAGAAAATTTTCCTTATTATCAAGATTATGCCTTATGGATTAATGCCATGAAATATGGCTATAAAATTTCCAATTTAAAAGAGTTCCTCGTATATGTGCGGCAGCATGAAAAGACTGCAACAAACGAACATTTTCAGGAAAGGCATTTTCTGGAAATTGTAGAACTATACAAGCTTATATTTAAGGATATTCTGAAATTGGATATCTCCAAAAAAGAAGTAGAGAATTTATATAAATTGTATTATATGATTGATGAGTTGGAGGATGAAGACCTTGATAATGCCATTACGACATTAAAGAGAATTTTAAATATACTTGTACTTACATTGAGAACAAGTAAATTGAGGATTTATACGGAATTTATTTTTCGTATATGTTCATGTAGCAAACTTTATTATAAACAAAAATGCCACGAGAGAAATAAATGTTTACTGGGCTATCTAAGATATTTGTTTCTTTATTATATATTAGCAAAAAAATTCTTAAAATTATTTTCAAAAACCACAATTATTTCGAAATAGATATTTCTTCTATATGTTTCATACTCTCAATAAAATTGCTAAACCATATTTTCGATACCATACAAATAAATTTGCAGTAGACTCATTGATTTTTTTTATTACCGACAGATGTAATTTCCGTTGTAAAACATGTTTTAATGTTGAAAATATGGAAAATGCCAATACTGATAATTTATCACTAGATGAGATTAGAAAAATATCAAATTCTTTTGGGGAATTGAATGGTTTGTATATATCCGGAGGTGAACCGGTATTAAGAAAAGATTTGACAGATATTTGTGAAATATTTTATTTGCAAAATAAAATTCATTCTCTTCATCTTCCGACAAATGGATTTTACACAGAAAAAATATACAGTGATACAAAAAAAATTCTGGAAAAATGTCCGGGACTAAGTATGACACTCAGCCTTCCTCTTGATGGATTGAAAAGAACCCACGATTTAATTAAGGGAGTCGATGGGAGTTTTGAGAGAGTTGAGGATACCGCTAGACGTTTATCGACATTAAAAAAAGATTATCCGAATCTTACGGTGTATATTATTACAGTTGTGAACAAGTTAAATCTAAATGAAGTAATTGACTTATCCGAATATATTAAAAATAACTTACCCGTGGATGACCATGGCCCATCACCGATGAGGGGAAATCCTTTTGATAAGAACATGTCACCACCATCGCATGAAGAATGGGGCGAACTATCAAAAAAAATTTTAGATTATCAGGACTATTGGGCTCAAAAAAAACGTACTAATAAAGTGAAATATTTTATTAACAGGAACAAATTTAAATATATGTATGCATTATATACTTCAGTTCTCAAAGATAAAAAACTGCCTTTTACCTGTCAGGCAGGAGGAATAATTGGTGTTTTAGACTCCAGTGGTGATGTTAGGCTTTGCGAAATGACAGAGTCCATAGGTAATGTGCGTTCTGTGAATTATGATTTTAAAAAAGTTTGGTTTTCTGAAAAAGCCGATGAAGTCCGGAAAAAAATAACATACTGTTCATGTACGCATGCATGCTTTTTAGGTGCAAGTATAAGAATGCACCCTGTTAGCCTCTTAAAGGCCTCCTTTTTGGGAAGAATATGAAAGTTAGTGTAGTCTTAGTTGTTTTTAATGAAAAAAAATATATAAAAAGGTGTATCGATGCCTTGTTGAGGCAAACCTATATGAATTTTGAAATTATAGTTATTGATAATGGTTCGACTGACGGAACGGGTGAAATTATAAATTCTTACAACGATGAAAGAATAAAATATTTTGTTGAGAATTCTAAATGTGGTTTATCAAGGCTTAGAAATATTGGTATTGAAAAATCGAGGGGTGAATTTGTTTTTTTTACCGACGGGGATTGTATACCAAATAAATACTGGCTTGAAGAGGGATTAAGAACTTTACAAGACAGGAAATATGTTGGTGTGGAAGGGAAAACATATTACGAAAGCGCTAATACAACAATTTCAAATGTAATTGTGGAGTCATATAAAGGTTTTTATATGACATGCAATGTTGGATATAGAAGAGAAGTGCTGGATAAGGTAAATTGTTTTAATCCAAATTTTACGTATGGACATGAGGATAGGGATTTGGCAATTCGTGTTTTAAAATATGGTGAAATTTGTTTCTCGGAAGATATGATTGTTGTGCATCAAATAAAGAAACGGAGTATAAAAGGATTGTTTACCCTTGCAAAAAGAGCAGGGAATATGGTCTATTTATTTAAGGTTAATGGCAAGGGTTCTGGTAGGTACTTGGTAAAGAATATATTATATCCAAATAATTTGTTAATTATAATATTTCCCCCCTTACTTATATTAGGCAATACTTTTAGGTCTGGCTATGATTTTATTTTAGCATTTTTCCTATATTTTTCTTATATCTATGAAAGGATTGTTATCTGGAGAGCAGCAATAAAAAATCGTATTTTTATTTTGTAAATAGTGGGTATTTAAAATACTTTTTCTTATTTCTTTATTGCCGGGTTGAAAATGTATGTGTTTAGGAATTTGGTAAATTTTAATAATGTTTGAGGTTACGGGAGATAATATCATGGGTGCGATACATGTAACAGTAACTTTATTATGGCCAGAGGCGAAAGAATCTTTTGAATCGCTATTTTTAGTTGATACAGGAGCAACAGGTTCTATGGCGACTGGTTCTAAGTTAACAAAAGCTGGTTTTAAACCAACTGGCAAAATGACATATGAGCTGGCAAATGGACAACCAGTTGAGTACGAATTTGCCCTTGCAGCGATTTCCTTTATGGGAGAGATAACGTCTGGGAGGGTTATTTTTGGACCTGATGATGCTGAACCAATTCTTGGAGTGACAGCGCTAGAGTCAGTCGGTATGGTTATTGACCCCGTTAACCGTACTTTAAAAAGACTTACAGCTATTCCTTTAAAATGCGTATTGCGATAAATGCCTTATCTGCTGTGGCAGGAGGAGGTGTTACTTACTTAAATCAATTGTTTAAACATCTATCGGAAATAGATAAAAAAAATGAGTACCTAATTATTACTACAAAAAAGGGAGAAAAAATACTCCATGCTAGTTATAAGAACTTTCAGATATTATCTTTCCAGATCCCAAGCCTTTCAACAACTCTCCGTCTTATCTGGGAACAACTGTTTTTATGGTATGTATTAAAAAAAAATAAGGCAAACATCCTTTACTCTCCAGCAAACGTTGGTTTAATTTTTTATTCCTTCCCTACAGTACTTATGATACAAACAGTGGCCCCTTTTTCCCCTGAGATGATAAAAAAACAAAATGTTTATTATCGGCTAAAATTCAATATTTTGAGGAGATTAACCAGTTTATCTGTAAGGAAGGCAAGAAATGTTATATTTATTTCTGACCAGGCAAGGAAGGAATTAAGCCATTACTATAAACTGCAAAAGCATAAGACTTCACTTATCTATCATGGGAGAAGCATGCTATTTAAACCAGAATTGGATAACAATCGTTTGCAAGAGATTAAACAAAAATACTGTCTGGATGAATTTGTTCTTTATGTCTCAAACATATACAAATATAAAAACTTTTTTGAACTGATTCACGCTTTTTCATTAATAAAAGATAAAATTAATCCTAATGTAAAACTGGCACTGATTGGGAAAAATTTTGACGATCAATATACTGAATCATTAAAAGACCTTGCTTTAAACAAGGGGATAAAAGATCGGATTATCTTCCTTGGTCATATTCCATATGAAGTGTTGCCATATTTTTATAAACTGTGTCGGTTATTTGTTTATCCATCAACATGTGAAAATTGTCCCAATATCTTGATTGAGGCTATGGCCTGTGGAGCACCTATCTTAGCTTCGGATATAGAACCAATGCCAGAAATTTGTCAGGATGCGGCAATATACTTTGATCCTTTTAGTCCGCAAGATATTTCAGAAAAGATTAAAACTGTTTTAGAGAATAACGAATTATTACAAAATTTGAGACAGCTTTCCGTGAAAAGAGCTACTTATTTTAGTTGGGAAGATGCGGCTAAAAAAACATTACATGTTTTTGAAAGTTGTCATTAACAAAGGGGCATATCCGCCTTTCCTTTCGGATTTTAAATGAGAACTTTTGTATACGCTTTTTCACAAAGTAATGTTTTTATTTGGTAATGATGTAAATTGATAATTATGGGAACATTTGTATGGCTGTAGGCGCACAAATCAGAGACGAAAAAAAGGAGACCTTTCACAATAAGCATGAAATATTTACTGAAATGGCTTATAATACGCCAAATGTGCTTCCTGACAGATATGTGTTTATTCTTACTAATTTGTGTAATTTGAAATGCAACTTTTGTTTCCAAAGGAAGGATTTACGAAAAGATGTAATGACGGCAAAAAATTGGATTAATCTGGCACGCCAGTTTCCTGATTATGCAAGAGTTACGCTCTGCGGAGGAGAACCGCTGGTATTTAATGGATTCAAGGAAGTATTTTCCTACGTTGCCGAGCGGTTTGATTGTAACATAATTACAAATGGCCTTTTATTAAATCAAGAATCTATTAATTACATTCTTTCTTTTCCAAAATTTAAAGTGCTTTCATTATCTATTGACAATATAGGGAATACTATTAGAGGTATGACATCAAGGCAATGGGAGCATTTGAGAATGGTTCTTAAGTACTTTGTTAAGAAAAGGGATGAAGTTAACTCAAATTGTATTTTAGATATAAAAACGTTAGTTTTGGATGAAAATGCGGATACCCTCTTTGAAAGTTATAAATTTGATTTAATTAAGGAACAACTTGATTATGTAAGGCAATATAATATGCAAAGGAGGAGGGTCTCTTTTTTGCATCCCAAGGTAGACTCCCTCGTTATGGATAAACCACTTTCGAGTATTGATTGTCTTAATGAAGTACATTATAGAAAAGAAATATTTTTACCTTGTAAATTTCCCTGGTCAAGTGTTCATATTAATTTTGATGGAAATTTGTTTCCCTGTTTGGCAATTTCCATGGGTAATGTTAAAGATAGTGATTTAATTAATATAATTAATGGTGAAAAATACGAAAGATTTAAAACCCTTATTAAAAAAGAAGGAACGGTTGACGCTTGTAATCGTTGTGGGTGGCTTCGCCTCAAAAACAATTGAAGATAAATTCAAAAAAGTAAACTCTTATGGATAAAAAGATAATTATTTTGGGTGCTAGCGGTTTTATAGGAAATTATGTTTATAAGAGTTTTCTATCTGATATAATATTTGATGTAAGAGGTTTTTCTTCAAAGAATTGTGACTTGTTATCATCAGATCAAATTCAAAACAAATTGTCTTTC
>Ga0209211_10003588_pt1 | contig 25104 bp, 20 predicted proteins | sample RifGroA2_FD_183992 | JGI IMG/M metagenome (GOLD analysis project Ga0209211, IMG submission 183992) | Groundwater microbial communities from Rifle, Colorado, USA - Groundwater A2 (SPAdes) (version 2) | ecosystem: Environmental > Aquatic > Deep subsurface > Groundwater | place: Rifle, Colorado...
ACTTGGCGTATAGCCCATCGATAGCTGGGTTTGAATCATTGTCCGTTCTTCAATACTCAACTGCGTGTAGATTTTTCCCATGCAACATTTTCTCCGAAAAATGTTGCACTTGGTTTTTGAGCGCGCCCAGATTAACGCAGATGGTTTTCGATTTAATCTACTTAATCTGTGTAATCTGCGGATAGGTTTTGGGTTTCAGTTCTGCGACAGCGCATTGCCCAGCAGTCTCGCAGTAATGTCCACGATCGGGATCACGCGCTGGTAGTCCATACGTTTCGGGCCGACCACGGCCAGCGTGCCGATCACTTTGCCGTCGGCGGAGTAGGGCGCGGTGATGACGCTGCATTCCTCCAGTGAGGCGAGCCCGGATTCGGCGCCGACAAAGATGTGGATGCCCTGGCCGTGGCGGCCCGCTTCCAGCAACTGCATCAGTTCGGTCTTCTGCTCGAACAGGTTGAATAATCCGCGCAGCCGGTTCATATCGGTGGACAGGTCATGTACATGCAGCAAGTTGCCTTTGCCGCTGATCACGTAGTCGTCCGCCTTCTTCGCCGCAGCCTCGTCGCCCGCGGTCAGCGCCGCCGCCATCAGCGCACTCATGTCCTGGTGCAGCTGGTGCAGCTCGCTACGGAGTTTCTCGCGGATCTGCGAGAAGCTGCAGCCGATGTAGTTCTGGTTCAGGAAATTGCCGGCTTCGGTCAGTTGCGACTGGCTGTAATCCTTCTCGGTCAGCAGCACGCGGTTCTCCACCTCGCCGTCCGGCATCACGATGATCAGCAGCACGCGCTTCTCGCCCAGCCGCAGGAATTCGATCTGGCGCACCGTGATCGCTTCGCGCCGGGGCGAAGCGACCACGCCGGCGAATTGCGTCAGCTCGGACAGAATATTGGAGGCCTGTGCGATCAACCGCGACGGGTTGTCCGGCTGCAACTGGTGTTCCAGCTGCTGGATGCGCGCCCCGTCCAGCGGCTTGGTCACCAGCATGGTATCGATGAACAGCCGGTAGGCGAGGCCGGTCGGAATGCGCCCGGCCGAAGTGTGCGGGCTGCTGACCAGGCCGAGCTCTTCGAGGTCGGCCATGGTGTTGCGTATCGTCGCCGAACTGACCTCCAGCCCGGAATACTGTTGCAGCACGCGCGACCCGACCGGCTGGCCGTCGCTGATGTAGCGTTCCATCAGGGTCTTGAGCAGTATCTGGGCGCGTTCGTTGAGCATGCGCAGATTCTATCATCACGCGACGCGATATCGGGCGCCGGAGGCGAGGGGGAAAATCTAGGCCACGACTGCTCCATAGGGGAAAACCCCGGCTTCAGAAAATTCCGGAACGAGCGCAGAATGCACCCGATGCGTTTCAAGGCGGCGATGCCGCCAACGCATTCGACGGAGGGCCCCATGAAGAAACTGAAAAACGAGAATGCCCTATTCAAGGAAGCATTGCTCGCCGGCGTGAAATATGCGGAAGGGCGTGGCGTGGTCGAGTTCGAACCGACCGATTCGGCGAGCGAGAAGTTGCTGTACATCTATCGCCTGATGGTGCACGACAAAGTCATCCAGCCGCTGCCTGAGGATCAGGTCGCCGAAAAGACGCTACGCCATAAACTTGCGATCTGGTATTCGAAGCAACTGCCGAAGGATCATCCGTTGTTGCAGTAACAACGGGTGTCCGCGAGTTTAAGCTGATTCCGGTTTCAGCTTCCGGTTTTGCCCGTATCCGGCATAACGTCTTTCAGCATCTGGTCTAACTTCGCCTGTATCTCGGCGGGATCGCTGCCGTTGCCGATTTCCTGTTGCAGTTTCACCAATCTTGCGGCGAGTTCGATCTGGCTCTGGGTTTTGTTTGCCGCAAGCCGGGCTTCGGCTTCCTGTTGTTTCATCTCCAGCAGGTTTTTGGTGCTGCCCTGAAACAGCGAGCCGACGGTTTCGACCAGACGGTTCAATATGGTGTAGAGCAGTTCGGCGGAGAATCCGCCCAACATCGCCAGCATCGGCCTGATGAAGGCAGGGTCCAGGAAGCCGTTGGATTCCATCGTTGATGTGGTGGCGACGGCAGAGGCTGCGTCGAGCGTAGCGGTTGCCGCGCCCTGTGCGCTGCTGAGTACATTGTCGGAAGCCATGACCGAGAGCACCAGGCCGGAGATCAGGCCCAGGCAGAAACGAATCCAGTAGGAAGCGTGATAGGACGGGTCGAAGGTTCCCTGCATGATGAAGGAATTGGCCTTGTAGAGCGCGGCAAAACCGGCGCCTAGTCCGGCGGCGGCGAGGAAGAACAGCAGGTTTTGCAGCAGCACCAGCCCGTCCGATTTCAGCATGTTGCCGGCGTTCGATGCAACATCGGGCGACAGGGAAAGAATGATGAAGGCTGTCAGAGAAATCAGTGCGGCCACCATCATCTGGCGGATGATGGGAACCGGTCCGAGGATCAGCCAGCGGCTGTTGCAATCCTGCTCCCTGTCCAGCAACAGCAGCGTCCGGGGCAGCGCCGGTTTCACGATGGAGGAAAGTGTCTGGTGGGCGACGATCAGCGGTTCGAGGTCGACGCCGGGTTCGTCGCTAGTCTCTTTCGGGTGTCTGGAAGGAAGCAGGCTGGCGAAGCGCTCTATCGTTTTCACCACATCGACTGGAACCTGATAGCCGTTGGAAAGGGCGTGTTCCGCCATCGCGCGGCTTTCCTGATAGAGTTGTTCGCTGATGCCCAGTCGTGCGTATGGATCGCAATTTTTGTGCATGTGTTTTCCTCGTCCTGAAGTTTTATTTGTTTGAATCGGGAGCGTCGTATTCCTGCAAAATCGGCGTCACTATAAACCCTGGCTTGGCAAAGGGGCAATCGCCATTCGCGTTGCGCCGGCGGTTGCGGCGACCGCCGCGAATGCGGCGTGGAAGCACGGCTGTAACGTGGTTGCAGAGCCAGAAAAATATTGCGCCGCCCTGGTAAAGCCGCTATATTCTTGCCCATGCACTTCTCTACCTACATCGCGTTGCTTCATTCTACGTTCAGCCTGCTGGCTGCGCTGCTGCTGCGCGGCGCGCGCTAATCTCATACATACAATCCGATGCAATGTGCGCGACAACCGTAAACGGTTGCGCAGGTTAAACCTATCCGCGATGGAGCTTTTGACATGACTGACAAATTGATAATTTTCGACACCACTTTGCGCGACGGCGAGCAGAGCCCGGGCGCTTCGATGACCAAGGAAGAGAAGTTGCGCATCGCGCGCCAGCTGGAGAAGCTGGGCGTGGATGTGATCGAGGCGGGCTTCGCCGCGGCCAGCCCTGGCGACTTCGACGCGATTCACACCATCGCCGAGACCATCAAGGATTCCACCGTGTGTTCGCTGGCGCGCGCCAGCGAGAACGATGTGCGCCGCGCCGGCGAGGCGATCAAGCCGGCCAAACGCGGGCGCATCCACACCTTCATCGCGACCAGCCCTATCCATATGCAGCACAAGTTGCGCATGACCGAGGATCAGGTAGTGGAGCGCGCGGTGCAGGCGGTGAAATGGGCGCTGGAATATACCGACGACGTCGAATTCTCCGCCGAAGACGCGGTGCGTTCCGAGATGGATTTTCTGGTGCGCATCTTCACTGAGGTCATCAAAGCTGGAGCCACGACCCTGAACGTGCCGGACACCGTGGGTTACAGCATTCCGGTATTGTTGGGCGAGCACTTCAAGCAGTTGATCGCGCGCGTGCCGAATTCGGACAAGGTAATCTGGTCCACGCATTGCCACAACGACCTGGGCATGGCTTCCGCCAATTCGCTGGCCGCAGTGATGAACGGTGCGCGCCAGGTGGAGTGCACTATCAATGGCTTGGGCGAACGCGCGGGCAATGCGGCACTGGAAGAAGTGGTGATGGCGGTAAAGACGCGCCGCGATATCTTCACCTGCGACACGCGCATCGACACCACGCAGATCGTGCCGACTTCCAAGCTGGTGTCCAGCATCACCGGCTATCCGGTGCAGCCGAACAAGGCCATCGTCGGCGCGAACGCATTCGCGCACGAGTCCGGCATCCATCAGGACGGCGTGCTCAAGCACCGCGAGACCTACGAGATCATGCGCGCCGAGGACGTGGGCTGGAGCACGAACAAGCTGACTTTGGGCAAGCTCTCCGGTCGCAATGCCTTCCGCACCCGTTTGCAGGAATTAGGCATCGTGCTCGATGGCGAGGAAGCATTGAATGCCGCGTTCGCGCGCTTCAAGGAACTGGCGGATCGTAAGTCGGAGATATTCGACGAGGACTTGCAATCGCTGGTCAGCGACGAGTTCGTTTCGCAGTTCTGCGAACATTTTCGCCTCGTCGCCATGCGCGCACATTCCGAGACCGGCATCCTGCCGAAGGCACAGGTCACGTTGAACGTCGACGGCGAGGAAAAGAGCGCCGAAATGCAGGGCGGCGGCCCGGTGGATGCGACGTTCAAGGCGATCGAACAGATCGTGCACAGCGGCACCGAGCTGTTGCTGTATTCGGTGAACAACATCACCAGCGGCACCGACGCGCAGGGCGAGGTGACGGTGCGGTTATCCAAGGGCGGGCGCATCGTCAACGGGCAGGGTGCGGACACCGATATTGTCGTCGCTTCTGCAAAATCTTATCTGAATGCGCTCAATAAGTTGCATAGCACCGGCGAGCGCGCGCACCCGCAGGTGTGAACTTTTTTCGGTAAGTCTGTCTGAAACAACGGCGCACACAAGTGCGCCGTTTTTTACAAACTTCATCGGAGATTGCCTTGAAAAAAATTCTGTTGGGTAGCACGCTTTTGTTGGCCTCATTGGCAGCCAATGCTGGCTGGGGAGAATGCCAGTTAATTCCGAATTCGCAGTGTCCGCATGCGGCGCTATCCGGCAAGAGCGCGGTCGGTGCGGATGTGCACGAGGCTCGCTGGGTCGAGGGTGATCTGTCCAAGGCCGATTTCTCCAAGGCCAACCTCAAAGAAGCAAATATCTATCACGGCAACCTGTCTGGCGGAAATTTCACCGAAGCGGACATGACCGGTATCACGCTGTATAACTCGGATCTGACCGGCACCAACTTCACCGGGGCCAAGCTGATCGGCGCCAAGCTCAAGGGCGCAAACCTCAGCGGGGCTAACCTGACCGACGCAGACCTGAGCGATGCCGAGATTGAGAACGCCAAATTCGTCAAGACTACGTTCTGCCGCACGACGATGCCGAACGGCATGGTGAACAGCGGTCCGAACTGCCCTGCGGTGAAGCCCGTGAAGGCTGCACAGGCCGAGGTGGCAGTCGAAGATGCGATCAACGGCTGTGTGATTCAGCCGCGCAGCGTATGTCTGAACGCCTCGCTAGCAGAAGCCAATCTGGGTTCCGCCAACCTTTCCGGTGCGCAGTTGTACATGGGTAATCTGGCGCAGGCCAATCTGTTCAAGGCCAACCTCGGCAAGTCTAATCTGACCGAAGCGAACCTCGCTCGCGCCAACCTGAGTCGCGCCAATCTGTCTCAAGCCAACCTGACCGACGCGAACCTGAACAAGGCGACATTACGCGGTGCGCAACTGGAGCGCGCGAACCTGACTGGCGCGATCCTGCTGAATGCCGACCTGACCGATGCCGACCTGACCGGCGCGAACATCGCGGATGCGACGCTGACCGGCGCGACGTTCTGCAACACGGTGATGCCGAACGGCACGGTGAACAACAGCAGCTGCATGCCGGAACGCAAGGTGGAGTCTGTGCCTGAGCCGGTGAAGGCTGCGCCTGTCGTTCAGGAAGCTCCGGCTGCCCCGGCGACGAAAACCAGGAAGCGTTAAGTCGTTTTGAGGTAGATGAAAAAGGCACGGTGCTCCCGTGCCTTTTTCGTTTGGGATGCTATTCCCCGTTCGAATGCGACAGCGCCGCCAGCGCGCTTTCCGCATCCGCGACCGGTTCGGCGAAGTCGAAACGCAGCATGCGGCCGTCGGCGTCGATATCGAAACCGTCGCAATCGATGCCGAGTATGCGCACCCGTTCGGCGGACAGGCCGCGCAGCTGCAGGCCGCGGCGCAACTTGTCTTGCGGTTCCGTATTTAACTGCGCCAGCAAATCCTCTTCCTGAGTCATCAGCGGATACGGCGGTACGGTGAAATGGCTCATGATCCAGCGCGCCTGACCGAAGCCGGCGACATGGCGCACGGACTGCGGCACGATGCGGAAGAACGAGAAGTCGCCGAGTTCGAACAATTGCGCATTCTCCGGGAAATAGCGCAGCCAGCGGGCTGCATAGGGTTCGCGCCCTGCTAGCGGCGCGGCGTTGCCGATGACGGTCACGCGTCCCTGAGTCTGGATGCGCGGATCGTTCTGGTCGTGCGTGATCAAGCTGACGCGCGGGTCGTTCAGCAGGTTCTTCGTATGTTCCGCCAGTCCGGAGATGAACAGCAGCACGCTGCCGTCATGGTCGGTCAGGCAGGGGGCGATGGAGCCGAACGGGTGGCCGTCGAACTTCTTCGACAGCGTGGACAGCACGCCGTAGCGGTGGGCGCGCAACAGGCAGCGCGCTTCCCGTGCATGACTCATCGGCGGATGTGCGTCGTTCATGGCGCGAGCTTCAGCGCGGTTTGCGCCAGACGGCGTCCCAGTGCGATGCAGAGTTTTTTCTCGGCCTCGGTGATCGGCTGGTTGCCGGCGAGCCCGGCGACATGGCTGGCGCCGTAGGGCGTGCCGCCGCTCTGGGTCGTGCCGAGTTCCGGTTCGGAGTAGGGCAGGCCGACGATGACCATGCCGTGATGCAGCAGCGGCAGCATCATCGTCAGCAATGTGCTTTCCTGTCCGCCGTGCATGCTGCCGGTGGAGGTGAACAGTGCGGCGGGCTTGTCTGCCAGCGCGTGTTTCATCCACAGGCCGCCGGTGCCGTCCCAGAAACATTTCATTGCGGCGGCCATGTTGCCGAAGCGGGTCGGGCTGCCCAGCGCGAGGCCGATGCATTCCTCCAGGTCGCGCAGCTCGACGTAGGGCGCGCCTTCGTCCGGGATTGCCGGTTCGGTCGCTTCGCACACTGTGGAGACCTTGGGTACGGTGCGCAGCCGGGCGCGCGCGCCATCCACCTGTTCGATGCCGCGCGCGACGAGTTGCGCCATTTGGCGCGTCGCGCCTTGCTGGCTGTAATACAGCACCAGGATTTCTTTGTCGGTTATCATGCGCGCCATTATAGGGAATCAAGATCATCATGCAAAAGGATAGTCGCGACTTTGCGGATTTCATGCGCTTCATCGTGACGCGCTTCGATCAGGATCGCTGTGCCCAGATCGCCGGCAGCCTGACTTTCACCACGCTGCTGTCGCTGGTGCCGCTGTTCACCATCGCACTGACTTTGTTCTCCGCATTTCCGGTGTTCGAGGACTATTCATCGCAGATCAAGCGCTTCCTCATCGGCAACCTGATGCCGGACATGGCGACCAAAGTCATCACGCATTACATGACGCAGTTCACCGAGAGTGCGATGCGCCTGACTGCGCTGGGCATCGGATTGCTTGCGGTCGCTGCGATGTTCCTGCTGCTGACGATAGAGCATGCGTTCAATACGATCTGGCGCGTGACGGTGCCACGTCCGTTGTTCAAACGGCTGATCATTCATTGGGCTGCATTGACGCTCGCACCGCTGCTGGTCGGGGCTAGCCTTGCGCTGACCTCGTGGCTGGTGGGTCTGTCGATGGGTTATGTTCGGCATGTTCCAGTGTTCGGAGTAGGCGTGCTGAAACTGCTGCCGGTGATGTTGACCTGGCTGGCTTTCGCGATGCTGTTTCATTTCGTACCCAACCGGCATGTGCCGCGATCTCACGCGATGATAGGCGCGCTGGTGGCGGCGTTTGCGTTCGAGGCGATGAACCAGGCTTTCGGTTATTACGTCAGCCACTTTCCGACCTACAAGCTGGTGTACGGTGCATTCGCCAGCGTGCCGATCTTCCTGATGTGGATCTACCTGTCATGGTTGTCCATTCTGATCGGCGCGGTGATCGCCGCTTCGCTGTCGTATTGGCGCACGCCGATGGCTAAGGATGCATCGCCGACCGCGCAATTGCTGGATGCCTTGCGCGTGCTTCAGGTAATGACGGAGGGTTTGCGCGAGGGCAGGGTGAGCAGCCTGCCTGAATTGTCCAGATCATTGCGTCTTTCCTACGACACACTGGAAGAGGTACTCGACAAACTGGAGCAGGCTGACATGATCCGCAAGGTCAAAGGCGATGGCTGGCTGATGATGCGCGATGCTGCGCATATTCGTACCGCCGAGCTTTTGCGCTTATTCGTGCTGGACGGCGCTTCGTCGTTTGCCGGGCAGGATGGCGAACCATTGCGGCAATGGTTGGCGGACAGCGCTATTCGACTCGAACAAGGTGCAGATATGAGCCTGCAGGAACTATTTTTGCGCAGCCCTGCCTGATGAGCTTGCGTGCGATCGGCCATTTACGTTTTAATGCGCGACGTTTTTAATAGTTATTTTTATAGTTAGGAGTACGACATGGGTTTGCTGGAAAAATTGTTCGAAGGCGCGTTGTGGAATAGCCGATTCATGGTGCTGACCGCGGTAGTGGGCAGCCTGCTGGCAGGCGTCGCGATCTTCTACATGGCTACCGTGGACGTAGTGACCTTGTTCTCTCATGCACTGCATTATGCCGATTCCAGTTTGACCCCCGAGGCGCGCAAGGCGCTGCACGATGCCACGGTGTCGCATATCGTCGAGGTGGTGGACGGCTACCTGCTGGCGACGGTGATGATGATTTTCTCGCTGGGCATGTACGAGTTGTTCATCAGCGATATCGACCAGGCTCACGGCAGCAAGGCTTCCAGCAAGATACTGGTGATCAACAGTCTGGACGACCTGAAGTCGCGCCTGGCCAAGGTGATCCTGATGATCATGATCGTCACGCTGTTCGAAGAGGCGCTGAACATGCACCTGGAGTCACCGCTGGATCTGGTTTACTTGGGCGCTGCTATTGCACTGATTTCCCTCGCGCTGTATTTCACTCACGCTGCCGACCCTGTAGCCGCACATGGCGGGGACGATGCTTCAGCAGCGGACAAGCACGGGCATTGATCCAATGATGATGAGGTCTTGGCGTTGGCTGGCTGTCCTGCTGTTGCTGTTTGCATCCGCTACGGCTGGCGCTGCAGGCTTCGCGTTGCAGGATATGTCCGGCAAGACGCATAAGCTGGCGGACTATCGCGGCAAGTGGGTGCTGGTCAATTTCTGGGCGACCTGGTGTCCGCCCTGCCTGTCCGAGATACCCGAGTTGATTGCCTTGCACGACGCGCACAAGGATCGCGATCTGGTGGTCATCGGCGTGGCGCTGGACTCGACGCGTTCATCGGTTTTTGAGTTTGCCGGCAAGAGCGGCATCAGCTATCCATTGGTGCTGGGAGATCGCAAAATGTCGGCGCAGATCGGTGCGGTGGATGTGCTGCCGACCAGCTATCTATATGCTCCGAACGGCGAACTGGTCAGCTATCAGGCCGGCGAGGTGACGCGGGCCAGCGTCGAGACCTACATCAAGAGTAAAAAGCTTAACTAACTGGCGGCAGGATAAGCGTTGCTTGCCGTTCTGCGCGGTATGGTCCAGTGGTTGTGCCAGGCGGCGCGCACCAGATTCGGGTATTCCGGACGGCCCAGGCTGCCGTTGTAGCGTCCCAGTGCGCGGTACAGGTCGCCCTTCTCGATGTCCACGTAGTGGCGCAGGATGGTGCAGCCGTAGCGCAGGTTGGTGCGCAGGTGGAACAGGTTCTGGTCGCTCGCGCCGATGTATCTCAGCCAGAACGGCATAACCTGCATATAGCCGCGTGCGCCTACACCCGATACGGCGTATTTCTTGAAACCGCTTTCCACTTCGATCAATCCCAGCACCAGTTGCGGATCCAGCCCGGCGCGGGTCGCCTCGTAATGCACCGTACTCAAAAAATCGCGGCGTGCTTCGGCATCCGGCATGCGCTTTTGCAGGCGCTGCGACATCTCGTTCAGCCAGGCTTCGGCATCGGATTTGTTGGCAAAGGCCAACTTGGGCGCGGCAAGGTCGGAGACGCTATGCTGCAGTACAGCGCGCACGCTGGCCGACAGCGATTCTTCGCGCTGCGCGCCAGCCTGAGCGCCAGAGGCGAACAGCAACAACATGAGGAACGGGGCGACAGCATGGCGCAGGGATGCCTGCACCTGCCGCCTCCTGAATCCTGAATCCTGTGTCCCGTTTTCCGTTTTCATAGTTTCAATTGTACGAGCCCCAGCGCGCTTTGCAAGGGAACGGCTTGCGCGGCGGCATCGCGCCGCCCCTGGTATTCGACGTTGCCCTCTTTCAGGCCGCGGTCGCCGACGACGATGCGGTGCGGGATGCCGATCAGTTCCATGTCCGCGAACATCACGCCGGGTCGCTCGTCGCGGTCGTCCAGCAGCACTTCAATGCCGGCAGCCTTGCAGTCTGCATACAACTGTTCCACCGCGTTGCGCACCGCCTCGCTCTTGCCCATGCCGATGGGCACGATCGCGAGCTGGAACGGTGCCATCGCGGAAGGCAGCGTGATGCCGCGTTCGTCGTAGTTCTGCTCGATCGCGGCGGCGACGATGCGCGACACGCCAATGCCATAGCAGCCCATTTCCATCACTTGGGTCTTACCTTGCGCGTCGAGGAAGGTCGCGTTCAGCGCCTCGGCGTATTTTGTGCGCAACTGGAAGATGTGGCCGACTTCGATGCCGCGACAGATTTCCAGATTGCCCTTGTCGTCCGGCGAGGCGTCGCCGGCGACCACGTTGCGCAGATCGTGCACGTTCGCTTCGTCCAGATGCACGTCGCGGCCGAAATTCACGCCGGTGTAGTGGAATCCGTCGTCATTCGCGCCACAAATGAAGTCGCTCAGCGCGGCGGCGGAGCGGTCGACCAGCATGCGCACCTGGCTGCCCACCGGTCCGATGTAGCCAGCGCGGCAGTTCATGTTGCGATGGATTTCGTCGTCGCTGGCGAAGCGGAATTCGCCCAGCACCTTGCCGGCCTTGATCTCGTTCAGCGTGTGGTTGCCGCGCAGCAGCAGCAGCACGAATTCGTCTTCGTGCGTCACGACTGCGATGGCCTTCAATATGTTCTGTGCGGAGACGCTGAAGAATGCGGCGACTTCCTCGATGGTCTTCTGGCCGGGAGTGATGGCCTTCTGCATCTCCTGCGACGCAGGGGCGCGCGACGCGCTCGGCGCGACGGCTTCGGCCAGTTCCACGTTGGCCGCGTAGTCGGAATCCGGGCAGAACGCCAGCGCGTCCTCGCCGGCATCGGCCAGCACATGGAACTCGTGCGAACCGGAGCCGCCGATTGCACCCGTGTCCGCCGCGACGGCGCGGAATTGCAGGCCGAGGCGGGTGAAGATGCGGCTATAGGTTTCGTACATCACGCGGTAGGTCTGCTCCAGACTGGCGTAGTCGGCGTGGAAGGAATAGGAATCCTTCATCACGAACTCGCGCGCGCGCATTACGCCGAAGCGCGGGCGCACCTCGTCGCGGAACTTGGTCTGGATCTGGTAGAAGTTCACCGGCAACTGGCGGTAGCTGCGGATCTCGCGGCGCGCGATGTCGGTGATGACTTCCTCGTGGGTCGGGCCGAAGCAGAACTGGTTGTCGTGCCTGTCCTTGATCTTCAGCATCTGCGGGCCGAACACCGCCCAGCGGCCGGTCTCCTCCCACAGTTCTGCGGGTTGCACCGCGGGCATCAGCAGCTCGATGCCGCCGCTGCGATCCATTTCCTCGCGCACGATGTTCTCCACCTTGCGCAGCACGCGCAGTCCGAGCGGCATCCAGGTGTACAGGCCGCTGGCCAGCTTCTTAATATAGCCGGCGCGCATCATCAGCTTGTGGCTGGGCAGTTCGGCTTCGGAGGGGGCTTCCTTGAGGGTGGAGATAAAAAATTGCGAAACGCGCATGGTGTACGATCCGGACAAAAAAGTGAGGCCGCGATTTTACAGGGAATGCACGCCATCCGGTACGGCGAAGGCTGATTTGCTTTCAAATGAGGTCGAAATGTGAAAGAATCCGAACATTGAAATTAACCGGATAGAGCAGCAAATGATAGACCGAGACGGCTACCGCCCGAATGTCGGCATCATTATCACGAATGACAGGAATCATGTGTTCTGGGGCAAGCGGGTGCGACAGCACGCGTGGCAGTTTCCGCAAGGCGGTATACAGCACGGCGAGACCCCGGAGCAGGCGATGTACCGCGAGTTGCACGAAGAAGTGGGGCTGTTGCCGGAGCATGTGAGGATACTCGGACGCACCCGCGACTGGATGCGTTACGAGGTTCCGCAGAACTGGAGCAAGCGCGAATCGCGAGGGGGCTATCGCGGGCAGAAGCAAATCTGGTTCCTGTTGCGCTTGGTCGGACGTGATTGTGATGTCTGTTTGCGCGCCACCGAGCATCCCGAGTTCGATGCGTGGCGCTGGACCGATTACTGGCTGGATATTAATGCTGTGATCGAATTCAAGCGTGAAGTGTATACGATGGCGCTTAACGAGTTGGCACGCTACCTGCCTGGAAACAAGCATGGGGTGATCCATCTGCAACAGGCGCACAAGTAGTTTTTTGTTGGCTGTCTGTAAATTATCAGGAGTGTAGTAATGATCAAAGAATATAACTCGCTGCAAACTTTTCCATTGAAGACAGGCTCATCTTTTGTGCGCCCGGTTCAATCTCTTCCTGACCATGTCAAGTTGAGCGATGCGGCGACGGACATCATGACAGATTTGAGCAAGGTGTCGGTGGTGAGCGTGCGGTCCAAGACTTCGATGGACAAGGCTAATGCCAAGATGATCCGCTACGGCGTGCGGATGTTGCTGGTGCTGGACGACAACGATCAGGTGGCGGGGTTGTTGACCGCGGACGATGTCCTAGGGGAAAAGCCGATGCGTTTCCTGCAGAACATGGGTGGTACTCATGCCGACATCATGGTGCGCGACCTTATGACTACACAGCGTGAGCTGGAAGTGCTGAAGATCGAGAACGTGCGCAAGGCTAAGGTTGGTGAGATCGTTGCTACCCTGAAAAAATCCCATCGGCAGCATGCGCTGGTTGTCGCCGAAGGCGCGGATGGCAGGCAATCGTTATGCGGCCTGTTCTCTATCACCCAGATTGCCCGTCAGCTGGGCGCGCAAGTGCAGAGCTTCGAATTGGCCAGTACTTTCGCCGAAATTGAAGCCGCGATCCCGCGCGGTTAACGTGAAACTCGCGTAGCGATTCGTTCGCCTCCTCGCCCGCTTGCGGGAGAGGATTGAGGTGAGGGGGACGGGCGTGGCAAGTTTCATAATCATGGGCGGCACACTTGTCATGCCCGTTAATGTGTTTGAAACCTGAGGTAAATTCTATGAATGCATTATCGCGGCGCGTTGCGCTGGTCGTGCTGTTGTTTGCTGTTGCCGGATGTTCCTCCGTTAAGGATGCCAAGGATTCAGTTTCCGGCTGGATCAACGGTGGCGATAGTACACTCAGTACGGGCGGCGAGAAGAAGGTCGCCAACAGTTCCGGTCCTGCCCTGAAATATGCCGCAACACTGCGTGTCGGCAAATATGTGGATCAGCGCAAGGTGGGTAATCCGCGTTTGTTGGGGATGATTGACGCACGGGTTCGCGGGATAGACGGTAATCAGCTGTTGCTCGATCAGGAGGTTTCCAGTGTCGTAATGGCCTCGATCAAGAAGCGTTTCGATGCGGAGGGCTTTCAGGTACTGGAGGGTGGCAGTGCCGCCAATGCCCTGTTCGAAGTGTCCGGTGTGATCAAGGAACTGACCGTGAACATCAAGAATCGCGATGAAATCAGTATTGCCATCGAGACTACGTTGAAGGATGTGGGGAGCGGCGAAGTGGTGTGGTCCGGTCTGGTAACGGAGAAGAATGACCGTTATGCCGGGGTCTCCGGCAACAACAAGGACGATGTGGTTGCCTATTTCAACAGGGGACTGCGCATTGCTGCCAATAAGACGGTTGAAGCTGTCAGTGCGTCGTTGATGGCAGCGAAGCCCGAGTTGTTCAATTTGACGGCGGGAACCAAGCCGATTCCGGGTGTGACGGTATATGTTGCGCCTACTGCAGCCAAACCTGCTCCGGCGGCGATGCCTGCTACGATGCCGGCATATGTTGACCCGCAGGGCAGTGTAGTACCGTCGCCAGTCTATATGCCTCAGGCCAGCGCCACGGCGGGTCTGCTGCTGGTGAATACTAATCCTTCGCGTGCCAAGGTGTATCTGGATGGCGTTTACTACGGCTTGTCGCCGTTGCGTTTGGAAATGGAGCCGGGCGTGCATGCGATCAGCGTCAAGCTGGAAGGCTACAAGATGGTCACCGAGAAAGTATCGGTGCGTAAAGGCGACAACACCGAGATGGAACTCAATCTCGAACATTGAGGTGTTTGCAATGCGCCAAAACAAAAGCCCGCTTCGGCGGGCTTTTTTCATGTCTGTAGGGACACGTAAAACATTTGTTCCGGCACCGGCACGGCGCGCCGTGCCCCTGCGATGTCAATGTTTGCCGGTGCTGCCGAACCCCCCACTGCCGCGTTCGCTTAGCGGAAACTCTTCGACGATGTTGAGCTTGGCCTGCATCACCGGAACGATCACCAGTTGTGCCATGCGTTCCATCGGCATCAGCGTGAACGGGAGCTGGCTGCGGTTCCATAGCGACACGAATATCTGTCCCTGATAGTCGGAGTCGATTAGTCCGACCAGATTGCCGAGCACGATGCCGTGCTTGTGTCCGAGGCCGGAGCGCGGCAGGATCATCGCGGCATAGCCGGGATTTTCCAGATGTATCGCAATGCCGCTGGGGATCAGCTCGCACTGTTTGGGCTGGATCACGATGTTCTGGTCGATGCAGGCGCGCAGGTCTATCCCGGCTGAACCGCCGGTCGCGTAGCCCGGCATGTTTTCATGCAGGCGAGGATCGAGAATCTTTACGTCCACCGAGAGATGTTTCATAGCTTCGCTCCTTTGTATTGTTGTGCGATATGGTGCATCAATAGCCGTGCCAGTGTGAGTTTGTCTGCGCGCGGCAGCGGGTGGCTGCCGTTGTCGTCGAACAGAATCAGTTCGTTGTCGTCGCTGCCGATGGCCTGTTGCGCGAGGTTGCCCACCAGTAGCGGCAGTTTTTTCGCGCGGCGTTTCTGTTCGGCGTATTCGGCGAGCCGCTCGCTCTCGGCGGCGAAGCCCACGCAGAACGGCGGATTCGGCAGACTGGCGATATCGGCGAGGATGTCCGGGTTGGCGACCAGTTCCAGCGTCATCGGTGCCGCGGATTTCTTGATCTTCTGTTCGGAGGGATGGGCGACGCGGTAATCAGCCACCGCCGCGACGCCGATGAAAATGTCCGCATCGCCCGCACGGAGGTTCACCGCATCGTACATCTCCTGCGCGCTGTTGACGGGGATGCGCTCTACGCCGACGGGAACGGCCAGTGAGGTCGGGCCGGACACCAGTGTCACCCGAGCGCCCATCTCTCGTGCGGCTTGTGCGATTGCATAGCCCATCTTGCCGGAACTGCGGTTGGTGATGCCGCGCACCGCATCGATTGCCTCATAAGTCGGTCCGGCGGTCATCAGCAGCTTCACGCCGGCCAACAGCTTGGGCCGGAAGCTGGCGACGATTTCGTCGGCCAGCTCTATAGGCTCCAGCATCCGCCCCATGCCTTCTTCGCCACAGGCTTGCAAGCCGCAAGCCGGCCCAAGCACTGCAATACCGTCGGCAATGAACTGCTGCACGTTACGTTGCGTCGCCGGATTGCCCCACATCTGCTTGTTCATCGCCGGTGCGACCAGCAACGGGCAATCGCGCGCCAGGCACAGCGTGGAAAGCAGGTCGTCGGCCATGCCATGCGCCAGCTTGGCGATGAAGTCTGCCGTGGCGGGCGCGATCACGATAGCATCCGCGGTGCGGCTGGAATGGATGTGCGTCATGCCCGCCTCGTCCTGCCACTGATTCAGCAGCACCGGCTGGCCGGACAGCGCCCGCATCGTCGTCGGCGTAATGAATTGCGTCGCCGCTTCGGTCATTGCGACTTGCACTTCGAAGTCCAGTTTGATGAGCAGACGCACTAACTCCGCCGCCTTATAGGCTGCGATGCCGCCGGTGATCCCGAGAATGATGCGCTTTGGTCTGGCTTGTTCCATAATGCCGCGTATCTTACAAGAAAATCACATCCCGCTGGATTCCGGTTTCACGTTCGTTGTTCTCAACCGACAGGAGGAGAAGCATGGCGATTACCGATTGGCCCTCAGGCGAACGCCCCAGAGAGAAGCTTATCCAGCGCGGCGCATCCTCATTGTCCGATGCCGAGCTGCTGGCAATATTTCTGCGCACCGGTGTGGTCGGCAAGAGCGCGGTCGATCTGGCGCGCGAACTGCTGCAGCAGTTCGGCAGCCTGACCCGGCTGTTCGCCGCCGCCGAGGCTGAGTTCTGTGCGATCCACGGCATGGGGCAGGCGAAGTTTGTGCAGCTGCAGGCGGTGCTGGAGATGTCGCGGCGCGCGTTGCAGGAGGAGTTGCAGCGCGGCGATGCGTTAGGTTCGCCGCGCGCGGTGCGCGACTACCTACAATTGCTGCTCGGCGCGCGGCAGCAGGAGGTGTTCCTGGTGCTGTTCCTCGACACCCAGCATCGCGTGATCGCCTCCGAGGAGCTGTTTCATGGCACGCTGGGTCAAACTAGTGTTTATCCTCGCGAGGTGGTCAAGCGTGCGCTGTCGCACAACGCCGCTGCGGTGATCCTCGCACATAACCACCCCTCCGGCGTCACCGAGCCTAGCCAGTCAGACCGCCTGCTGACCGATGCGCTCAAGCAGGCGCTGGGGTTGGTTGACGTGCGCGTACTGGATCACTTTGTTGTTGCGGCCGGACAGGCGCTGTCGTTCGCGGAGCGGGGCCTGATGTAAGGCTGACTATTGTCCGATTGGGTGCCGGGGCGTAGTATCTGCTCATATAAATAACCAAGGGAGTTCGGGTCATGAAATGGGTGCGTGTTGCAGGCTGGGTTTCTGTGGGACTGGTGCTGGCGGCGGGAGGGGCATATGCGCAGGAGCCGGCCAGAAAAGTCGGGGCCACGGCCAAACAGGCTGCCAAGCCGGACGCCGCAGCCTTGCAGCAGGCACAGCGCGAAGCGGCCGCACGCGCAGAACAGGAAGTGCGTGAACGCGCCGCGGCGGAAGCCAAAAGGCTGGCTGAACTCGAGGCGCGCGAGAAGCCGTTGCGCGATGCCGACGAACTGCTGAAGGCCGGTAAGCCGGCCGAGGCCTATACGCTGCTGGAGCCGTTCGAATTCGAGCGTTCCGGCGAGGTGCGTTTCGATTATCTGCTGGGTATCTCCGCGCTGGACAGCGGCAAGCCGGACAAGGCGACGCTGGCCCTGGAGCGGGTGCTGGCGGTCGATCCCAACTTCGCCGGTGCACGTCTGGACATGGCGCGGGCCTATTATCAGCTGGGCGACCTGCCGCGAGCAAAGACCGAGTTCGAGCATGTGATGGGGCAGAATCCGCCCGATGCGGCGAAGACTACCATCCAGAAATACCTGGATGCGATTGCGGCGTATGAACAGGACAAGAAGACCCGCATTAGCGCTTATGCCGAGGGGGTGGTTGGGCACGATAGCAATGCCAATAGTGCGACGAATGAAACTCAGGTTAAATTTGGATTGCTTACGTATACGCTGGTGCAAGACTCAAGAAAGAGTCCGGATAGTTATGCCGGGTTTGCCGCCGGTGGTGAGGTCAGTCACAGCTTGAATGCCAATTGGGGAGCATACGCCGGTGCGGATATGCGTAAGCGATCGAATATGGCGTTGACCCAGTTTGATTCCGCCGGAGTGGATGGTCGAGCCGGCGTTATGTATGGAACAGAGCAAAATATTTTCAAGTTGTCGTTGACCGGCGGCCAGTCTTATTCCGCAAACTCGATGCGGCGCGATGCGTTGGGATTAAGCACGGAGTGGCAACATACTTTCAGTCCTGCCAATCAGACGAACGCTTTTGCCCAGTATGGACAGTATCGCGCGACAGGCTCCCCTTCGACATCGCTAACTACCGATGCGCGTACATCTGGCGACATTGACCAGTGGATAGTCGGGCTCGGTTGGTTGCATGCCTTGGATGATGGGAAACAGGTCTTGTTTGCCAGTGTGTTTTCCGGCAAGGAAATGGTCGCAACCCCGCTAAATGTGGCCCAACCGCCTGATGGGGAGAAACGTTTTGATGGAGTGCGCATTGGTGGTCAGGCCGTGATCACGGATCAGGCGGATGCCTTCGCGAGCATAGGCTGGATGCATTCGATCTATGAAAAGGTAAATATTTTGACCATTAACAACGATAGGCGCAGTGAACGCCAATATGATCTGACGATCGGCGGGAACTGGCGTCTGGATAAGTTCTGGTCGATCAAGCCTCAAATGGCACTGTCCAGAAAAACGTCCAATGCTGCAATTTTCGGTTTTGATCGCGCGGATGTCTCGCTGACCATACGTCGAGACTTCAGATAATCATTTTTGCAAGAGGTGTCGTCATGAAAACCTTCAATAAAGTACTCGCTGGCTTGGGGTTGGCGGCGGCCTGTTTTATGGCCGCATCTTCGTCCGCCTATGCGACCGTGGCCGGTCATGTGCAGTTCGTCAACGGCGACGTGCAGATCGTCACCCCGACAGGGCAGGCCCGTGCGGCACAGAAGGGCGATGCGATCAACGAGGGCGATACACTGACCTCAGCGCAAAAATCGACGGCGCAGATCAAGATGCAGGACGGCGGGTTTGTCGCGGTGCGCCCGGACACCCGGATGAAATTCGACCGATTTGTCTTCGCCGGCAAGGAAGACGGCAGCGAAAAGAGTTTCTTCTCGCTGTTCAAGGGGGGCTTCCGCGCGGTCACCGGCCTGATCGGTCGAATGAACAAGCAGAATTACCGGATCACCACGCCGGCGGCGACCATCGGTATCCGCGGCACCGACCACGAGACCCTGTATATTCCGCCCGGCAGCCCGATGGCGCAAGTCGCACCGTCCGGCGCCTACAACAAGGTGAATCTCGGTGGAACCACGATGACCACCGACAGGGGGACCGTCAACGTGCAGCCCAACCAGATGGGCTTCGCCGGCGGCATGAACCAGTTGCCGCAACTGCAGCCGGTGAATACCAACCTGTTCACCGCGGCCGAGGCGCCGGCGCCCGCGGCTAAGGTCGAGGAGGAGAAAAAGGAAGAAAAGACCGAAGCCAAACAGGAAGAACAGGCAGCCACAGGCGACAAGGAACAGGAAACCGCCAAAGAAGAACAGCCGGCCGCCGAAGGCGGCGAGGGGGCCGCAACAGGGGAAGCCCAAGCTGAAAGCACGGCCGGTGCGGCTGCCGAAACTACACAAGCTGTTGCTGAAACAACTACTGAAACGACGCCGGCTGCTGCGCCACAAGAGCCAACCGCGCCTATGCGCGAAACGGCGGTCGTGGATGCGGCGCCCCCCGCCACCGGAGGCATTCCCTCCGCTACCACTCCGGCAATGTCTGCTGCAACTCCAGTAACGGAAGTGATTCAGCTCTCTGCAACATCATCAACAACGATTACGACACAGCCTGATGCCGCAGGGACGACGCTTAACTTAACCACAAACACCGCAACGACCAGCACCGGGCAGACAGTTTCGATTACGCAGAGTCTGGCGGCCTCCCAGGCACAGGTCGCTGCTGCCGCGGCATTGGCGGCTGCGCAGGCCGCTCAGACTGCGGCTGCAGCCGTGGTGACGACCGATACGACGCTGGCTGCCATCACACAGGTGCCGGTTACGCCGGCGAGCATTGCGATCGGCACGGCAACGACCGATGTCGCCAGCGCCAATGCTGCGGTGACGAGCGCGTCGGCACTGGCGCCAGCCGATGCCGTGGCTGCCGCCGCCAATGCGACCTCCATGCAGGCGACGACGACTGCCGCAGCAACCCAAGCGGCAGCGGCGCAAACTGCACTCACTGCCAATGGCGCTTTTGCGGACAGCACCGCAGGGCCGGCCAACACCGCCGTGCAGAGCGCCAATACCGCATTGCAAACCGCCAATACGGCCGTGCAGACTGCGGCAGGAACGGTGACCGTGCAAAACACAGCGCTGACCGCGGCGCAAAGCGCGGCTACCACCGCATTGGCCAGCGCGAATGCCAACCTGACTACGGCAAATACCGGCCTGACCACTGCAAGCACGCAAAATTCCGCGATTGCTACCGCGCAGTCTGCGACGCCGACGCTGGTGACCGCCGCCCAGACCGCTGTGGCTAATGCGCAGTCGGCAGCGACTGCGGCGCAGACGGCGGCAACTCAGGCCGTCGCACTGGAGGCGGCCGGCGATCTGGTCGGCGCACAGGCGCAATTGTTGATCGCGCAACAGCAACAAGCTATTGCCGAACAGCAACTGGTTCTTGCCCAGGCCGCCCAAACTACGGCGGCGAATCAACTGGCCGCCGCCCAGGCGGCCGCGACCGCCGCCCAAACCGCCGTGGACGCCGCAAGCCTTGCGGCCGCCAATGCTACGCTCGGTGCGGCGACTGCCAGCACCGAAGCTACGGCGGCCCAGACGGCGGCGAGCAGCGCGGCGGCGGCATACGTGCAAACGGACCCTGCCGTGGTCAGCCCCACGCCTTCCGCCGCGAATGTCGTTCAGGCCGGTTCGGCAATCATAGTTGCCAATGCTCCGATCGCTGCCTATAACAATCCGGCTGTAGTCACCACCGATCGCTTCATCGGCATCATGAGCACCGTGCAACCGAATACGGTCGTCGGCGGTAGCGGCTACATCGAAGGTTACGGTCCGGGTGCCGGGTTCACGGGCACCGGTACGGCCAACACCAGCTTCGTGCTGGACGGCGCGGGGAACCTGGTTGAAAAGCGCCATGCGTGGTACGAGGAAACTGCTGCTTCGACGGCGACCCCTCAGATCGTGGTAGTCGATGCGAACGTTAAGCGTACCGGCGGTACCGCAGTGGAAACCTTCAAGCTGGCGGATAACAGCATTTACGCCGGACGCTGGGAGGGTGGCACGATCACGGTGTCTGACAACGTAGTCGGGATTCCCCCGATTCCCACGTTCACCCGCAATCTGGGCGCGACCAGCGAACACTGGGCGATCCTGCTGGCACCGCCGACCGGCTATGTGCAGACGCTGGGCGGCACTGTTACCTACAGCAAGGCGGCGGCAACCAGTCCGACCGATGCGCTGGGCAATGTCGGCGTGCTGAACACCGCGACTCTGACGGCGAACTTCACCAGCCAGCTGGTCGATGCCGCACTGAATCTGACCATCGCCGGCAAGACGCTGGATGTCGCCGCCGGCATGCCGATAAACGGCTCGTTCTTCAGCACCGGCACGCAGGTGACGGCAACTTGCACCGGCTGTACCGGAACTTACTTCGCCAATGTCGGCGGCGGTTTCGCCGGCGATGCGGCGGCAAGCGTCGGACTGAACTACACCCTGTGGACCGGCGCAGCGCCGGGTGCCACGACAGGTGCGACCGACCTGATTCAGGGTATGGCGGCGTTCAATACGCTCACGCCTCCGACGGTTGCTCTGGCGCAGTCTTTTGTGCAAACCGATGTTTCGTTCGAGGTGTCCGCCAATAATCTGTTTGGCTTCATTGGTAGTGGCATGACTGCAGCAGCGAATGTCGCGCCAACGGCTGCGACGCCTTCGTTCAGCTGGAGCTATGGTTGTGTCGGATGCGGTAGTTTTACCGTGACTTTGCCTGGGGCATCCGGTGCGGTGAACGGCAATGCCACTTCGTTTGCGACGACCGGCATCCAGTTCGGGCGCTGGACCAATGTGCCAACCGTTTCCGATGTGTCGTCCGCTATCGCTTTTGGTCCGGGGAAGATCAATTCCGGCTATGGCGCATCAAGTTGGGCATTCGCTCCCGAAGGTTATCTGGATACGCCGACTACGCTCTCCGGCGCTGTGGGCGGAACCGCGACCGGGGTGTTTAGCTACGCATTGAGTGGCGCACCTGCTCCGAAAGACAGCACGTCGGGCACGACGGGAACCTTGAATTCGTTATCCCTGACGGCGGATTTTACCGCGCAAACCGTTACGGCGGCGTTGCAGGTGTCGCTGGGGACGACTATCTGGAATGCGAGTTCCGCTACGCCGATGGGCATCGGCGCCTTTAATGGCGCCAGCGCCGGGTTCTCCGGTTCTCTGAATGTGACCAGCAACAATGCGTCGGTCAATACCTTCGGTTATCTGAGCGGTGCATTTACCGGGCAAAACTATGCCGGCGCCATTGTCGATTACAACATTTATGAGTGGTCGCTCAGTGGTGCGACGACAGCCAATGTGTCCGGGGTTGCAGCGCTGACGCGTAATAGTGTGGTTGGCAATGCAACGGTAGCAAACGGGGGGACGCCGGCGACCGGGAAATTCGTGGTGGCGGAGGCAGGAGCGTTCGGCTCGAATATCTTGCAAACCGTCGATGTCGCAACCACCACCGGCGGAGTGCTGACCTCCTATGGTTACAATCTGGGGACAGGCAATTCCAGCACGACTACGATCAACTGCGTTGCCTGCACCGGACAGGCCGCGACCGATACCGCAACCGGCATCCAGTTCGGCGTCTGGAACGAGGGTACGCGTGCTTATAGCTATACCACTCCGTTCGGCGGATCGTTGCATTGGATCAAAGGTCCGGGGCTGGATCCGATCTATCTGCCCGAGGTGCTGCTGGGCAGCATGAGCTACACCCTTGACGGCGGCACTGCGCCGACCAACCAGAGTGGTTTGACCGGAACCCTGTCCAGCGCCAGCCTGACGGTGAACTTCACCAATCAAACGGTAGACCTTGCGTTGGGCCTGACCGGCGTAAACGGGCATAGCTGGTCTGCGACTGCCGCAGGCGTGCCGTTGTCCTGGACGAATTACAGCAAGAACGGCTTCTGGGTAAATTCCGGCGCCATGGCGAATGCGCTGAATGTGACGATGGATGGCGTAACTGCCGGAACCACCGGCGTTAGCTATATCAGCGGCCAGTTGACCGGCAGCGGGCTGAACGGCGCATTGTTCCAGTATCAGTTGGAGGCGTCGACAGCGATGGCGACCGTACCCAATACCTTCAGCGCTACCGACATGGTGGCGGTGCAGGCGCCGTCGGTGACGGTGACCGGCCCGGTCGTTACGGGGGATACGGTCAGCATCGCCTTCCCGGCCGGCGACCCGAATGCCACCTTGGTCGTTCAGCCGGCGACTACGCTCAGCTTGACGCTGGCCAACGGGGCGCCGGTCGCCGCCACCTTGTCTGGTGGGATTGCCGCATCGGTGGCCAATTTAACGGCTGACCAATTCATGACGGGTGCTTATTCCGGCATGGCAGCATCGGGCGAAACGTTCTCGATGAATACTTACGGTTGGAATTACAGCGCAAGATATTCCAATTTCGGCGAATGGCGCTTGTTACCGACGCCTGCCGGACTGGCGCCCGCCACTGCAATCGGCCCCTTCTCCAGCGGCGAATTCGCCGGCGGCATGCTGATGACGCCATCGACCTCGATGCCGGTCAGCAACTTCGCAGTGAGCGGCAATTATTCCGGCTCAATGGTCGGCGGTGCGCAGGATAGTGCAACCAATACGCCATACAGCCTGATGGGCGGGGTTAACCTGTATGCTAACTTCACTACCCAGTCGCTGAGCGGCACGGCAACCTACATTCAGGTGCTGGATCGCAATACCGGCGGATTCGTCGGCTATTTTAACGACCTGTCGCTGACCACCGCCATTTCCACCAATGTCTTCAGCGGTAGCGTGACGGCGAATGCTGCGCCGACAGGGACTACGGCTAGTCCGGTCAATGTAACGGTGGGCACGGTGGGTGCGACCAGCGGACATTTCTACGGACCGCAGGCCAACGAACTGACCGGCATCTGGCAGATGACGAGCGGTACGATCAAGGCTTCCGGTGCGTTTGGGGCCGGCAACGGCACGTCGAACACTGCGCCGGTCGAGACGGTAAACGGCACGGTGGCGCTGGCAACGGCAACTCCTGCGGATACCGCGACGTCTTACCGCCTGGTGGGGATGTCCGCATACGATCCGGCTACCACGACCTTCAACGGCGGCCTGCAAACCGACGGCGGGTACAACAACGCCACGCGTGTAACGGAGCTTGCGGGCGGCGTGACAGCCTTCGATGTCGGCTTTAACGCCAATAGCACGACCTATAACGGCTCGTCGAGGTTTGCAATCGGCACGGCTACCCAGACGGGATTAGGCACCGATCCGACCACCGGCATCAGTTGGGGGCGCTGGGTAGGCGGTATGGTCGATATTACCGATCGCGCGACCGGCGCCGTTCAGACCGGCGCGCTCGGCACCGGCAGTCTGCACTGGATCGCCACACCGAGCATGACCGCACCGGTTGCGCTGCCGATCACGGGTACATACACCTACGTGCTGGCCGGGGGCACCGCGCCGACAGACAATCTGGGCAATATCGGCACATTGAATAGCGCTTCGCTGGCGGCGAATTTCACCGCCCAGACCATCGATGTCGGTGTGAATGTCGGTATCAGCAATGCCGCTGGGGCGGCGACGCTGGCGGCCAGTGGTGTGGGCATACCTATTCAGCAGAGGGCCTTCTTTAATGCTCAGACTAATGCGGTTGTCGGCGTAGCGAATCAGTTGACGGCCAGTTGCACTGGTGCCGGCTGTGCAACCGCGACACCGGGTGCGGTAATTAACGGCGCCTTTACCGGCGCAACCGGTGCGGGTGCTGCGATGATCTACGGTTTCAGCAATGGCAGCACCGTGGTTAACGGTGTGGCGGCATTCCATCGTTGATCTGCGTTCGGCTGGAAAAGAAAAAGCCCGCATCTGCGGGCTTTTTCTTTGGTGCGGTTTTTTCGGTTATATCCGTTTTGCCAGTTCCGCCGCCTTACCGGTGTAGGTGGCCGGCGACAATTGCAGCAGGCGTTGCTTCTCGGCCTCCGGGATGTCCAGCGTCGCGATGAAAGCGGCGAGGCTTTCCTTGTTGATGCCGCCCTTGCCGCGCGTCAGGTCCTTCAGTTTGTCGTAGGCGTTCTCGATGTTGTAACGGCGCATCACGGTCTGGATCGGTTCGGCCAGCACTTCCCAGCTGTTGTTCAGGTCGTCCGCGACGCGTTGCGGATTGGCTT
>Ga0209211_10003591_pt1 | contig 25097 bp, 21 predicted proteins | sample RifGroA2_FD_183992 | JGI IMG/M metagenome (GOLD analysis project Ga0209211, IMG submission 183992) | Groundwater microbial communities from Rifle, Colorado, USA - Groundwater A2 (SPAdes) (version 2) | ecosystem: Environmental > Aquatic > Deep subsurface > Groundwater | place: Rifle, Colorado...
TTAAAAGACGTTAACATCCGCCGGGCCAAATCTTTGGGCATTAAAATGGTCATCAATACCGATTCTCACATGAAAGAACAGATGAGGTTTATCGAGCTGGGGGTGGCCCAGGCCCGGAGGGGCTGGGCCGAGAAGTCCGATATCATTAATTGCTGGCCCTTGGCCAAGCTCTTGACTTTTTTGAAAGTTATTTAGTCTTTGCCTCTTCGACGATCTGCTGGAAGATTTCGGGATATTTTTGAGCGAGCTTGGCCAAGACTTTGCGATCAATTTCGATATTCTTCTCTTTGAGGCCGTGCATAAAGCGACTGTAAGAAAGGCCGAGGCTTTTGGTGGCGGCTCCAATCTGAATCTGCCAGAGCCGGCGGAATTCTCTTTTTTTGACTCGACGGTCCCGGAAGGCATAGCGGCCAGCGTGAAAGAGGGCTTCTTTAGCCTGTCTTAGTTTCGATTTTCTGCCCCAGCGAAAACCCTTCGTCTGTTTTAAGATGTTTTTCCTTCTCTTTTGACTGGTTTTTCCGCCTTTAACTCGGACCATGGCCTAATAGCGAGCAAAGCTCGATATATCGCTACGCGCTATAAATAAACTTTTTAATCCTGTTTAATTCCGACTTGGACAGACGGACCATTTTTCTCTTTCGGCGGATTCTTTTGCCTGACTTCTTGGCTAAATAATGATTTAAGCCAATGACCCGGCGCAAGACTTTGCCATTTTTGGTGATCTTAAGGCGTTTCAAAATAGATTTTCTCATCATAATCACTATTGCTTAGAAATAATCATGGTAAAGCCTCTCGAGCCTTTTTTGAGGTCGGTTTCCAGCTTGACGGGGATGCTTTTGTTCAAAATCTCTAGGAACCGAGTAACTTTCTGCCGGGCGAGATGGCTCAGGGCTTTCTCCCGGCCGCGCAAAACCATTTCAATGAGAATCTTATTCCCCTGGTTAAGAAATTTTTCTGCTTGTTTGGCTCTAATTTCCAGGTCGTGGGGAGAGATGCCAAAGGAAAGTCGAATGCCCTTTATCTGTCCGCCTTTCTGTTTTCTGATTTCTTTCTGTTTTTTCTCTTGCCAATAAAGATACTTTCCGTAGTCGCCCAGGCGGCAAACCGGCGGAACAACCTTTTCGGTGACCTGGATTAAATCTAAATGGCGCCCCTGGGCTAGTTGGAGCGCATCTCTTAAACTAACAACTCCCAGCTGTTTTCCCGTTTCGTCAACCAATCTGATTTCGGCGGCCCTTATTTGATTGTTAACCGGCGTTCGCTTTAGAATAATTTTTCGATAGTTTTTAAAATGCTCCACAAACTTTGCACAGAGTGGAGGCGCCGAGAATTGCACCCGGGTCCAGGAAATTTTCCCAAAGAAAGACTACAAGCTTAGCCTAATTTTTCCTTGAAGCAGAAAAATTAATTAGGCGAATTTTTTCTGCCATTCTTGGCTTTCGCCAGAAAAAGAACACCGTTCTCGATACCCCGCCGTCCCGCTTTCAGCGAGACTACGAGGCAAGAATGACACCCAGAATGACCTATCGAGATTGAGTCGTCCCAGATGCTGCTCTAAGCGTAAGCTAGAGCAGGAGAACTGAATGAATTAGCACTTGTTTTTTGCAAGTTCCCGCCCTTTTAAAGAGGCGGACGAGGTCTTGCGCCTCGGCTTGCCTTTCTTGGGGCAGATTTCTGTCGAAGCTTTTCGCCCCCATTGTGTTTACCCTAACACCTCTTTGATCTCGCGCTTGACATCCCGCTTTCTGACAACCTCTCTCCGATCGATCCTTTTAATGGGTTTGGCGAGGGCAAACTCCAGCTTTATCTTCTCGTCGTTAGTATATAGTCTTAAGGGTACAAATGTCAATCCTTTCTGAGAGATCCGGCCCCGGAGATAAGAGAGCTCTTTCTTCCTTAAAAGAAGCTTCCGGTCCTTTTCCGGGAGATAGCCCGCCGGAGCATTCTTGGGTTGATAGGCGGGGATATGGCCGCCCACCAGGCAGAATTCGTCTCCTCTGGCGACGACATAGCTTCCGACCAGGCTGGCCCGACCCAACTTGATGGATTTTACTTCCGTACCCAAAAGCACGATTCCGGCTTCGAATTTTTCCAGGATCTCATAGTTAAAAGAAGCTTTGCGGTTTTCCGTAAAAATACGCATATATAGATATTCTAACAGAATCGTGTTAAAACTTAAATATGACAAGTTTGTCTGAGAAAATCAAAAAATGCGTTTTAGGGGCGGCGTTGGCGATTTTGAAGAAAAAAATCGTGGCGAACGATCTTGTTTTAGAGTTTCCCGAAAACGAGACTTTCGGCGATTACTCCACCAATTTCGCCCTGCATTCCTGGCCGGAATCCGGGTTTAAAAATCCGTCTGAATTTGCCGCGGCGCTGGCGATAAAACTCCGAAAAGACAATGATTTGGCAAAAATTGTTTCCAAAATCGAAGTGGCCGGCCCCGGCTTTATTAATTTTTGGCTTAAAAAAGAAATTTTAATTGAAAATCTTGGAGAGATCTTAAAGAGAAAGGAAAAATATGGCGTTTCGCAAATTAATAAGGATAAAACCGCGATCGTTGAGTACTCTTCGCCGAATATCGCCAAGCCATTCACAATAGGACACTTAAGATCAACTATTATTGGCGACGCCATAGCCAATCTCTTGCAAGCAACGGGCTGGAAAGTATATAGAGACAATCATTTAGGAGATTGGGGGACGCAGTTTGGCAAAATGATTTATGCGATTAAAACTTGGGGAGACGAAGAGGAAATTGCCAAATCAGAAAATCCAGTTAAAGACCTGGTCGCGCTTTATGTTAAGTTTCACGAACAAGCAGAGAAAAACCCCTCTTTAGAAGACGAGGCGAGAAAGTGGTTTAAAAAACTAGAGGATGGAGACGGTGAAGCCAAAAGGCTCTGGCAGAAATGCGTTGACTGGAGTTGGCTGATCTTTGACAAAATTTATTCTAAATTAGGAGTGGTTTTTAGCCGCGATTTTGAAGGCGGGCGCGGACTGGGCGAATCTTTTTTTGAAAATAGAATGAAAGCAGTCATTGATGAATTGGAAGAAAAAAAGCTTTTGCAAGTTGGAAAAGAAGGAGCTAAGCTGGTATTTTTTGAAAAAGACAAATACCCGCCAGCGATGATATTGAAAAAAGACGGCGCCACTCTATACCACACCCGGGACTTGGCCACCGACAAGTATCGACTGGAAAAGTATAATCCGGACTTAATTATCAATGAAGTTGGCGCCGAACAGACGCTTTATTTTAGACAGCTTTTTGAAATGGAAAAACTTCTCGGTTGGTATAAAGATGGGCAAAGGGTTCATGTCGGCCACGGTTTGATTAGATTCAAAGAGGGGAAAATGTCGACAAGAAAAGGGAATGTCGTCTGGATGGAAGAAGTTCTGCAGGAAGCCCAAAAGAGAGCGGTGGAGCTGGGCTCTAACGACACGAAGCTTGCCGAAACAGTTTCCGTAGATGCCCTAAAATACAATGACCTCAAAAGAGATCCGAAAACTGAAATCGTTTTTGACTGGGACGAAATTATTAATATGAAGGGGAACTCGGGACCTTACCTTCAGTATACCCATGCTCGATGCCAAGGCGTTTTGGAAAAAGCGAAAATGAATGGTCAAAAAACCGGGTTTGACAAAAAAGAATTTCTAACGCCAGAGTCGGGAGAATTGTCAATCTTGAGATGGCTGACAAAGTTTCCCGATATTGTCGTCCAGGCGGCCGAACAATACGCCCCTAACCTAATTTGCAACTATCTTTTTAATCTGGCGCAAAAATTTAATTTTTTCTATTCAAGAGGAAGGATTATTGGCTCGGAAAAAGAATCATCGAGATTAGCATTGACTCAAGCAGTGGCCCAGGTGTTAAAAAATGGCCTAGATTTGCTCGGAATTAAAGCCCCCGAGAAAATGTAGCGTGACATATCAGATGAATGGTCGTTAGCATTGTTTTGCCAAAAGGCGGATATGATTATCCGTTTTTCAGTTTCGTACAATTGAAAAATAAAGCAGAAAGTGCTACTTTAAAAGATGCGACTAAAAAATCACTATTGGTTTTTACGACACGGTCAAACGACCTGGCATCACCCGGATTTGTCTTACCCCGCCGACAACATGATTTCGGTCCGTCTGAGCTCAGAGGGAAAAGGGCAGATTGAGCGAGCGGCGCCGGTTTTAAAACAAAAGGGGATCGATCTCATTTTTTCTTCAGATTATCTACGGACCAAGCAGACCGCGGGAATCGTCTCCCGCGCCTTGGGAATAAAACCCGTCTGGGATAGAAGGCTGAGGGATGTCCGGCTGGGTCGTTATTACGGCCGTCCCAAAGAAGAATATTATCGCGACCTGCCCCTGAAAATTAGGTTTCAAAAAAGTCCGAGAGGCGGCGACAGCTGGAATGATTTAAAAAAAAGAGTAGCCCGTTTTCTCGAGGAAACAGAAAAGAAGCATCAAAGGAAAAACATTTTGATCGTTGGCCACGGCGATCCCTTGTGGCTTCTCAACGGCGTCATGAATGGTTTGAGCCAGAAAGAATTGCTCGACATGGTGCGGATTAGAAAAGAATACATTCAAAAAGGAGAGTTGAAGAAAATCAATTAACCAATATGGAGCCAAAAGAAGTTTCTCCCAACGTCAATTTCCCCCAGCTGGAAGAAGAGATTCTGAAATTCTGGAAAGAAAATCATATTTTTGAGAAATCCGTCGAGAGCCGTTCGCCGGACAATCCCGCCTCTTTTTACGACGGCCCGCCCTTTGTTACGGGCGTGCCTCACTACGGCCATCTTTTGGGCTCAATCGCCAAAGACATCATCCCCAGATACCTGACCATGAAGGGTAAAAGAGTCAGGCGGGTTTGGGGTTGGGATTGCCACGGCCTGCCCATCGAGAACAAGGTGGAGCAGAAACTCGGCCTGAAAAACCGCAGAGACATCGAGAAAATCGGCCTTCTGAAATTCATCGAAGAGTGCCAGAAATACGTCCTGGAGATCTCGGCGGAATGGAACTGGTACGTTGACCGCGTCGGCCGCTGGGTCGATCTGGAGCACGCCTACAAAACGATGGATCTGACCTACATGGAGTCGGTCATCTGGGCCTTCAAGCAACTCTACGACCGCGGCCTGATTTACAAAGGCCTGCGCATCTCCCTTTTTTGCCCTCGTTGCTCCACTCCGATTTCCAACTTCGAGATCGCCATGGACAATTCCTACGCGAACCTTGAAGACACGGCCGTGACTCTCAAGTTCAAAGTCGTTGACCCGGAGTTTATCAAAAAGCACGGCTTGTCCATATCCAAGCCAGCCTATCTCTTAGCCTGGACGACGACGCCCTGGAGCTCGGTCAGCGTCATGGGCCTGGCTATCAACGAAAACTTTGTCTACCAACTCGTCGAAGCCGGGGACGAAATCTACCTCGTGGCCCAAAAGCGCGTCGCCGAAGTCCTAGGTTCCCTGGAACACCGCGTCCTCAAAGAGTTGAGCGGAAAAGAAATACTCGGTTTGAGGTACAAACACCTCTACGATTATTACGACCAACGGTTTCAGGACTTTAAAACCTGGCCGGCCGATTATGTCTCTGAAACCGATGGTAGCGGCATCGTGACGATCAACGGCGCTTTCGGCGACGTCGACATGGACTCGGCTAAAAAATACCACCTGCCGGTCATCGTCAACGTCGACGAGGAAGGCCACTTCACTCCCGAGGTTTCGCTCGCGCCGGGCGTTTACGTCAAAGAAGCCGAAAAAACGCTGATCGCCGACTGGAAGGCAAGAAACTTGCTTTTCAAAGAAGAAAAGATCATCCATTCCTATCCCTTGTGCTACCGCTGCGAAACGCCCCTGATCTACCGAGCTCAAGACAGCTGGTTCATCGACATCCAGAAGATCAAGCCCCAGCTTTTAGAGAAGAACCAAAGCATCCATTGGGTGCCGGAACACTTTAAGAACGGACGCTTTACTCAGGGACTGGAGACGGCCCCGGACTGGGGCATCTCGAGAACGCGCTATTGGGCCACGGCCATGCCGGTCTGGGAGTGCGACCAATGTCCGAACCGCGAAGTCTTCGGTTCAATCCGAGAGATCGAGCAGAGAAGCAATCAGAAAGTCCGGGACCTGCACCGTCCCTTCATCGACGAAATTATTTTTACCTGCTCTCGGTGTCCGGGAACGATGAAAAGGGTCAAAGACGTTCTCGACTGCTGGATGGAATCGGGCTCCATGCCCTTTGCTTCACGCCATTATCCTTTCGAGAACAAGACGGAGTTCGAAAAAAGCTTTCCGGCCGATTACATCTCCGAATACACCGGCCAGGTGAGAGCCTGGTTTTACGTTCTGCACGCCCTGTCGGTCGCGCTGTTCGACTCGCCGTCTTTCCAGAACGTTGTCGTCTCGGGCGTCATCATGGGGACGGACGGCCGCAAGATGTCCAAGCATTTCAATAACTTCCCCGATCCCCGAGCCGTCATTGAGAAATACGGCGGCGACGCTCTGCGGCTCTATCTCATGGGCAGTCCGACCATGGCCGGCCAGGATATGAACATTTCCGAAGAGGGCATCAAAGAACAGCTGCGCAGCGTTCTGATGACTCTTTGGAACTGCTATCACTTCTTTACCACCTTTGCCGGCCTGCACGGTTTTGACCCGGCCGGCTCGGAAAGGCTGACCCCAACCGACGTTCTCGACCGTTGGATCCTGAGCCGAGCCAATCGTTTTCTGAAAAGCTTCACCGCTTACCTGGACGACTATCACATTCCTGAAGCGGTCAGATCGTTGCCGGAGTTCCTGGACGATCTTTCCCGCTGGTACATCCGCCGCAGCCGGAAGAGGTTTAGAGCCGGGGATCTAGCGGCTCTTTCGACCCTCTACCGGGTCTTGGTCCTGCTGATCAAAACTACGGCTCCCTTGATACCCTTCGTCACCGAGAAAATCTATCGGGAACTGGCGGGAAAGAAAGAATCGGTCCACTTGGAAGATTGGCCGGAAATTCAAACTGACCTGATCGATGAAAAATTGGAAGAACAAATGAGGATCAGTCAGGGATTGGTGGCCGAGGCCTTGGCCGAAAGAAAAAAGCTGGGCATCAAAGTCCGCCAGCCTTTATCTTCACTGACCATCAACCAAAGTCTGGGCGCCGAATTCTTAGAGATCATCAAAGAAGAGGTCAACGTCAAAGAGGTTTTAATCGGAGGAAAAACCGCGCTGAATGCTGAACTGACTCCTCAGCTAAGAGAAGAAGGCCTAAGAAGAGACTTCATCCGGAGCGTTCAGGCAAGAAGAAAGAAATTCGGATTGAGACCTCAAGACGAAATTACGATTTTTTATCAGGCCCCAGACGCTATCCAGAAAATTCTGCGGGAAAACAAGGAGATGATTTGTCGGGAAGTGATTGCGCGCGATCTGGTTTTAAGAGAAGAAGAGGATTTTGCCGACGAGAGAGAGACCGCCAAAAAAGAAGAAAGATTCTTATTGAAAATCGAAAAAACCTAGCCGTGTTTTCAAAATATCGAACCAAAGCATTTATTCTGCGCAGTGAGAACCGAGGCGAGTCAGATCAGCTTTTTTGGATTTACACCAAAGATTTCGGCCAGATAACGGTGTCGGCCAAGGGGATCCGCAAACTGAATTCTAAGCTGCGGGGTTCAATCCAGATTTTCTATCTGTCCGGGGTTGAATTTGTTCAGGGCCGGGTTTATAAAACCTTAACCGATGCGGTTCTAATAGAAAAGTTTCCGGATTTAAGAAAGAATTTTCTGAAACTCCGCTTGGCCTACCGCTTTACCAAGATCTTTTGCAGTTTGGTGAAAAACCAGCAAGCCGACGAAGATCTCTGGCAGTTGCTTTATCGGTTCTTTTCTGAACTTAATCGGTCAGAGCTTTCTCTGGAGAGGGCCTTGTTCTTTTACTATTTCTTCTTCTGGGATTTCTTAAATGTCTTGGGCTATCACCCCGAACTCTACCAGTGCGTTTTTTGCCGGAGAAAAATTGCCTTTAGCCAAACCTTCTGGAAACCTCAGGATGGGGGATTAGTTTGTCCCAACTGTTTTGAAAAAGCAGCCGTAAAACCCCAGAAAGTTAATGCTCAGACGATTAAAGTTTTAAGGCTTTTTTTGACTCAGGAATGGAAGACAGTTAGATTATTAAAGACCGACCCCGTCGTTTTTCAGGAATTGAAGGTCGTCAGCCGAAAATATTTCCATTTTATTCACGAAAAGAGATAACGATTACGATATATGGGCAAAAAATTCATTTATTCAATTCTCGCCTTCGTTTTAATCCTGGCCGCTTTCGGTTTTTGGTATTTCCAGAGAAATATCTTCTCTAAAGAGGTTCTAAAGCTCGATATTCTGGGACCGGATACCGTCGAAGTCGGCCAAAAGGTTGATTACACTTTAAAGTATAAAAACAACGGCGAGATCACTCTGACCAATGCCAAGTTAACCTTTGAATACCCGGAAGAGTCTTTGGTTGAGGAGGGAAAGCGACGGTTCGAAAAAAGCCTGAACGATATCTATCCGGGCGAGGAAAAAACGATGACTCTTTCCGCCCGGATCCTGGGCCAGGAGAATGAATTAAAGATTGCCAAGGCCTGGTTGGAATTTCAGCCCAAAAATCTCAAAGCTCGTTATGAGGTTTTGACATCCATGACTTCGGTTATCAAGTTTTCCCCCCTAACTTTTGATCTCGACTTGTCTTCCCGGGTCGAGACCGACAAAGACTTCAGTTTTTCTTTGAACTACTTTTCTAATATCGATTATCCTCTATCTCAATTGAGGGTAAAGATAGAATATCCCCCGGGCTTTGAATTCGTTGATAGCACGCCTCAGGCTTTAGAAAAGAATGAATGGTTGGTAGCCAGCCTGAACAAGGCCCAGGGCGGCCGGATTAAGGTTTCCGGCCGAATCAAAGGAGACGTGGGAGAACAGAAAGTTTTTAAGGCCAACCTCGGACTTTGGCAAGAGGGTAATTTCGTTTTATTGAAAGAGGCGACTAAGGGCGTTGAGATTATTAAACCGACAATTTATCTTTCCCAACTGGTTAATAGTTCGCCCGATTATTCGGCCTCCGCCGGCGACTCTCTCCATTATGAAATCTTCTTTAAAAACATCGGCGGATCTTCATTCGAAAATCTCTTTCTGGTTGTCGGCTTGGACGGTAACTTTTTTGATCTCAACAGTCTCCGGGCTCCGGAGACGACGAATTATCATCAAGGTGACAATTCTTTGATTTGGGACTGGAAAAAGAATCCCCAATTAAGATTTTTGGGTGAGGGCGAAGAGGGCAAGGCGGAGTTTTGGATTAATCTGAAAGACGAGTTACCCATAACCGAAGCCAACAACAAGAACCTGGTCTTAAAAGACAGCGTCAGCTTGTCTCCGGCCAGAGAAGAGTTTACGGTTAAGGTTAATTCTAAATTGGTCTTAGAACAGAAGGGATACTTTTCCGAAGGAACTTTCAATAACTCCGGCTTCTACCCGCCCAAAATTGACCAGAGAACGACCTTTACCGCGGTCTGGGGATTGAAGAATTTCTACAACGACCTGAGAAATGTTAAAATTAAAGCAGTTCTGCCCCTGGGAACGAGCCTCACCGGCCAGCTTTTGCCTCGGGAATCGAACTTTCTTTTTGATTCTCAATCACGCGAGATTGTTTGGGAAATCGGAGAAGTCAGCGCTGGTTCAACCGGACCCAGCCTTTCTTTTCAAGTGGCGCTGACGCCGAATTCATCCCAAATCGGCTCACCAGCCGAAATTGTTGGCTTGGTCACAGTCTTTGGTGATGATGCCTGGACCCAGGAAACGATCACGGGAACGGCGCCTAGCCTCGATACCAATTCTTTGAGCGATGCCAATTTCATTCGAGGGCAAGGAATTGTCCAGTAATAGCGGGCGGTACGCCGCCCGGTATATCATACTCGCTATATGCCAGACTTAATGCAAAAAATTGTTTCTTTATGCAAACGCCGGGGCTTCGTTTTCCCGGGCTCGGAAATCTACGGCGGCATCGGCGGTTTTTGGGATAAGGGGCCTTTGGGCGTGGCCTTGGCTAATAATATTAAACAGCTCTGGTGGAAAAGATTTGTTCTGGAAAGAGACGATATGTATGGTTTGGATGCGGCCATTATCATGAATCCTAAAGTTTGGGAGGCGAGTGGTCATACCGGTCCGGGTTTTGCCGATCCCTTAAAAGAGTGTAAAAAATGCCATCATCGTTTCCGCGGAGACGACCTTAATGAAAATCACTGTCCGGATTGCAGGGGTGACCTTACCCCAGAAAAGAGTTTTAATATTCTGGTTAAGACCTTTATCGGTCCGGTCGAGGACAGTTCAACCCAGACCTATTTACGGGGCGAAACCGCTCAGGGGATTTTCGTTAACTTCAAAAACATCCTCAATAGTTTTTCTCCCCGGCTGCCTTTTGGCCTGGCCCAAATGGGCAAGGCTTTCCGCAATGAAATCACCCCGGGCAATTATTTTTTCCGCAGCCGGGAATTCGAACAGATGGAGATCGAGTTTTTCGTAGGCCCGGGAGAAGACGAAGCCTGGCACGAAACGTGGAGAAAAGCCTGTTTTGATTTTGTTTTGTCACTCGGAATCAAAAAAGAAAATCTGCGTTTTTATGATCATCCGAAAGAAAAGCTTTCCCATTATTCTAAGGCCACAACCGACATTGAGTATAATTTTCCCTTTGGCTGGAGCGAAATTTGGGGAATTGCCAACCGCACCGATTATGATCTCAAACAGCACGCCAAATTCTCTGGCCAGGATTTAAAATACCGCGACCCCGTCAGCCAAGAAGAATTCATTCCCTACGTCATTGAACCCTCGGTGGGAGTGGAAAGATTGATGCTGGCGGTGCTGGCCGATGCCTATTCTGAAGACAAGGATCGAGTTGTCTTGCGCTTGGATAAGTCTGTGGCGCCGTACCAGGTAGCCGTTTTTCCGCTTCTAGCTAACAAGCCGGAATTAATCAAAAAAGCTCAAGAGGTTTTTGAGCTGCTGAAACCCAATTTCTCTACTGCTTGGGATGACCGAGGCAATATCGGCAAACGGTATTATTCGCAGGACGAGATTGGCACGAAATGGACCATGACGGTGGATTTCCAAACTCTCGAAGACAACACCATCACCATCCGCGACCGCGACACAACCAAGCAGGAAAGGATCAAAATTTCAGATCTCGAGGGAACCCTGAAGAGAAAACTAAAGACTTAGAAACTAAGTTTCCAACTGTTACCTCCGTGCTCAAAAGATTCACTCTTAAAAATGGATTGCGCCTTCTTCTTTTTCCGATGGCGAGTACCCGAGCCTTGACGGTTTTGTTTCTGGTGAGGACGGGCTCTAAGTATGAAACCAAAAAATTAAACGGCATTTCCCATCTCTTAGAACACATGCTTTTCCGGGGAACCAAGAAATGGCCCGACTCAACAACTTTGTCTAAAAAGCTGGATGGCGTCGGCGGTTTTTACAACGCCTTCACCGACAAAGAAATGCTGGGGATTATCATCAAGGTGGGAGCGGAAAATCTTTCCCTGGCCGTTGAAGCGGTGGGCGAAATGGTTAGGCAGCCTCTTTTAGGACTGGCCGATTTGGCTAAAGAGAAAAAGACGATCATTGAAGAAATTAATATGAGGGAAGACAATCCCCAGGTTGCGGTTTTGGACTTCTGGGAAGAATTACTATACAGAGAGCAACCGGCGGGCTGGCCGATCATCGGCGAAAAAGAAATTGTCATGGCTATTTCGCGTCAAGATCTTTTTAGACATTTAAGAAACTTTTTTGTGGGAGAGAATTCCTTGATGGCCATCGCCGGTAATTTTAAGGAAAAAGAAGCCCGGGCGATAATCGGGAAAAATCTGGCAGGATTAGTCCGGGATCAAGAAAAACCAAAGCCCGGAGTTGAAGAGAAACAGAGTCATCCCTCTTTTGCCTCGCGCTTTAAGGAAACCGATCAGACGCACCTTTGCCTGGGCGTGAGGGGCTTTGATGCTTTTTCTCCCCAGCGGTATGTTCTGGATTTAATCGCGGCCATTCTCGGCGGAATGATGAGCTCCCGTCTTTTTATCGAGGTTCGAGAGAAACGAGGGTTGGCCTATTATCTCCGAACTTTTACCGAGAACTATACCGATACCGGCTATCTCGTCACTCATCTGGGCGTCAATCGTCAGCGGGTTTCCGATGCGACCAGAATTATCTGTCGCGAGTATCGAGAGTTAAAGACAAAAAAGATCGGTCGGGCAGAATTAACCAAGGCTAAGGAAAGCATCAGGGGCCATTTTAGATTGGGGTTAGAGACTTCCGATCAGTTCGCCAGTTTCTTTGGCCTTCAGGGAATTTTGGGCAGAAAAGTTCTGACCCCGGAAGAAGAGTGGCGGGAGATTGCGAAAATCACTCAGGATGATATCCTGAGAGTGGCCAAAGAAGTTTTCCGTTCCGATCGGCTTAATCTGGCCTTGATCGGCCCCCGCCAGGAAGAAAAGAAGATTTTAAAAATTCTTAAAGTTTAGACAAAAAGTGGAAAAAGTAACTTTCGAGTTCTCTTGGGAAACAATTTTGAGGATCGGAGTTTTGGCGGCTTCTCTCTACGCCATTTATCGGGTCAGAGAGATTCTACTCCTGATTATTTTTGCTTTAATCATTTCTCTTTTATTCAATCCGGTCATCGATTATTTACAAAAAAGAAAGGTACCCCGAACCTTGGCGGTGATTTTTGTCTACTTTTCTATCTTCGGCACCTTTGCTCTGTTGATCTACCTCTTTGCGCCTCTGCTGATCATCGAAGTCCATTATTTCTCCCAGTCTTTTTCTCAGTATTTCGAGAAGATCTCACCACCCCTCCGGAGTTTGGGCATTGAGGGTTTCCAGAGCTTTGAAAACTTTATCGATCTCGTGGAGAGAACTTTATCGCCGGTGGCCGAGAATATCTTTAGCGCTCTTTTCTCTATCTTTGGCGGCATTTTAACTACGGTTTTTGTCATTTTTCTGGCTTTCTTTCTGTCTTTAGAAGAACGGGCCTTCGAGAAGTTCCTTTTCTTCTTGTTCCCGGTCGGGTCGGAAGATATGGCCCTTGATCTCTGGCGGCGGTGCCAGAAAAAGGTAAGCGGTTGGTTTTTGAGCCGCGTTCTCAGTTCTCTCTTTGTCGGCGGAATGGTTTATCTTTCGCTTTTAATTTTGCAGAGCGATTACGCCTTTTCCTTCGGCCTCTTGGCCGCCATCTCTAATTTTATTCCCATCGTCGGTCCTTTTTTCACAGGCTTGCTCATTTTTATTCTTCTTTCTTTGACCAGTCCCGTGAAAGCCGTCTTGGCCATCGTCATTTTTACCCTAATTCAACAAATCGAAAATAATATTCTGCTCCCGATTCTGAGCAAAAAGTTTATCGGCATATCACCGGCGCTGGTTTTAATTTCCTTGGCGATCGGCGGCGCTTTAGGCGGAATGTGGGGAGCAATTTTAGGCATCCCTCTTTTTGCGATTTCACTCGAGTTCGCCCGGGATTTTCTCAAGAAAAAGAAGGAAGAAGCCGAAGCCGAGATAACTTAATTTTCAATTACCAAGTACCAATTTCCAATCAAATTTCAAGCACCAATTTTCAAACCCTGTTTAGTCATTGAGAAATTGGTCATTTATTGGTAATTGGTTATTGAGATTTGGGATTTCAGGTTATGGCCACTCTCTACATCGTTGGAACTCCAATAGGGAACTTAGACGACATTTCTAAGCGCGCGCTACAAACCCTGGCCGGGGTTGATTTAATTTTGGCCGAAGATACCCGGGTAACAAAAAAACTTCTCTTGCGCTATCAGATAAATAAACCTCTGATTAGTTATCATCAACACAGCCAGTTGCAGAAAGTTGATCATATTCTCAAACTCTTGAAAGAAGGCAAGAATTTGGTTCTGGTTTCCGATGCCGGCACCCCCGGCATCTCCGATCCGGGCAACGAGCTAATAGAAAAAGCGGTTGAGGCTTTGGGCGATCGGCTGAATATCGTCCCGATTCCGGGGTGCTCGGCTTTGGTGGCGGCGGCCAGCGTCGCGGGGTTTTCTATGGACAGATTTTTGTTCTTGGGATTCCCGCCGGCCAAGAAAAAAAGAAAGAAATTCTTTGAGTCAGTCTTTGAATCCGACCAGCCAGTCGTACTCTACGAGTCGACCCACCGGATCTTAAGGACTTTGTCGGAGATGGCAAAGATGCGCCCCATGGCCGAGGTCGTCGTCTGCCACGAACTGACTAAGAAGTTTGAAAAGATCTATCGCGGTCCGGCCAGTGTTGTCTGTGAGGAACTTCAGAAAGCTGATTTGAGAGGAGAGTTTGTTGTCATCGTTTCTTGCCAGCGATAGACTGAGAATAATTACTCTATGTCATAGCTGCTACGCTCCAGGCAGTGCGTCGGACAGGCACCAGGGTTTATGTGAATCATTGACTCCGACTAACGAATGATTGATAATTAAATAATGCCTCATACCAGAAGGAGCATCAGATGCAGAGACTTAAAAAAGCTTTATTTCGAAAAAAAATTTCCTCTTCTAAAAATAGGAGAGATTTTAGGTTTTTCCTCTAGAACCATAGAAATACGAGCGCTAGAATGCGGGATGAAGCTTCGCAAGCCCGGTGTTCCCACTCCGGATATAAGTGATAAAAAAATCAGATTCTTATATTTAGAAAAACAACTTTCAAGCAGAAAAATTGCAAAAAGATACCAATGTTCTTATTCATATATCGATAACAGAGTAAAGAGATCGGGTCTCCCAACTAGGACGTTATCACTTGCGCACATAAGAACCAAGAGAGTTGATTTTTCAAATAATCCGGAAGAGAAAGCCTATTTAATTGGATTCAAGATTGGCGATCTCCGAGCGAGGAAGATGTACAAAAATAGCGAGACGATTATGGTCGATTGCGGGTCAACGAAAGACGAACAGATCAAATTAATTAAAAGGCTTTTCAAAAAATACGGCCGAGTATGGATTGGTAAACTACAAGCGGGCGGAAAGAGACAAATCGAATGCAGTTTAAACCAGTCATTCATATTTCTGCTTAAAAAATATCTAAGATTTCCTGAGTGGGTGACTAAAAGAGAAAATATTAAATTGTCTGCACTGGCTGGTTTCATCGATGCCGAAGGGAGCTTCTTTGTCGGAAAACAAGGGAAATACAGCGGCTTCTCGGTCGGTAACTACAACACGACCATTCTTAAACAAATTAAAAAATGGCTCGTTGACCTGGGATTCAAAGCGCGCTTCTTTATGGGCGTAAAAAAAGGCTACACCGGTAAAGATGGCTATTCGCACAATAATGATTATTGGATGGTCTCGATTTATAGAAAGAAAGACTTACTACTTTTTGCTCAAAAAATGATACCATATTTAAGACATAAGGACAGAATAAAATCAGCGCTGGCGGTTATCAAAAATATCAAAGAAAGGAACAAAAGGTATGGATTTATTGGAATGTAAAATGTTAAACTTCGTATATGGAATCAAATAATTATTATCAGACGACGACACTTCCATACGTGAACGCAGAGCCGCACCTCGGTTTTGCCTTGGAAATTGTGCAGGCCGACGCCATAGCTCGTTACCAGAGATTACAAGGGAAGGGTGTTTTTTTTAACTTTGGCGTCGACGAACACGGTCTTAAGATTTATCGTAAAGCTGTGGAAGCGAGCAAAGAGCCGCAGGTTTATTGTGACGAATACGCCGTCAAGTTTGAGGCTCTAAAAAAAGCTCTCAATCTAAGTTACAACAACTTTGTGCGCACGACGGACGAGCGCCATATAAAAGCGGCTCGGGAGTTTTGGAGAAAGTGTAACAAAAACGGGGATATTTATAAGAAGAATTATAAAACTAAATATTGTGTTGGGTGTGAATTGGAGAAAACCGACTCTGAGCTAACAGATGGCCGTTGTCCTATCCATCCGAATCGAGAATTAGAAATTATTGAAGAAGAGAATTATTTTTTTAGATTTTCGAAATACCAGAAACCACTTTTGGATTTTTACGATAAAACTTCTAGATTTGTGATGCCGGAGTCAAAATTTAATGAAATTAAGGCTTTTGTGAAAAGCGGCCTGCAGGACTTCAGCATTTCTAGGTTAAAAAGCAAAATGCCTTGGGGGATAGATGTCCCCGATGATCTAGAACAGGTGATGTTCGTCTGGTTCGATGCTTTGGTGAATTATGTTTCGGCAATCGGCTGGCCAGACGATATGAAAGAATTCAAAACATGGTGGCCGGTTGTACAATTTGCCGGAAAAGACAATCTCCGGCAACAAGCAGCTATCTGGCAAGCGATGTTAATGTCGGCAGGACTTGCTAATTCAAAACAAATATTCATCCATGGATTTATAACTATTGATGGACAAAAAATTAGCAAGAGCCTGGGGAACGCTATTAATCCCATCGAGCTTGTAGAAAAATATGGAACAGATCCGGTGAGGTATTATCTTCTGGCCAAGATCTCTCCGTTTGAAGATGGAGATTTCTCCGAGAGCAAGCTGAAAGAGGTTTATAACACCGATTTGGCCGGCGGCTTGGGGAATTTGGTGGCGAGGGTAATAACGTTAAGTTCAAAGTTCAAAGTTCAAAGTTCAAAATTAGCGAGCCCGGAATTGGCGGCGGCGGTTGAAGAAGCGAAACAGAAAACGACCAAAGCCTTAGAAGAATTCAAATTTAACGAGGCTTTATCAGTCATTTGGCAATTGATTACTTTTTGCGACCGCTACATCGATAAAACCAAGCCTTGGGAAGAGAAAGCGGGATCAGAAGAGGTGATCGCCGATTTATTGCTGACCATCAAAGAAATCTCCGATCTGCTTTTACCGTTTTTACCCGGGACCGCGGGAAAAATTCAGCAGCAGCTTTTGAGGAATAAAAAAGAAATTCTTTTTCCGCGGCTAGCTTAAGCTCTTGACTAATTTCGAGCGAAGCGAAAAAAAGCTTGACTTGTATCCTGGGTCGTGGTTATTAAATAGTATATGCGAAGATTTTCCGCCCAAAGCTTTTGCTTTTACTTCTATTTTACCTCCTCTGGGCGAGGAAATCTTTTGCCATTGATCTAAAAGTCTAATTTAAAATAACCAACTAAAGCAAAAGACACCTCGCCAACGAGGTTTTTTTAATCCATGGACAATAAACCCCAAAAACTGCGTCAGTTATTAAAATCCAGAAAGTCGATTCTGCTACCGGTGGCTCACGACGCCCTGACAGCCAAGATTATTGAAAAAGTTGGTTTTGACGCTTTTTCCATTGGCGGCTTGGGCATGGCCGCCAGCCAATTCGGCCTGCCGGATATCGGCATTCTGACCCAAGGTGACTTTCAGCCGTCGGTCAAAAACATTTTGGCGGCCAGCGCCTTGCCGGCTCTAGTTGACGGCGACACGGGTTACGGCAACGGCGAAAGCGTCAGGCGACTGGTCCAAGAATACGAAGCTCTGGGCGCGGCGGCCATTTTCATTGAAGACCAGGTCTGGCCGAAAAGGTGCGGCCATACCGGCGTTAAAGAGGTTGTGCCAGCCGAAGAAATGGTAGCCAAAATCAAGGCGGCGGTTTTGGCAAAAACGAATCCGGATTTATTGATTATGGCGCGCACCGACGCTCGGTCGGCTTTAGGCAACCTTGAAGCGGCCATTGGAAGAGCCCGGGCCTATCTGAAAGCCGGCGCGGAAGCAATTTTTATTGAAGCTCCCCAAAGCATTGAGGAGATCAAACGAATTCCCAAAGCTCTGCCCAACGCCATTCTTTTAATCAATATGATGGAAGGCGGTAAAACTCCACTTTGCTCGCAAAAGGATTTGGAAGACTGGGGTTACAAAATAATCGCCTATCCCTTGACCACGACTCTGACAATGATGAAATCTGTTAAAGAATCTTTGGCGCATTTGAAAGCGGCCGGGACAACCAATGATTATTTTCTAAAAAACATGGCAAGTTTTGAGGAATTAAAACAATTGCTTGAGTTCCCCGAGTGACCTAAATTTGGTAAGATTAAAACATGTCAAACAAAAAAATCGTCTTTTTCAACGGCAAGTTCGTCCCTTATGAAAAGGCGGTCGTTTCCGTCGCCTCGCACGCCTTAAATTACGGCACCGGCTGTTTTGAGGGTATTAGGGCTTACTGGTCAGAGAAAAAGCAGAGTCTCTTTGTTTTTCGTTTGCCCGATCACGTCCAAAGAATGAAGCGGTCGGCGAAAACCCTGTTTTTAAAATTACCGGTTACCGAGAAAGAATTTCAGAAAATAGTGGTTGATCTCTTACGGAAAAATAGGCCCCGGGAGGATACTTATATCCGGCCTTTGCTCTTTAAGTCAGAAGAGGTTGTTGGTAAGTTTGATCTGAGAAAACTTCAGGACGGTTTTACGATTTTCACCGTGCCCTTGGGCCGCTATCTTAATACCAACCAAGGAGTAAAAACGATTATTTCTTCTTATCGCCGAGTTGATGACAGAACCGTGCCGCCATTTGCCAAGCCAACCGGCATTTATTTAAATACGGCTCTGGCTAAAACCGAGGCCTTGAAAAAAGGTGTGGACGAGGCGATTCTTTTAAACCTAGACAATTCGGTGGCCGAAGGTTCGGCGGAAAACATTTTTCTGATTAAAAATAACAAACTGATTACCCCGTCTTTAAACCAGAATATTTTAGCGGGAATTACCCGCCAGACGATTATCGAGCTGGCAAAAAGAGAGTTGAATATGGAAACCGTTCAGCGAAAAGTGATGAGTAAGGAATTATTTTCTGCCGACGAAGTGTTTTTGACCGGCACCGGCGCCGAAGTCGCTCCGGTGATAGAGATTGACAGAAAAAAAGTCGGAGATGGCAAAGCGGGCAAAATTACCGCTCGGCTTCAATCTTTCTATTTTCAAATCGTCCACGGCGAAAACCGAAAATATTCTCAATGGCTTACTAGGGTCTAAAGCCTTGACAGCCCCGCTGGGAATTGATAAGTTTAAATACTCCCACATTTTTATGAAGACCGACTCGTTACAATTGAGCAATTTAATTCTTTCCCGCCGATATTTGAAAGTGGCGCTTTTGGCCATTATTCTTTTTGTCGTCAACCTTGAACAAAGGCCGGGAGACTTAAAGAAAGAGTATCAGTTGTAAACCAGAGACTGAAACCGTAAATCAGAAACTAAGACCTCCCGGCCCACCGGGAGGTCTTTAAGTCTTGGGGATCGAAATTTGATTGTCAGGACCATCTTGGCGATCAAATTGAGACCCACCATTTTATAGGAAGGAGGCTTGAAGTGGCAAAAGTTGCGCCACGGGGACGGGGGCGGTACTCGAACAATCACCGCTCCAGAAAAGTCAAAAAGAAAGGCACTTCTTTTTGGCGTAAGGTCCTAGACTTAATCAGCAAGAAGAAGAGCTAGGGCGATTTGAAAAGGGTGGGTGCGAGGCACAAAGACTCGCGCCCACCTACCAAAATTAGTTTTAGATAAATTTTTGGTCTGAAGCTTTGATCATGAGTTTCGTAGTTAATCTTCAGGCAGAAAACCCGGACCGGTTCCGGGATGAGCCTAAAAACCATTTTTGGAGGGAAAGATGATATTGAGATCGGATCCTGGTCGTTTACAAGAGCTTCTGGCAGCATATTCGCAGGAGGAGGCGATTCTTCGGAAAAGGCTCACCGCTGATTCAGCGCCTCTCAGGAGAATTGAGCGCATGAAGCGGCTGGCTAAACTAGAAATGGAGCTTATTCCGCGAGTGGTCGCGGAGCTTCAGAGCTAGTGAAGTGACAATGTGGCTCGCGAGAAGACTCGCGAGCCCGTGTTTTTTCCCATCGGTTTTGTTAAAATGATTAAATGGATAGTATGTTAATTGACACGCATTGCCATTTAAATTTTCAGGCCTTCCAGAATGACGCCGACGAGGTTATTCAGCGTTGCTTAGACAATGACGTCTGGATCGTCAACGTCGGTTCTCAATTAGAAACAAGCCAAAGAGCGATTGAGTTGGCAGAGAAATATCCAGAAGGGGTTTACGCCGTTGTCGGTTTGCACCCGATTCACGTCACCGGCAGTTTAATGAAAAACAGGCTTGATCCAGAAGAGTTAATAGCTCAGGAAGGCATGAAAGAGTTCAATATCGATGACTATCGTCGATTGACGGCTTCTCCCAAGGTTGTAGCCATCGGCGAAATCGGCTTGGATTATTATTACAAACCCAAAACTAAAGCCAAACTGGAAAAGTTCAAAAGCCTACAGCGGCAGGCATTGATTCAGCAAATCGATCTGGCTCAAGAGTTAAATTTGCCCGTTGCTTTTCATTGTCGGGCGGCCCACGAGGATCTCATAGAGATCCTTAAGCTCAAAGCGCAAAACTCAAAGCTCAAAACTACAACCCAAAACTTAAAACTACGGGGAGTGATACATTGTTTCACCGGAACACTCGAGCAAGCACAAGAATATCTGGCTTTGGGATTATATCTGGGTTTTACCGGCATCATCTTTAAACAGATTCCCGGCCTGGATTGGGCCGAGATCATTCAAACTTGCCCCTTGGAGAGGATGCTGGTCGAGACCGACGCGCCTTACTTAACGCCACCAGCCGCGGGCAAGGAAAGAAATGAACCGATTTTTGTAAAGTATGTCGTTGAGGAGATTGCCAGAATAAGAAATTTAAGCTACCAAGAAGTATCGGAAATCACCACCCAAAATGCCCGAAGACTGTTTAATATCTAGAGCGGCAGAGAACTGTTCTCTGCCACTTTGAATCATGAATTACGAACCGCAAAAGATAGAACCAAAATGGCAAGCAGAATGGGAAAAACAAAAGCTCTACCGGGCAGTTGATTTTGATTCAAAGCCCAAGTTTTACACTTTGATCGAGTTTCCCTACCCGTCGGGCGCCGGGCTGCACGTGGGCCATGCCCGGTCTTGGTCAGCCATGGACGCCTACTCCCGGAAAAAGAGGATGGAGGGTTTTAATGTTCTCTATCCGATCGGCTGGGATGCTTTTGGCTTGCCGGCCGAAAACTACGCCCTAAAAATGGGGCAACATCCTTCCCAAACCGTCTCGGAAAACATCGCCCGTTTTAAGAAACAGTGTCAGGATCTGGGCTTATCCTTTGATTGGTCTAGAGAAATCAATACCACCGATCCTAAATATTATAAGTGGACCCAGTGGATTTTCTTGCAATTACTAGAAAAAGGTTTGGCTTATCGGGCCAAAACGCCGGTCAACTGGTGTCCGGTTTGTAAAACGACACTAGCCGATGAAGAAGTTTTGGCTGATGGCCTGCACGAAAGATGCGGAAAGCCGACGGAAAAAAGACAGCAGGAACAATGGTTGCTAAAGATTACCCGGTACGCCCAGCGCCTTTTAGATGATTTGGGTCTAGTTGATTACTCGCCCAAAATCGCTATTCAGCAAGTAAATTGGATCGGCAAAAAAGAAGGCATCAACATCGTTTATGAAATCGAAAAGACGGAAGAAAAAGTAACTGTTTTTACCACTCGGCCGGACACGAATTTTGGCGCGACTTTTGTTGTCTTGGCGCCGGAGCATCCGCTCGTTGAAAAAATCGTCATTGAAGAATACAAAGAAAAGACGTTAAATTATGTCGCGGCGGCCAAGGCAAAAACCGAAGAGGAAAGAATCAGCCAAGGCCGCAAAAAAACAGGCGTCTTTACCGGTTGTTACGCCATCAATCCTCTAACCGATCAGCGCATGCCGATCTGGGTGTCTGATTTTGCCTTGATGAGCTTTGGCACCGGCGCCGTTGTTGGCGTCCCCGGCCACGACCTTCGTGATTTTGAATTTGCTAAAGAGTTCGACCTAAAAATCATCCGCGTCGTTGTCGGCCCGGACGGCGACGCCTCGGAGATTCTTAAACCAGAACAAGTCCAAGAGCAAGAGGGGGAGATGGTCAATTCTGATTTTCTGAACGGCTTGGGTATCGCCGCCGCGACAAAGGAAATGATGAATTACATTGAACAAAAAGGGTGGGGCGGGAGGCAGACAATTTTTCATTTGCGGGACTGGGTTTTTTCCCGGCAGCATTATTGGGGAGAACCCATACCGATTATTTATTGTCCAAAATGCGGCGTCGTGCCAGTGCCGGAAAAGGACTTGCCCGTCGAGTTGCCCTACGTGGAAAGATACGAACCGTCGGGCACGGGCGAGTCGCCCCTAGCAAACATGGAAGAATGGGTGAGCACGAAGTGTCCTGAGTGCGGCAGCGCCGCACGAAGGGAAACCGACACCATGCCCAACTGGGCCGGTTCCAACTGGTATTACCTCGCTTATTTGTTCGCAAACAAGCTCGGAGCGCAAAACTTAAAGCGCAAAGCGCAAAGCCAAAACGAAACGGACGAAAATAATGTTTTTACAGAGGGCCAAACAGAAATTAAATACTGGATGCCAGTTGATATTTATCAAGGCGGATTCGAGCACACGACCCTACATTTACTCTACTCCCGCTTCATTTATAAGTTTTTGTATGACATCGGCGTTGTTTCGACTTCCGAGCCCTATGCCAAGAGAAGATCGCACGGCATTGTTTTGGGTCCGGACAACCGCAAAATGTCCAAGTCTTTTGGCAACGTCGTCAATCCGGACGAGATCGTTTTAAAGTACGGCGCCGATACCCTCCGGCTTTATGAAATGTTTATGGGACCGTTTGACCAAGCCATTGCCTGGAGCGAAAATGGTTTGCAGGGTTGCTCCCGGTTTTTGAACCGGGCCTGGCGGCTTTTTCAAGAGAACGTCAGAGAAGAGGAAACCCCAAATCATCTTTTAAAAAAACTTCACCAGACAATCAAAAAGATTGGCTGCGATTTAGAGGAATTGAAGTTCAACACCTTAGTGGCTTCTTTGATGGAATTCATCAATGACTGGAGCGACAGCTATTTATCCCAGAAAGATGCCGAACTGTTTGCGCAAATTCTGGCGCCGGCCGCTCCCCATATCGCCGAAGAGATTTGGCGTGAGGTCTTGGGAAAAGAATTCTCTATTCATCAGACCGGCTGGCCTCAATATGATGAAAAGCAGATGATTGAAGAAATGGCCACAATAATAATTCAGGTTAATGGAAGGGTGAGAGGAGAAATACAAGTGCAAAGCGCAAAGTGCAAAGCGCAAAGCGACGTTGAGGAAACGGCTAAAAAAGAGCCGCGCGTGGCACGACATCTAGAGGGAAAAGAAATCAAAAAAATTGTTTTCGTTCCGGGAAAACTAATTAATTTCGTCCTAGGGTGAGTAAAGTTACATAAAAGAGAAACGACCGTCTGATGTTTATGTAATACTAGTTTTCTTTGATTCTCTCGATTTCGGCGCCGAGCAATTTTAACTTCTCTTCAATGTTCTCGTAACCGCGGTCAACTTGATTAGCGCCGGTGACAATTGTCTGGCCACGGGCCACGAGACCGGCCAAGATCAGAGCGGCGCCGCAGCGAATGTCCGTACCGTCAACCCGGGTGCCCAAGAGTCGGGTCGGGCCGAAGATCAGGGCGCGATGGGGATCGGTGATTTCAATATCCGCTCCCATCTTTCTCAATTCGTTTAAATGGGCAAAGCGGTTTTCATAAAGAGGATCATGAACCAGGCTTTTGCCTCCCGCTTGAGTCAGGAGAGCGCAAGCTTGCGGCTGGAGATCGGTAGGGAAGCCCGGGTGGGGCAAGACTTGGATTTTAGCTGCTTTGAGGTTCTTCGACTTTTTCACCCAGATATTTTTTCCTTGAATCTTAAAATTGACACCGATTTCTTTCATTTTCTCCAAAAAGAAAGTCAGGTGGTCGGGATTGACGTTTCTTATTTTGCCTTGCCCGCCGGTCAGGGCCAAAGCGATTAAAAAAGTACCGGCTTCAATATAGTCTGGAGGGACAATTTGTTTTGTTCCACCTAGTCTTTTGGCTCCTTCAATCTGGATTGTATGGGTTCCTTCTCCTTCAATCTTTAATCCCATCTTTTTCAAAAAGACTCCTAATGCCTGGACATGAGGTTCGGCGGCGGCGATTTCAATCTTAGTTTTGCCCCGAGCCAAGGCGGCCGCCATCATGACGTTTTCCGTGGCCGTGACGCTGAATTCTCTTAAGACGATTTTAGTTCCTTTTAGGGTTTTTGGTCTTTCGAAGCGGTAGAATTGACCACTGTTTTCTACCTTGGCGCCGAAACCGGCCAAGCCTTCCAAGTGCGTGGTGATCGGTCGGAGTCCGATCTTATCTCCGCCCGGGTGAGGAATTTTAAAAGAAGTAAAGCGGGAAAAAAGAGGGCCCAATAAGAGAACGGACATTCTCGCTTTTTCAAAGAGTTCCGCCGGAATCTTTTCCGGGTTTAGATCTTTGGCTTTGATTCTAACCTTTTTTTCGCTGAGCCATTTGACCTCGGCCCCCATGGTTTTAATGATTTCCACCAAGTTGAGAACGTCGCTGATCCCGGGGATATTAGAAATCTCGCATTCTTTTTCGGTTAAAAGGGTGGCCGCCAAGAGCGAACCGGCCGCGTTTTTGGAACCACTAATTAAAACTTCGCCCTTGAGGGCCTTTCCGCCATTAATGAGAAATTTGTCGGGCATATTTTTGATCTGAAGGTTAAGCTTTGCTCATCTTCTACTTTATGATAGAAAGAGAAAGAATGTCAAAGAGGATTAAGCAAAAACATATTGTGCTTCGACGAGCTCAGCACAATACTGAGCGCAGTCGAAGTATTGTCTGTTTAGGTGGCGGCAACGCTATGCCCAAGGCGGTTTTGTCCGGCCTCAAGAAATATCCGGTTAAAATCTCGGCGATTTGCGCTATGCTTGATACGGGCGGTTCAGCCGGCCGATTGCGGCGCGACTACAAGATTGTTTCCCCCGGAGATATCCGTCGGGCTTTTCTGGCTTTGGCCAACACCTCTCCCATCATCGAACACCTATTTAATTATCGTTTTGAAAACGGCCAACTCAAAGGACACAACCTGGCTAATCTTTTTATTACGGCCTTGGAGCTGGCGACCAATGACTACCAGAAGGTTCTGTCCGAAATGAGTAAGTTTTTGAATGTTTCCCACCAGGTTTTACCCGTCACCTTAGAGAAATCAACTCTTTTTGCGGTTTTGGAAAACGGTAAAATCATTGCCGGAGAAACCAATATCGATAAACCCAAACATAACGGTCGG
>Ga0209211_10003593_pt1 | contig 25090 bp, 19 predicted proteins | sample RifGroA2_FD_183992 | JGI IMG/M metagenome (GOLD analysis project Ga0209211, IMG submission 183992) | Groundwater microbial communities from Rifle, Colorado, USA - Groundwater A2 (SPAdes) (version 2) | ecosystem: Environmental > Aquatic > Deep subsurface > Groundwater | place: Rifle, Colorado...
AAGGAGCCCTTGCGGGTTTTCGAGCTGGATTTCGAGGCCAACCTGCCGATCATCCGTCAGGCGGTGAAATACAGGAAGCGCATGGTTTTCCCATCGACCTCCGAGGTCTACGGCATGAGCCGGGACCCGGAGTTTGATCCCGAGAATTCCAACCTGGTGCTCGGCCCGATCAACAAACCGCGCTGGATCTACTCCTGCGCCAAGCAGATGATGGATCGCGTGATTCACGCCTACGGTCAGCAGGAAGGCCTGGACTACACACTGTTCCGTCCCTTCAACTGGATTGGCCCGGGACTGGATTCCATCCACACGCCGAAGGAAGGCTCGAGCCGGGTGATCACCCAGTTCCTCGGCCATATCGTGCGCGGCGAGCCGATCAAACTGGTCGATGGCGGCGCGCAGAAGCGTTCCTTCACCTATGTATCGGATGGCATCGACGCGCTGATGAAGATCATCGAAAACAAGAACGGCGTCGCCAGCGGCAAGATCTACAACATCGGCAATCCGAAGAACAACTATTCGGTGCGCGAACTGGCCGCCATGATGCTCGATCTTGCGCAACAGTATCCGGAGTACGCCGAGACCGCCGCCAGGGTAAAGACCGTCGAGACCACCTCCGGCGAATACTATGGCGCCGGTTATCAGGACACGCAACACCGGGTACCGATGATCACCAATACGATGGCCGAACTGGCTTGGGAACCAAGAGTCGCGATGGATGCCGCCCTGCGTGGCATTTTTGAAGCCTACCGCAACGATGTTGCCGAGGCCCGGAGTTTGATGGACTAACGCGCATGATCGCTGAAGACCACCCGCTGATGATGAAACACGCGAAAGGCGAATTAAAGGCCCGCCCCTCCCATCCGCTTCGCGGCCCACGGCTGGCTTTGCACAGCCAGCCGGCTGCGGCGGCGCACCGCGTGCGGTGCGAAACCCCGCCTCGCCCCTCACGGGGGGCTACTGATAATGCCCCTGCGGAGTGGGCTAAGCCCGCAAACGACGCGGGCAAAGCCACTCCGGATGATCGGCTCGCTGCGCTCGGCTATCACCCGTCGCTCCGAACGAGTTATCTCACGTTAACCATGCTCGCAGCGATTCTGGTCATGGCGCTCGGCGCCATCGTGCTCGGTGCCGCGCTGGGTTACGCGGCGGTGCGATTTCGTGTCGAAGGCGATCCGCTGGTCGAGAAGATCGACGCCATATTGCCGCAAACACAGTGCGGCCAGTGCGGCTTCCCCGGCTGCAAACCCTACGCCGAGGCCATCGCCAAGGGCGAGGCGGAAATCAATCAGTGTCCGCCGGGAGGCGACGAAGGCATTCACAAACTCGCCGACCTGCTCGGTCGCGAGTTCAAGCCGCTGTCCGCCGAACACGGCATCGAAAAACCAAAGTCCGTCGCCGTCATCGACGAGCAGGTTTGCATCGGTTGCACGCTATGCATCCAGGCTTGTCCGGTGGACGCCATCGTCGGCGCCGCGAAGCAGATGCACACCATCGTCGCCCGCCAATGCACCGGCTGCGAACTGTGCCTGCCGCCCTGCCCGGTCAATTGCATTTCCATGCAGCCGATTGGCGAAAGCGTGGAAAACTGGAAGTGGAAATACCCGGTGATCAAGATCGCTCCGGCGCAGCGGGAGGCGACGTGACCACGCTTCAGCGCCTGTTCAAGTTCAACGGCGGCGTCAAGCCGACCTACAACAAGGAAGCGTCGACCGGGCTGCCCATCGCCGTGGCGCCAGCGCCGACTTTTCTCGTGATCCCGCTGCACCAAAGCATCGGCGGCATGCCGCGACCGCTGGTGACGGCGGGCGAACGCGTACTCAAGGGCCAGCGCATCGGCGGCGCCGACGGCAACGAGTCTTCCGCCGTGCATGCCTCGACTTCGGGCACGGTGATCGCCGTCGAAATGCGCCTGATGCCGCATACCTCGGGCCTTTCGGCGCTTTGTGTGGTGATCGAGCCGGATGGCCGCGACGAATGGATTCCGCGCCAGCCTTTCGACTTTCGCGCTGCCTCGCCGACTAGAACCCGCGACTATCTGCGCGACGCCGGCGTCGTCGGATTGGGCGGGGCGGTGTTCCCCACTCATCTCAAACTCAATCCCGGCAAGCGCGGAAAACTCGATACGCTGGTGCTGAACGGCGCCGAATGCGAGCCCTTCATCACCTGCGACGACATGCTGATGCGCGAACGCGCCGAGACCGTCCTCAAGGGCGCCGTCATCATGCGCGAGATGCTCGGCGCCGGTCAGGTGCTGGTCGGCATCGAGGACAACAAGCCGGAAGCCATCGCCGCCATGGAAATCGCCGCCCAAGCCGCCAATGCGGCTGCCGGCGACGCGGCGATCAGGATCGTAGCGGTGCCGACGCGCTATCCGGCGGGTGGCGCCAAACAACTGATCCGCATCCTCACCGGCATCGAGGTGCCGCACGGCAAGCGCTCGACAGACTATGGCGTGCAGTGCTTCAACGTCGGCACCGCCTACGCCGTGTACCATGCCATCGCGCTCGGCCAGCCGCTGATCTCGCGCATCGTCACCGTCGCCGGCAATGTCGGTCGGGCGCGCAACTACGAAGTCCTCTTCGGCACACCGATGCGGGACCTGGTGGCGCTGTGCGACCCGCTGCCCGACAGCGACCGCGTCATCATGGGCGGGCCGATGATGGGCCTGCGGATGCCGGACGACGGCGTGCCGGTGGTCAAGGCCGCCAACTGCGTCCTGGTCGGATCGAAGAAGCTGTTCCCGCCGCCGCCGCCCGAGATGCCCTGCATCCGCTGCGGCGAATGCGCCAAGGTTTGCCCCAGCGACTTGCAGCCCTTCGAGATGTACTGGTTCTCGCGCGCCAGGATTTTCGGCAAGACGCAGGAATACCATCTCTTCGACTGCATCGAATGCGGCTGTTGCGCCTATGTCTGTCCCTCGCACATTCCGTTGGTCGATTACTACCGCTTCGCCAAGAGCGAAATCTGGGCACACGAATCGGAGAAAGAAGCCGCCGACGTGGCGCGCCAACGCTACGAGTTCCGCCTGTTGCGCGAAGAGCGCGAGAAGCAGGAGAAGGCCGCCAAACTCGCCGCCAAGACCGCCGCCGGACGCGAAAAGGCCGCCGCCGCGCTGGCCGACGCCGACAAGCCGGCCGTCACGCCCGAGCAGGATGCGAAAAAGGCGCTGATCGCCGCGGCACTTGAACTCGCCCGTACGCAAAAGGCGCAGGTGCAGCCGGAGAACATCAGCAATCTGACGCCGGAGCAGCAGGCCGAAATCGACGCCATCGAGGCGCGCCGCGCCGAGATCCGCGAAATGGCGAAGCCGCATGTGCGGCAAAACGACTGAACCAGACAGCGACTCCTTCGTGAACAACTCATTGAACAACTCTCCCTACTTTCGCCAACCCGCCAGCGTGCAATCCGTCATGCTGCGCGTGCTGGCGGCGCTGATCCCCGGCATCGCCGCCTACGTCTGGTTCTTCGGCGCCGGCATTCTGGTGCAGATCGCGCTCGCCTCCGTTGCCGCGCTCGCCGCCGAAGCACTGATGCTTTCGTTGCGCGGCAAACCGCTGGCGATGTTCCTCGGCGACGGCTCGGCCCTGGTCACCGCCTGGCTGATCGCGCTGACGTTTCCTTCGATTGCCCCCTGGTGGCTGACGGTGTGCGGCACGCTGCTCGCCATCGTCGTCGCCAAGCATCTCTATGGCGGCCTCGGACAAAACCCCTTCAATCCCGCGATGGTGGCTTTTGCCCTGATGATCGTCGCCTATCCGCAGCTCATGTCGCAGTGGCCAGCCGCCGGAGCGACCGACTTCGCCACGCAATGGCAAGCGATTTTCGGCAGCCGCCAGATCGATGCCATCACCATGGCCACGCCGCTCGACGCGCTGCGCACCGCCTTGCATTCCGTTGAGGCCCAGGCCTCGGTCGCCAGCGTGCTGGGCGCCAATCCCGCCGTCGGCGGCCTGGGCGGCAAGGGCTGGGAATGGGTCGCCGTCGGCTATCTGCTGGGCGGCCTGTGGCTGCTGCAACAGCGCATCGTCACCTGGCACATGCCGACGGCTTTCCTTGCCGGTCTCGCTTTGGTCGCCGGGCTGTTCAACCTGATCGACGACACGCAGTTCGCCGGGCCGCTGTTCCACATTTTCACCGGCGGCGCCATGCTCGGCGCCTTCTTCATCGTCACCGATCCGGTATCCGGCACCACCACGCCCAGAGGCAAGCTGATCTTCGCCGCCGGCGTGGCACTGCTGACCTGGATCATCCGCACTTTTGGCGCCTATCCGGACGGCCTTGCCTTCGCCGTGTTGCTGATGAACATCGCCGCGCCGTTGATCGACATGTACACCCAGCCGCCGGTGTTCGGCCACAAGAACGGGGAGGCGTCGTGAACGAACCGGTCGATGCTCTCGACGCCATCGACGCCATGGCGCCGCGCGAATCCGGCGCCCTGCGCATATCGATGCGCACCGCCGCCATCCTGCTGGCTTTCACCGTGGTGTTCACCGCCTTGATGGCCGGCGCCTACGTCGTGACCGCGCCGCTCGTCGCGGCCAGTGCGCAAAAGGAAAAGCTGAACCTGATCGGCGAGGTGCTGCCATCCGCCCTGTATGACAACACGCTGCTCGACGACTGGATCGAAGTGCCGCCGGTCAAGGAACTGGGCATGTCCGACGCCGCGCGTCTGTATCGCGCCCGCAAGAACGGCGAAGCGGTGGCGCTGATTATCGAGGCCGCCGCGCCCGACGGCTATTCCGGCCACATCGGCCTGCTGCTGGCGGTGAAGGCCTCCGGCGAATTGCTTGCCGTGCGCGTCACCGAACACCGTGAAACGCCCGGCCTGGGCGACTACATCAACCCGAAGAAGGACAAGAACAAGGCGCAGCCATGGATCACCCAGTTCAACGGCCTCGGTTTGGCCGCAGTCACGCCCGAACGGTGGCGGGTGAAAAAGGACGGCGGCCGCTTCGACCAGCGCGCCGGGGCCACCATCTCGGCCCGCGCCGTAACCAACGCCAGCGGTCGCGCGCTGGCCTGGACCGTGGCGCATCGCGACAAGCTGCTCGACCTGCCGCCGAACAGCCGTTTTGAGGAGACCAGGCCATGAGCGCCTACAAGGAAATTGCCTGGAACGGCGTCTGGAAACAGAACACCATCCTCGCCCAGTTGCTGGGCCTGTGTCCGCTGCTGGCGGTAAGCACCAATTTTGTCAATGCGATGAGTCTCGGCTTGGCGACCATTGCCGTCATGATGCTGGCCAATTTTGCGATTTCGGCCCTGCGCGCCCTGATCCCCTACGAGATTCGCATTCCGGTGTTCATCCTGATCATCGCCGCACTGGTGACCGTGGTCGATCTGGCCTTCAACGCCTTTCTGCACGACATGTATCTGGTGCTCGGCATTTTCATCCCGCTGATCGTCACCAACTGCATCGTGCTGGCTCGCGTCGAGGCCTTCGCCGCCAAGAACGGGCTGCGCGCGTCGACCTTCGACGGCCTCATGATGGGCGTCGGCTTCGTCTGGGTGATTGCGCTGCTGGGTGCGGTGCGCGAACTGATCGGACAAGGCACTTTGTTTTCCGGCATCGAAATGATCTTCCCGACGCTGTCCGGCATCCAGGTATTGCCCGCCGACTATCCCGGTTTCCTGATCGCCATGCTGCCGCCGGGCGCCTTCTTCGTGCTCGGCCTGCTGATTGCCGGTCGCAACTGGCTGGAGGCGCGCGCCAATGAGCGCATGCGCCAGCAGCGCGCACGCGGCCAGGGCGCTGCGGCAACGTCGGCGCCGGCATGACGCCGCAGAAGGTTCGCGAGTTCTTCTCCCGCCTCGCCGCGGCGAACCCGGAACCGAAAAGCGAACTCGACTACGCCACGCCCTATCAGTTGCTGGTGGCCGTGGTGCTTTCCGCGCAGGCCACCGACAAAAGCGTGAATCGCGCGACACGGCCCCTGTTTCGCGCGCACCCGACACCGCAGTCCATGGCCGCGCTCGGCGAGGAAGGCATCGCCAACTACATCCAGAGCATCGGCCTCTACCGCACCAAGGCGAAAAACGTCGCCGCCCTCTCGCGCTTGCTGCTGGAGCGGCATGGCGGCGAAGTGCCGCATGACCGCGCCGCGCTCGAAGCCCTGCCCGGCGTCGGGCGCAAGACGGCCAACGTGGTGCTCAACATCGCCTTCAGCGAACCGGCCATCGCCGTCGACACCCACGTCTTCCGCGTCGCCAACCGCACCGGGCTGGCACCGGGGAAGACGGTCGAGGAGGTCGAACAAAAGCTGCTCAAGGCGGTGCCCGACCCATTCCGTCTGCATGCCCACCACTGGCTGATTCTGCACGGTCGCTACACCTGCAAGGCGCGCAGCCCGGATTGCGTGCATTGCCTCGTGTATGACCTTTGCGCATACAAGGACAAGAATGTTCAACCCGAGTCGTGACCAGGCCCGCCAGTTTCTGATCGACGCCTGGGCCAGGCGCCGCAACAAGCTGCCCGGCACGCCGATGGATACGCTGGCGGCCGACCTCGTCGCCATGCATCCCGAATACCACGCCCTGCTCGAAGCCGACGACGCCCTGAGCCGCGAGTGGACGCCGGAACAGGGCGAGACCAATCCCTTCCTCCATCTGTCGCTGCATCTGGCCATCGAGGAACAGCTTTCCATCGACCAGCCGCCGGGCATCCGCGCCGCCTTCAACACCCTGCAAAGCCGGCGCGGCGACCGGCACGAGGCGCTGCACGCGATACTCGACTGCCTCGGCGAAATGATCTGGCGCTCGCAACGCGACAGGCTGCCGCCGGACGGCGAAGCCTATCTCGACTGCGTCAAACGCGCCGCCCGCTGAAAGTCGGCGCTGGCGGTGCGGCGCTATTGCCGACTATTGCGTACCATGCGCAAACCAACCCAGTGAAAGGAAGCGCCATGAACCTCCGCCGCCGCTTGCTGAAAGCTTTTGCCGCCGCCGGGCTGTTCGGTCCCGCGGGAATTTCCGGCTTGATCCAGAACGCCCTGGCCAAAGGCAATGCGCCCGTCGCACCGGGGCTGCACAGGCTGCGCGGCACCGTGACCGTCAATGCCAAACCGGCGCGGGAGGGACAACTGGTCGGTCCCGGCGATACGATAACGACCGGCCCCGGCAGCGAAGCAATCTACGTCATCGGCCAGGACGCCTTCCTGCAAAGGGAAAGCTCGACCGTCAGCTTCGGCGCGGACGTGGCGCAGAACCTGATGCGCGTCGTGACCGGCAAAATCCTCTCGGTGTTCGGCAAGGGCGCCAGGACGATCCAGGTGTCGACCGCCACCATCGGCATTCGCGGCACCGGCTGCTACATCGAAGACGAAGGAGCGGGCGCCAAGGCGCGCACCTACTTCTGCCTGTGCTACGGCGGCGTCGAGCTGACGCCGACAGCCGCGCCGCACGAGCGCGAGAGCTACAGCACCACACGCCACGACAAGCCGATGTACATCTACAACGACATGAAAATGCCGAAGATGATGGTGCCGGCAGGAGTCATCAACCACGGCGACGACGAACTCGAACTGCTCGAAAGCCTGGTCGGTCGCTGGCCGCCGTTCCACGGCCAGGGCGGGCCGAGGTACTGAGAGCGGGTATCCCGTCCGGGACTGGCTTAGAAGTGGCGTTTGAATCGCCGTGTCGCCAGCGCCGACTTTCAACGACTATGCAAATTCAATTCGAGCCTGGCCCCTTTTCCGCTTCGTAGCTCGACGGGCTGACGCCGGCGTGAGCCAGAAACTCGCGTACCAGCTTGATGGTCTGCTTGTCGCAGACATTGCTGTGGTGAGGATGGTGAAAGAAGCCTTCCACGCGGTTCAGCACCACGCGGATACGCGCGCCATGAGCCGGTTCGACAGCGGCCCCGAGGTGGTGCAATAGCGACTCGATCTCCCGCCAGTGGACGTTGCCGCTGACGGGATCCTGAAAAATCGCGCGCAACAGGTTCAGATGCTTATGACTCATGATGATCCTTGCCGTTGATCCCTTCGCTGACAAAACCGTGGAAACCTCTTCGCATCCACACTCACGAATCCAGAATATCCGGGTTCTGGATCAGCCCGCGTCAAACGCCGGCGGGGCCACCTTGATGATCTCCGCAATCGTGGTCAACCCCGCCGCGACCTTCTTTGCGCCGGCGATGCGCAGCGGCTTCATGCCTTCGCGCATGGCCTGCTCGCGCAGCCTGGCGAGTTCCGCGCCGCTCGCCACCAGCTTCTTGATCTCGACCGACATCGGCATGATCTCGTAAATCCCGATACGCCCCTTGTAGCCGGTCATGCGACAGTCGAGACAACCCACCGGATGATAAATCTGTGCCGGCATGTTTGACTTCCAGGGCGCCACCAGCGCGGTCCAGGCCGCCTCATCCTCGGCGCGCATGCCGCCGGCCTGCTTGCAATGCGGGCACAGCGTGCGGATCAGGCGCTGCGCCATGACGCCGAGCACGGTCGCCGAAAGCATGTAGGGCGGCACGCCAAGTTCGATCAGCCGCGTCATCGCCGACGGCGCGTCGTTGGTGTGCAGGGTGGACAGCACCAGGTGGCCGGTCAAAGCCGCCTGGATGGCCATGTCGGCGGTTTCCAGATCGCGGACTTCGCCGACCATGATGATGTCGGGGTCCTGCCGCATCAGGGAACGTATGCCCTCGGCAAAGCCCATGCCGATGTCGGGCAGGATCTGCACCTGGTTGAAGGAACCCTCGATCATTTCGATCGGGTCTTCCAGCGTGCACACATTGACCTCGGGCGTCGCCAGTTGCTTCAGCGTCGAGTACAGGGTCACGGTCTTGCCGCTGCCGGTCGGCCCCGTCACCAGGATGATGCCGTTGGGTTGCGACGACATGGTGCGCCATTGCGCCGCCTCCTCATCGGCAAAACCGAGCTCCGAAAAATCCCGGACCAGCACTTCCGGATCGAAAATCCGCATCACCAGTTTCTCGCCGAACACGGTCGGCAGGGTGGACAGGCGCAGTTCGACCTCCTGTCCATCCGGCGTGCGGGTCTTGATCCGGCCATCCTGCGGTCGCCGCTTTTCGATCACGTCCATGCGACCGAGAATCTTGATGCGGCTGGTCATGGCGTTGAGCACCGCCATGGGAATCTGGTACACCTGATGCAGCACGCCGTCGATACGAAACCGCACAATGCCCAGATCGCGTCGCGGTTCGACGTGGATATCCGAGGCGCGCTGCTCGAAGGCATACTGCCAGAGCCAATCGACGATGGTGACGATGTGCTGGTCGTTGGCGTCGAACTGCTTGTTGCTCTTGCCCAGCTCCACCAGTTGCTCGAAATTCGAGGCGCCGCCGGCGACCTCGCCCCGGCCCAGCGCGCCCTTGATCGACTTGGCCAGGTTGTAGAACTCCACCTGGTAGCGCGTGATGTCATCCGGATTGCTGATGACGCGGCGGATGTTCTTGCGCAGGATCGGCTGCATCTCCGCTTCCCATGCCTGCTGGAAAGGCTCTGCCGTGGCGATCACCACCTCATGCGGCCTGACCTCGACCGGCAGGATGCGAAAACGTGTCGCATAGGAATTGCTCATCACCTCCGTAACGGCCGAAAAATTGATCTTCAGCGGATCGATGTGCAGGTAGTCCAATCCGGACCATTTCGCCAGCCATTGCGTCAGGCCATCCAGATCGAGCACCCGGTGCGGCGCTTGCAGCGACTTCCAGCGCTGCTCGGCAATCACGATCAGGGGATGCGCGTCGCCCTGGTAATAGCGTCGCTCCTGCTTGAAGCGAGCCGCCTCGTCGGCGGCGACCAACCCATCAACGACGAGGGCGTCGACCACTTCGGACAAGGTCAATCGGTGTTCCTTGGGCGGAGCCTGGTTCATGGCGAAAAGTTATGCGTGGCGATATCCAGCGGGAAGCGGCGCTGGCGATACGGCGAACTATAGCCGACAACCCGGCTCGCCCTCAATGGCAGGGTAAGATGCCGACGCAATTGCCATGAACATTCCCAAGAAAAAGCGCATGAAAGCGAAGCTTCAGTGGAGGCTAACGCCGGCTTTATCGGCGTTAAGCGCAGCGACCGGAACTAAAATGCTGCTGGCGCTGGCGGCGGGCGCCCTGCTCTCGTTTCCCGCCTTGGCCCAGTCGGCCGCCGACTACTGCGCCCGAGCACGCGATCCGGTCCGTTGCGAAGCGCGTCAGGCGGCCCTGAAGAACTGCGCCGACATGAATCGCGTCAAAAAGCAGGCCTGCCTGGAGGCGAGCATGCCGCCCGTCGATTGCAGCAAGGCGCAGAATCCGCAAGCCTGCGAAGCCGCGCAAAAGGCCCGGCGGGTCTGCAAGGGGAAAACCGGCAAGGAACTGAAAAAATGTCTGCGCGACGAACGACCGCGCAAAAAGAAAATGAGCAAGCCGCGCCCGGCAAGGGCCATCCCGGAAAAAGGACACAAATGATTGCCAGCATCAGGAATTTCTTCACCCAAATGATCGAGCCAGGCGCCAGCGGGTCGGGCGTCGCCTCGCAACACGCGCTGCATGTCGCGACGGCGGCACTGCTGCTGGAGATGATGCGCATGGACGCTTCCGTCACCGCCGAGGAAACGGCGACAGTGGCGCAAGCGCTGCAAACCCGGTTCGGCCTCGATGCGGCGGAAGTCGAAACGCTCATGGCGCTGGCCGCCGAAGAAGCGCACCAGGCGACCGACTACTTCCAGTTCACCTCGCTGATCAACAAGGCCTTCGACGGCGAACAGAAAGCGCAAATCATCGAGTACCTGTGGCAGGTGGCGTTCGCCGACGGCCATCTCGACGCGCACGAGCAGCATTTCATGCGCAAGATCGCCGATCTGCTGTATGTGCCGCAAGCGGCCTACATCGCCGCCAAACAGCGGGCGCGTGGAAGGAATGCGACCGCTTCCTGATGCCGGATCGGGCCTGACCCGTTTGTTTCCGTTTCGCCGTGCCGCCAGCGCCGACTCTTTACCGGCTCACCCCACCGGCCGCGACATCGGCGCCACATTCCAGATGGTATTGGCATACTGCGCGATGGTCCGGTCCGAGGAAAACTGGCCCATGCCGGCGACGTTGAGTATCGATTTGCGCACCCATGCGGCCGGATCGCGATACAGTTGCCCGACCTTTTCCTGGCAGGCGATGTAGGACGCATAGTCGGCGAGCAGCAGGTAATGGTCGCCGTGATAGGTCAGCGTCTCGAACACCGGCATGTAGCGATTCCGGTCTTCGGGAGAAAAGTAACCGTCGCGGATCATGTCGAGGGTCTGCTTCAGTTCCGCATCGCCGTCGTAATGGAGCCACGGGTTGTAGCCGGCGGCGTACTGCGCGGCGACTTCGTCGGTGGTCATGCCGAAGATGAAAATGTTTTCCGGCCCCACCTCGTTGCGGATTTCGACGTTGGCGCCGTCCAGCGTGCCGATGGTGAGCGCGCCGTTCAACGCCAGTTTCATGTTGCCGGTGCCCGAAGCTTCGGTGCCGGCGGTCGAAATCTGCTGCGAAAGATCGGCGGCGGGAATGATGATTTCCGCGTTGGAGACATCGTAGTTGGGGATGAACACCACCTTGAGCAGGCCGCGCACCAGCGGATCGTTGTTGACGATGTCCGCCACGTCGTTGATGAGACGGATCACCAGCTTCGCCATGCGGTAGCCGGGCGCGGCCTTGCCGCCGAAGACCACGGTGCGTGGCGCCGCGTCGCCGCCAGCGCGGATGCGGTTGTACAAGGTGATGACATGCAGCACGTTGAGCAGTTGCCGCTTGTATTCGTGGATGCGCTTGATCTGCACATCGAACAGGGAATCCGGATCGACCTGGACATGGAGCCGCTCCGCGATCACCTGCGCCAGACGGCCCTTGTTGTTGCGCTTCACGCGCGCGAAATCGTCGCGAAATCCCGCGTCGCCGGCCAGCGGCGCCAGTCGCCGCAACTGGTCGAGATCCTTGAGCCAATCGCGGCCGATATGGGTCGTGATCAGCCCTGACAGCGCCGGGTTGGCCTGATTCAGCCAGCGCCGCGGCGTCACGCCGTTGGTCATATTGACGATCTTGTCCGGCCACAGCCGATGAAAGTCGGCGAAGATGGTTTCCTTCATCAGGCGGGTATGGATTGCCGCCACGCCATTGACCTTGTGGCTGCCGACGATGGCCAGGTGCGCCATGCGAATTCGTTTGTCCTTGGCCTCGTCGATCAGCGACATGCGCTGCCACAGGACGGGATCGCCGGGATAGTGGTGCATCACGTCCTTCAGGAAGCGATAGTTGATCTCGTAGATGATCTGCAGATGGCGCGGCAGAATGCGCTCGAACATCGCCACCGGCCATGTTTCCAGCGCCTCCGGCATCAGCGTGTGATTGGTGTAGGCGAAGGTCCGCGTGGTGATGTCCCAGGCATGCGTCCAATCGAAGTGGTGGTGGTCGATCAGGATGCGCATCAGCTCCACCACCGAAATAGATGGGTGCGTGTCGTTGAGCTGAATCGCCACCTTGTCCGGCAAGCCGTCGAGCGGCGTGCCCGACTTGGCGTAGCGGTAGAGCACGTCCTGCAGCGAGGCGGAGACGAAGAAATACTGCTGCTTGAGCCGCAGTTCCCGCCCCATCTCGGTGGTGTCGTCCGGGTAGAGCACCTTGGACAGGTTCTCCGAATCGTTCTTGTCCTCCACCGCGCGGATGTAGTCGCCTTCGTTGAAATACTTCAGGTCGAAGTCGCGACTCGATTTCGCCGCCCACAGCCGCATGTTGTTGACGGTGCCCGTGTCATAACCCGGAATCGGGTAATCATAGGCCATCGCCATCACGTCGTCGGTGTCCACCCACTGAAAGTTCTTGCGACCGTGTTCGTCGGCGTAATCCACCACCCTGCCGCCGAACTTCACCTGGTACAGCACTTCCGGGCGCGGAAACTCCCATGGATTGCCGTAGCGCAGCCAGTTGTCCGGATGCTCCACCTGCTGGCCTCCCTCGATGGTCTGGTGGAACATGCCATATTCGTAGCGAATGCCGTAGCCATAGCCGGGTATGCCCATGGTGGCCATCGAATCGAGGAAGCAGGCCGCCAGCCGCCCCAAACCGCCGTTGCCCAGGGCGGCGTCCTGTTCCATCTCGCGAATGTTGTCCACATTCAGCCCCATCGCCACCAGGGCCTCGCGAAATTCCTTGTCGCAGCACAGATTCATCATGCCGTTCACCATGGTGCGGCCCATCAGGAATTCCATGGACAGGTAGTAGACCCGCTTGCGATCCTGCACGTAGTAACTGCGCATGGTTTCCATCCAGCGTTCGATCATGCGTTCGCGCAGCACCGCGGCGGCGCTGTAGAACCAGTCGCGGTCGGTGGCGGTGATGGGATCCTTGCCGATCGAGTAGGTCAGGCGGTTGTAGAGCGAGCGCCGGATCGATGGGACGTCCAGCGTCGGATGGTCGAGTTCAAGCACGACGGCCGGCTTTTTCATGGGATTTCCTTCGAATATCGCAAGCATCATCATACCCGCCGAGCCGATATCCGCCGACAGGAAATCTATCCGGCGTGGCTTATGCGACTCCGCCCGCTTGCAGCGCCGCGCGCCACCGCGCGAGTTTTTCCGCGAAACTCATGCCGGCGTGGGCCGGGCTGGTGGAGGGTAGAACCAGACCCTCGAAGCCCAGCGCCTCGACCTCGCGAATCCGGCGCGCCGCCATGCGGCCGTTGAAGCAGATGCGCCGTAGCGCCGGCGCCGACTTTTGCAGCGCGGCCAAGTCATTCGCTACGGCATCGCGAATCGCCGAGTCCAGGCTGCCGGATCGCCGGCAGGAGGCGAACACGTCCCATATCCCGATGCCCGCGGCCTGCACCGCCGCGACGCGCACCGCATAGTCCAGCGCGGGCAGCGGCTGGCCCAGCACCGCGCCGAGGATGCGCCAGAACTGGTTGTGCGGATGGGCGTAGTACTGCTGCGCGGCGAGCGAGGCCGCAGACGGAAACGAGCCCAGAATCAGCACCCGGGCTCGTGCGTCGATGACGGGCGCGAGGCCCGTCAGTTTGGCAGCATCAAGAACCGCTCATCTCCAGCATCAACTGGTTCATGCGCTTGACGAAGGTCGCCGGGTCGTCGAGCTGGCCGCCTTCGGCCAGCAGGGCCTGGTCGAACAGCACCGCAGCCCAGTCGTCGAAGCGCTTGTCTTCGTACTTGAGGCGCAGCACCACCGGATGCTGCGGGTTGATTTCGAGGATCGGCTTCGATGACGGCGCCTTCTGCCCGGCCGCCTTGAGGATGCGCGCCAGGTTGCCGGAAACATCATGTTCGTCGGCCACGAGGCAGGCCGGGCTGTCGGTCAGGCGATGCGTCACGCGCACTTCCTTGACGCGCTCGCCAAGGCTCTTGCCGATCTTCTCGGTCAGATCCTTGAATTCGCCGGCAGCCGATTCCTGTTCCTTCTTCTCGGCTTCGTCTTCCAGCTTGCCCAGGTCGAGCCCGCCCTTGGCCACGGAGACCAGTTGCTTGCCCTCGAACTCGGTCAGGTGCGACACCACCCATTCGTCGACGCGGTCGAAGAGCAGGATCACTTCGATGCCCTTCTTGCGGAAGACTTCGAGGTGGGGGCTGTTCTTCGCCGCGTTGAAGGTCTCGGCGGTGACGTAGTAGATCTTTTCCTGTTCCGGCTTCATGCGGGCGATGTAGTCGGCCAGGGAGACCGTCTCGTCGGGCGTATCGGCCAGGGTCGAGGCGAAGCGCAAGAGTGCTGCGATCTTGTCCTTGTTGGCGTTGTCCTCGCCCATGCCTTCCTTGAGCACCTTGCCGAACTCGCCCCAGAACTTGGCGTACTTCTCTTTCTCGGCGGCGTCCTCGCTGGTGGCCAGATCGGACAGCATGCCCAGAACCTTCTTGGTGCAGCCGTTGCGGATGGACTCGATGTCCTTCGATTCCTGCAAAATTTCGCGCGAGACATTCAGCGGCAGGTCGTTGGAGTCGACCACGCCGCGCACGAAGCGCAAGTACAACGGCATCAACTGTTCGGCGTCGTCCATGATGAAGACGCGACGCACATACAGCTTGACGCCGTGGCGCGCGTTGCGGTCCCACAGGTCGAAGGGGGCGTGGGCCGGCACATACAGCAGTTGGGTGTACTCGGTCTTGCCTTCGACGCGGGCATGGGTCCACGTCAGCGGCTCCTCGAAATCGTGACCGACGTGCTTGTAGAACTCCTTGTACTGCTCTTCCGTAATGTCGTTCTTGGAGCGGGCCCACAAGGCGGAAGCCTGATTGACGGTTTCGTCCTCATCGGTGGCGACTTGTTGCTTCTTCTCGTCGTCCCATTTTTCGCCCTTCATCACGATCGGCTGCACGATGTGGTCGGAATACTTGCGGATGATGGACTTGAGCTTCCAGGAAGACAGCAGGTCGTCCTGGCCGTCCTTCAGATGCAGCGTGATCTCGGTGCCGCGCGCGGCGCGATCGGTCATCTCGATAGTGAATTCGCCGGCGCCTTCGGACTCCCAGCGCACGCCCTGATTGGCTTCCAGCCCGGCGCGGCGGGTCAGCACCGTGACGCGGTCGGCGACGATGAACGAGGAATAGAAGCCGACGCCGAACTGGCCGATCAGGCTGGCGTCCTTCTGCTGATCGCCCGAAAGCTGCGAGAAAAATTCGCGCGTGCCCGACTTGGCGATGGTCCCCAAGTTAGCGATCACTTCCTCGCGGCTCATGCCTACGCCGTTGTCGGCGATGGTCAAGGTCTTGGCTTCCGGGTCGAAGGCGACGCGAATCCGGAAGTCGGAGTCGCCTTCGAACAGCCCGGCATTGTGCAGCGCCTCGAAGCGCAGCTTGTCGCAGGCATCCGAGGCATTGGATATCAGCTCGCGCAGGAAAATCTCGCGGTTCGAGTACAGCGAGTGAATCATCAAGTTGAGAAGCTGCTTGACCTCGGTCTGGAAGCCGAGCGTCTCGCGCGAAGTTGGCGCGGTTTGGGTGTCAGTGGTCATGGGGAATCCTCTTGTGGAACGTCGAACAACGATCAAGAGGCCGATATGGGGGCGCCGATGCCCGTTTCAAGGGTGAGGGAATCCGCGCCTTGCCGGATCGCATTCGCCCCCATCCCCTTGAAGGGGCTACCGTATGCACACATCTCTGGCACGAACCGTACTCTTCCATTCCGGGGGTGAATTTCGGAGGCGTTAGCGATGGGACGGGAAATCCAGGAAGAGCAGTGGCGATCGGTCCGCCGGGGTGCTCTGCTGCGCTCCATGTCCCCCGTCGTCGGCCTGCGGCCGCCGCCTCCTCCTTTACTTCCGCTCCGCAGAGCACCCCACCGGCCCGATCGGGTGGCGCCGTGCGGTTTTGGCGGTTCAAGGCTGCGGGCGTACCCGGCCAAGGATGGCGGGTATCCGACTCCCGGAAGTAAAGAAGGAGGGCCGGTGCATTTTCGGCCCGGGGGACATGGAGGGAGTCGGATACCCGTCGTCCTTGGCGCGCGCAGGCGTCAGTCCCACGTTTCATGCGTCGCGGAAGACGCTCAGCGTCATGGGCACTGAGATGTGTGCATACGGTAGCCTTGAAGGGGAGGGAGGAGTGACGCGAGCCTGCTGGCGCCCGGCGTGGCGGCATCCGCTCCGTGCCCGAAACAATTGCAGCATAATGGCTGCGGGTTGGGGGAACAATGCGGGGGGACGCTCGATACGAGCCATGATGAAGGTAGTTCGATATGGATGATTGCTCTGCCGGGTCAGGACTTTCAGACACAGTCCGGCCCACGACTATTCTTATCGTCGACGACATGCCGGAAAACCTCGGCGTGCTGGGCGCCTTGTTGCGCGACGAGGGCTACGAGGTCAGGGCCGCCAACTCGGGGACCGTCGCCTTGCGCTATGCCGTTCAGGAGCCGCTGCCGTCGCTGATCCTGCTCGACGTGATGATGCCCGAGATGGACGGCTTCGAAGTGCTCCGCCGGCTGGGGGAGAACGACCTGACCCGGAACATTCCGGTGATCTTCCTGACCGCCCTCGGCGATCCCGGCGACGTTGTTCGTGGCTTGAGCCAGGGCGCCGCCGACTATATTCCGAAGCCGATTCAACCCGAGGTCGTGGTGGCCCGGGTTCGCACGCAGCTTGAGGTCTATCGCGCCCGCGAGTGGCTGAGAGACCAGAATCGCTACCTGGAGGCCGAGGTGGCCCGCCGCGTCGCCGAGACCGGGCGCATCCGCGACGAGGCCGAGCGCACCCAGGCGCTGCTCAACCACCAGCGCGAACTGGTCCTGAGTTCGGCGGCGGAAGGCATCTTCGGCGTCGACGCCAGGGGCATCATCAACTTCGTGAATCCCGCCGCAGCTTCCCTGCTGGGTTACGAGCGCGATGAATTGTCGGGACGCCATGCCCGCGCAATATTCTTCACCTCCGACAAGGATGGCAACCAGCGTCCCGGCTGCAACTGCCCGATGACCTCCTGCGCGGCCGGCGTCGGCATCGGCAGGCACGAGGAAACCTTCCGCCGCAAGGATGGCAACCCGGTGACGCTGGAGTTGTCCTGCACCCCTATCGTCGAGGACGGCAGGCGGAGCGGATCCGTCGTGACCTTGCAGGATGTCAGCGAGCGCAAGCGCTACCTGGAGCAGCTTGAGCGCAAGTCGAATTACGACGACCTGACCGGGCTGCCCAACCGCAACCTGCTCAACGACCGGCTCACCCGCCTGGTCGACCAGCGCCGCGAAGAAGGCGGGGAACTGGTCGTGCTCACCCTGAACCTCGATCGCTTCAAGAGCATCAATGACAGCCTCGGCCACGGCGCCGGCGATCAGGTGCTGCGCCAGGTCGCGGCGCGTCTTGGCGAGCGGGTGAGCAAGATGGACACGCTGGCGCGCCTCGATGGCGACGAGTTCGTGCTGGTGGCCGAGTCCACCGAAACCGACGCGGTAATTCAGTTGGCGCAACCGCTGCTGCAGGCGCTGGTTCCTCCGTTCAGGATCGGCGAACACGAGTTGTTTCTCACCGGCAGCATGGGCATTGCCATTTTCCCGAGAGACGGCGAAGACGCCGACACACTGTTGAAAAACGGCGCCGCCGCAATGTTCCGCGCCAAGGCGGCGGGCGGCGATCGCTACAATTTTTACGCGGCGGAAATGGACGCGCGCGCGCTGGAACGCCTGAACATGGAGAACGGACTGCGTCGCGCCCTGGAGCGGGACGAGTTCGTGGTCTATTTCCAGCCCCAGTTGAGCTTGCGCACCGGTGAAATCATCGGCGCCGAGGCGCTGGTGCGCTGGCGGCACCCGGAACGCGGCCTGGTAATGCCAAACGAATTCATCGGCCTGACCGAAGACAATGGTCTTATCCTGCCGCTCGGGGAATGGGTGATGCGTACCGCCTGTGCGCAAAACAAGGCCTGGCAGGATGCCGGGCTGCCGCCGGTGACGGTGGCGGTGAACATGTCGGCACGACAGTTTGTCGCGCAGGACGTGGTCAAGCTGGCGGCCGGCATTCTGGCGGAAACCGGGCTGGCCGCCAACTACCTGGAACTGGAACTGACCGAGAGCGTGGTCATGGCCGATGCCGAAGCCTTCATCCGCGCCACCGAACAGCTCAAGGGACTGTCGATCACCCTGTCGATCGACGACTTCGGCACCGGCTTTTCCTCGCTCAACTATCTCAAGCGTTTTGCCATCGATCGCCTGAAAATCGACCAGTCTTTCGTGCGCGATGTCACCCACGACGCCAACAGCGCCGCCATCGCCCTGGCGATCATTTCGCTGGGACACAGCCTGAAGCTTTCGGTGATTGCCGAGGGCGTCGAAACCGAGGCCCAGCTCAACTTCCTGCGCCGCCGCGCCTGCGACGAAATGCAGGGCTACTATTTCAGCAAGGCGGTGCCGGCGGCCGAGTTCGGGCAACTCCTGCGCGAGCGCCGCAAGCTGGAGTTTTCGGGAGATGAACAACTGCCGCGCCAGACGCTGCTGCTGGTCGACGACGAACCGGGAATTCTGTCCTCGCTGCAGCGCCTGTTCCGCCGCGAGGGCTACAGAATCCTGATCGCCAGCGGCGGCCGGGCGGCCCTCGACCTGCTGGCCAGCAACCAGGTCGGCGTCGTCATCTCCGACGCGCGGATGCCGGAAATGAACGGCGGCGAGCTGCTGGGCAAGGTGCGGGACATGTATCCCGGCGTCGTGCGCATGATGCTGTCCGGTTATACCGATCTCCAGGCGGTGACCAGCGCCGTCAACCGTGGCGAACTGTTCTGCTTTCTGACCAAGCCGTGGGAAGACCACGAATTGCTGGCAACGGTGCGCGACGCCTTCCGCCACCATGAACTGCGTCGCCGGGGGCCGCCGGAAGGCGCGCCTTATCCGGAAACGGGGGCATGAGCCGCATCGACCCGCCCGCGCCAGAAATGGCGGCAAGCGTCGAGCGCATTCACCTGGCGACGAGTCGCTGGCTGCGCCTGCTGCTGATGGCGTTGATGTGCGGTCTGCATGCGAGCGCGCCTCTGGCGCAGCCGACCGCGCCGCAGCGGATTCTGCTGCTCTACGCCTACGGCTACGGCGGACGCGGGGTGGAGCTGTTCAACGAGGGATTGTTCAAGACGCTCAGCGAGGCCGACTTCCCTGTCAGCAATGTGCATGCCGAGTACCTCGACTTGCAGCGCAACAAGGACGTGCCGGACTACCGCGCGGACTTGCTGCGGATGCTGCGCAAGAAATATGCGCAGCGCCCCATCGACCTGATTATCACGGCGCAGCAACCGGCGCTCGAATTTCTGCTCACCGACGGTCGCGACATTGCGCCGCGGGCGCCGGTGATCACCATCCAGAACCAACCGCTGACCGAGGCGGAAATGTCCGACCGGCGCATCGTCGGCGAGGTCAACCGGTTCGACATCAAGGGCACTCTGGAACGGGCGCTGGAACTGTTTCCGCAAACGCAGCGGGTGCTGTTCGCCTCGGGCAGCAGTGCAGCCGACATCAGCGTCGCCGACGAGGCCGCCGGCGTCGCCGAGTCCTGGCGCGGCAAGCTGGAGTTCGAATACACCAAAGGCATGACGCTGGACGATATCCTGACACGGGTGGCCCACCTGCCGCCGCACAGCATCGTCATCTTCACCCAGTACAACCGCGACGCCAAGGGCCGCGTGGCGCTGGCCTACGAGGCCGAGCACATGATCGTCAAGGCCGCCAACGCCCCGGTATTCGGCTTCTACGACTACAACCTGAAGAACGGCGGCATCGGCGGCTCGGTGATCGACGTCGAGGCATCCGGCGCGCGCACCGCGAAGCTGGCGATGGAAGTCCTCAAGGGCGCGGAGCCGGCGGCGACCGGCACGCTGCCGGTGAATGAAGGCGTCCCGATGTTCGACTGGCAACAGATCCGGCGCTGGGGCGGTGATGCCAGCCGGCTGCCGGCCAACGCAGTGTTCGTCAACCGGCCGTTTTCGGAGTGGGAGGAACATTCCGACGCCATCGTCGGCGCGGTAGTCCTCATTCTTGTTTTGGTGGCATTGATCTCCGTATTGGCTGCCAACAGTCGCCAACGAAAACGCGCCGAGATCGTGCTGGGCGAAAGCGAAGCGAGATTTCGCGCCATTTTTGAAGGCTCGCGCGACGGCATTGCATTGGCGGACGCGGAAACCCGACGGTTCGCCAGTGCCAATCCGGCGTTCTGGCGCATGCTCGGCTACAGCCCCGAAGAACTCGTCCGCATGAGCGTTGCGGACATACATCCGCCACGGGATTTACCTCGGGTCGTGGCAGCCTTCGAGAGTCAGTTGCGCGGCGATATTCAACTGGCCATGGATATCCCGGTCTTGCGCAAGGATGGCTCGGTGTTTTTCGCCGATATCAACTCCGCTGCCGTAAACGTGGGCGGCAAGACTTATCTCATGGGCATTTTTCGCGACATGACAGATGCGCGCCGGACCGAGGCGCAACTGCGCAAGCTTTCCCTGGCCGTCGAGCAGAGTCCCGAAAGCATCGTGATTACCGGCCTCGATGCAACGATCGAGTACGTGAACGACGCCTTCACGCGGTCCACCGGCTACAGCCGCGAAGAAGTGATCGGCCAGAATCCGCGCATCCTGCACTCGGGCAAGACGCCGGCGGCGACCTTCGCCGCCATGTGGGCGGCGCTGACCGAGGGCCGTCCGTGGCAGGGTGAGTTGCATAACCGCAGGAAGGACGGCAGCGAATACATCGAATTCGCCGTCATCACGCCGCTGCACCAGGCCGACAGGTCGATCACCCACTATGTCGCGGTGAAGGAAGACATCACCGAAAAAAAGCGCGTCGACCTCGAACTGGACGAGCATCGGCATCACCTGCAGGAACTGGTGGACAGCCGCACCGCGGAGCTGGTCGCCGCGCGCCGGCAGGCCGACGCCGCCAACGAGGCGAAGAGCCGTTTCCTGGCCAACATGAGCCACGAGATCCGCACGCCGATGAACGCCATCGTCGGCCTGGCCCATCTCTTGCGGCGCGCCGGGACGACGCCGGAACAGGACTTGCGACTGGAAAAAATCGACGGCGCCGCGCGGCACCTGCTGGCCATCATCAACGATATCCTCGACCTGTCCAAAATCGAGGCCGGCCGGCTGCAACTGGAAAGCACGGACTTCTCCCTGTCCGCCATTCTCGACAATGTCGCCTCCATCATCGGCGAGGCGGCGCGGGACAAGGGCTTGCTGCTCGAAGTCGACCTCGATGCGGCGCCGCCGTGGCTGCGCGGCGATCCGACGCGACTGCGCCAGGCGCTGCTCAACTATGCCAGCAACGCCGTCAAGTTCACCCGGAAGGGCTCCATCGCGCTGCGCGCCAGAGTGCTGGAAGACAATGACGATGGATTGCTGCTGCGCTTCGAGGTGGCGGACACCGGCGCGGGCATCGCGCCCGAGCAGATGGCCCGCCTGTTCCGCTCCTTCGAGCAGGCCGACAGTTCGACCACGCGCAAGCATGGCGGCACCGGTCTCGGCCTCGCCATCACCCGCCGGCTGGCGCTGCTGATGGGTGGAGAAGTCGGCGCTGACAGCACGCCGGAAAAAGGCAGCACTTTCTGGTTTACCGCCCGTCTGCAACGCGGCTACGGCGCACTGCCCGCCGAGGCGACGACCACGGCGGAAGGGGACGCGGAAACGCTGTTGGCTTTACACCATGGCGGGGCAAGGCTCCTGCTGGCGGAAGACGACGCCATCAACCGCGAAGTGGCGCTGGAGATGCTGCACGGCGTCGGCCTGGCGGTTGACACGGCGGTCGACGGCCGCGAAGCGCTGGACAAGGCGCGTGCCACGGCCTACGAGCTGATCCTGATGGACATGCAGATGCCGAACATGGACGGCCTCGAAGCCACCCGCGCCATTCGCGCCCTGCCAGGCTGGCAGAGCCGACCAATCCTGGCGATGTCCGCCAACGCTTTCGACGAGGATCGACGCGCCTGCGAAGCGGCGGGCATGAACGACTTCATCGCCAAGCCGGTGGAACCGGACCTGCTCTATGCCGCCCTGCTGAAATGGCTGCCGACCGAGAGGGATCGCGGCGTGGCGGCGACCGTCACGGTGTCGCAGGATGACGAACTGCGCCGCCGCCTGTCGACGGTGGCCGGCCTTGACCTTGAGCGTGGCTTGTCGATGGTCCGCAACCAGGTCGGCAACTACCTGCGGCTGCTTGAAATCTTTCTCGACGGTCACGCCAACGACGCGGAGCGCCTGCGCCAGATGCTCGACGCGGATGATCTGGCCGCGGTCCAGAAGCTGGCGCATACCCTCAAGGGTTCGGCCGGCAACCTCGGCGCCTTGCGCCTTTCCGCGGCAGCCGGCGCGCTGCTGGAGGCCACGCGCGAGGCGGTCGAACGGGCGGAAATCGATCGTCGCGCGGGCCGGCTGTGCGACGAGTTGTTGCCCCTGGTCGAGGGAATTCACAAGGTTCTGGCAACCCAAAGCCAGCAGCCGGTGGCCATTGTTGATACGACTCGCGCCGATGAAGTGCTGGCAAATCTCGCCGAACTGCTGCACGCCGGCAATATTGCGGCCAATGACCTGGCGCAGGCCGAAGGGGATCTGTTGCGCACGGTGCTTGGCCAGGAGGGCGACGAGTTGCTGCGGCGCATTGCCCGCTATGACTACGGAGCGGCATTCGCCATGCTGCGGGAAGCGCAAGCCCGACGCAGGGTGTAATCGAAAGACCGGTCAATAGCATTGGTACTCCCTCCCCTTCAAGGCTACCGTATGCACACATCTCTGGCACGAACCGTACTCTTCCATTCCGGGGGTGAATTTCGGAGGCGTTAGCGATGGGACGGGAAATCCAAGAAGAGCAGTGGCGATCGGTCCGCCGGGGTGCTCTGCTGCGCTCCATGTCCCCCGTCGTCGGCCTGCGGTCGCCGCCTCCTCCTTTACTTCCGCTCCGCAGAGCACCCCACCGGCCCGATCGGGTGGCGCCGTGCGGTTTTGGCGGTTCAAGGCTGCGGGCGTACCCGGCGGGTATCCGACTCCCGGAAGTAAAGAAGGAGGGCCGGTGCATTTTCGGCCCGGGGGACATGGAGGGAGTCGGATACCCGCCATCCTTGGCGCGCGCAGGCGTCAATCCCACGTTTCATGCGCTGCGGAAGACGCTCAGCGTCATGGAGCACTGAGATGTGTGCATACGGTAGCCTTGAAGGGAAGGGAGAAAACCCTGGGCCTTGAAGAGGCGGGAGTAGTGACGGCGGCGCGGACTCATGGCTTCAGGCTGTCAGCTTGCGATAGATCTCGGCGATCTTCCGTGGCAGCTTTTTCGCGTCGTCGATCACCGAATAATGCGCCGGGCCATAGAGCTGCGGCAGGTAGTCGGCGCCGTGCCGATCGATGGTGACGCAGTAGCTGCGGATGCCCTTCTCGCGCGCCTCCAGCAGCGCGTGCCGGGTGTCCTCGATACCGTAGCGGCTGCGGTATTCGTCGCTGAAGTCGTCGGGCCGACCGTCGGACAGCGTCACCAGCAGCTTGTGGCGGGTGTTCTGACGAGCCAGCAGGGCGGACAGATGACGTACCGCAACGCCCATGCGGGTGTAGTCCTTGGCTTCGATGCCGGCGATACGGCTGCGGGTGGCGACGTCATAGCGGTCGGTAAAGCGCTTCACCGGATAGATGTCGCAGTGCGTGCGCGTCCAGCCTGAAAAGCCGTAGATGGCGTAGCGGTCGCCCAGCGCTTCGATAGCCTCGCACAGCAGCACCAGCGATTCGCGCTCGGCGTCATTGACCCAGCCCTTGGTCGAACCGCTCATGTCGACCATGAACATCACGGCCAGCGAACGCTCGACGCGGCGGCGGTGGATGAACAGGCGCGGCGACGGCTCGGCCCCGCTCAGGCGGTCGGCGCGGGCTTCCACCTGCGCGTCGAGATCGATTTCCTCGCCGTCGAACTGGCGCCGCTGCGGCTTGTCCTCGCCGCGCAGGGCCTCGAAACGGCGACGGATGCTGCGGATCAGGTGGGCATGGCGAATGCGTACTTCATCGACCCATTCGGCATCGCCGACCGGCGCCTTCATTTCATACAAATGACACCAGTCGCGCCGCCATGCCGCGCGCCGGTAGTCCCATTCATCATAGAAGGCGTCGGGTTGAACGGTGCATGAAGCATCCTTCGGAGGTTCGACGCCAGCGACCGCCCGCCACGCGCCCGGTCCCGCCGGATGCAGGGCTTCCGGCGGAATCTCGCCGAGATCCTGCATCAGCGATCTTGCCGCAGCCTGGGCCGGGGGCGGCAGGCTGAGCAGTTCGGACTGCGGATCGACCACCTGCGACTCGCTTTCCGCCGCCAGCGGTGGGTATTCGGGCTTGTTGGCGTCGGCTCCGGTCGGACCGGTGCCGCGCAGCACCTTGAGGGCGCGTCGCAGCACTGCCGTTTCGCGCACGATGCGCGCCGCGCGCACACGGCGGGCGGCGACCGGGTCGATGGCGCCGACATGCGGGAAAGTCGGCGCTGGCGACACGGCGCTACCGCTTTGCAGCGCGGCTCGCAACTCGGCCATGCAGCCAAGACTGTCCGCCACCGTCGCATCGGGACGCGCCAGATTCGCCGCCGCTGCCGCCAGGTCCGCCGACCACGGCCCGCGCAGCCTGGCGATCTCCAGGGCGAGGCCGGGCAGTTCGACGCCGATGCAGGCTTCGAGCCGCATGGCCTCGAACACGGCGAACCAGG
>Ga0209211_10003594_pt1 | contig 25089 bp, 17 predicted proteins | sample RifGroA2_FD_183992 | JGI IMG/M metagenome (GOLD analysis project Ga0209211, IMG submission 183992) | Groundwater microbial communities from Rifle, Colorado, USA - Groundwater A2 (SPAdes) (version 2) | ecosystem: Environmental > Aquatic > Deep subsurface > Groundwater | place: Rifle, Colorado...
AGAGGATTTTCCCATCTATTGTGAAATCCGCTGACTCCTCCATAGTTTTTACAGTAGTTATCTGTGTAGTTGTTTTTGATGCAACGTCGTAAACATTTATCGTGCCCTCGTCAGTATTGTATTTGTCGAAGTCCACGAATACAGCCTTCGTTTGCGTGGCGTTCATTCTCGGGATAGTAGCTCCAATGCCTTCCATGACCGTATCCATGGTTTTTGTGGCAGGATTATACAAATATATATTGGCTTTGTCTTGTCCGGATTCGACTAAATTGATAGCTATCATAGGAATAGGTTCAGCGGTCAGATCGCCGCAAGCCGAGCATTTCAGGCCTACCACAAGCGTCCTGGTATTGTTTATTGCGCTGCCACCGGGGTCAGGCCCAAAACTCACGTTAAGGACAAACATATTGCCGTCATTGCCGATAGCTCCGGCATAAGACGGCGACCCTGTGCCGAGAGAAGAACCGAAGCTGCCGTCTGCGGAAACAGAGAACACAATCGACTTTGTTTCATATGACACAACGCCGCTGTCCTGTTCTCTGAAAGAGATTTTGCAGACACCGTTTGAGTCGCAGGCAGCAGTCCCGATAGCGGACTGGAAGGTCGTGTTGTTATTGTCGCCGAAGATCGACACAGCCCATGTCCCGGCAAGGTCGGAGTTGGAGTATGTCTTGTCTCCTTTCTTCATTGCCGCGAAGTTTGTCCATTTGTCGGCTGAAATGGATGTCACCAACGCCATTTTTTTCTCCCCGCACAGTCCCCCGGCGTTGGAGTTCCCAAGAGAAAAGAAACCGTTCTGTCCCATCGAATAAGCGCCTGCTTCGCCTGTAACGTCGGAGACGGTCCCGTTGGTGTTTGCCTTGCCGCTGAACGTGAAACCTCCGTTACCGTCAAAAGTTATGAGGCCGGACTTGGCCACATAGTCACCGCTTGAGCCGTGTTCATAGCCCATGACATAATAATCGCCGTTCAGGTCCGCATTGCTGTAACCGGACGTATTCATTTTGCCCATAATTCTCAAACGTTGCGTAGATAGGTCGTCCGATCAAATTCTTGCCGTCATCCGATAACACATACCTGTGTACAACAGTCCTGTTGGTGTATGAATAAACGACCGTCAAACTGCCGCCACCATTTACCGTGGCCGAATAATTAAAGTTCTCGGTCCCGGACCCCTGGGTGCCGTTCGCATTGTTAGCGTATGAATCAATGCCTGTCCCGTCGCTCTTGAAGGTCAGGCTTCCGGCCCTCGAATTCCATGTACTGTCGTTATTATGTTTTATCATCACATATCCCCACGACCCCACAATCGAATCCGCTGTCACCGCAAAAACAAGCGCCGGCAACAAAAAAACCGCCAGTACTGCCGTAAGGCACAAAAACCTTTTCATCTCTCTTACCTCCTGTTTTTTATTTTTCATTTCTGTATTCTGTATTCTGACTCCCGCTTTCGCCGCTTAAAGCGCCTACCTCTGGGCCTACTGTTGGTGAATTCTGCCTTTTCATTTCTTCTCTGGAAAATCCGTCTTTATCCATTCAACTATCTGCCTGCCCAGGTTGTTGACGGTATCCCTGCTTATCTCTTTTGACGGCTCTTCAGCAGTTATTACCTTCCTGATCGCCGTTGTCTCGGAGTCTATAAACCTGAGCATTACAACACTCCCTTTCTTGTCCGGCAGGATGCTTCCGGTAACTATGATCTTTGCCGATAGTAGTTTGCCTATTTTCAGGGCCGTAAGGGGATCGGCGAGAGCAGATGAACCGAGTTTCAGCTCGTCGAGGAGTTTGGCAAGAATTTCTCTTTCAACAATACTTATCCTTTTCTCCTGAGACAGCGACTGGTTGAGCAAGGCCACGAACTTCCCAACTCCCGCTGCATCGTCCGATTTGATGTCCATAAGCACCATCGTTACCGGCTGTTTACTCCAGTCCGCAACAGCCTTTGCCTGCTCGAATTTGCCCTGCCTGTATTTTGCCGAAAGAGAGGCGACCAGTTCATCAATCCTCTTTTGTGATTCTGCGCTACCTGCTGTTGTCGCGCTCTTTTCATTTGCGACGGGAACAGCTTTGTCAGTTTTATTCCATTTCATCGCAAAGACAAACAGGCTGGCAACCAGCACTATGCTTATGGCAGCAAAGAGCAGGTTCCGCTGAGTATTGTTCGTCTGAGGGAATTGTATGAGGTCTTCTGCTGTTCTGAGTCCGGAGGAGACGAGTTCCTCTTTGCCTTGTATTCTATCAGGCCCACTTTTGACATCCATGTCAGGGGCTATATATCTTGTTGTGGGGTCTCCATAGAGCATGTAGCTTGCCCAGACTATCGTATCTTCACCGTATTTTTCGATAAGAGCATGTCTGGCAAGGCGTAAGGCCTCACCTATAGCAAGCCCGTCAACAAGGTTGTTGTAAAAGGAGACTGCGAAGAGTGAACCTGCCTCGTCGGGTATCTCCCAGAACGTCCCGATGTAATGCTGCACACCTGACAGGAGGAAGGCATTTGCAAGGCCAAAAATCCTGTTCTCGTAATCCTCGCTGAGCTTCCATTCCCCGGTCTGGCCTGTCTGGCAGGCATTTGAAAAAACAAGTGAGGGCATAGGCATCACGCCTGTCATGTTGATGATCTGTTCTGCCTTGAACTTGCCGTCTTTCAATATCCAGCCGCTTTCTTCCGGTGACGCTGAATTGTGGTCCGCGTGCCCGGCATAATGGACTATATCAAAGTTGCGTATCTTGGCCTTTACATGGTCTGTCTTTATGTCTGTTGTCTTTAATGAAACATCGAGCCATTCATCGAGTTTTCCGATCTCGTTTTTTATGCTTACACCTTCTTCGTAAGAAGCTTTAAGGTCGCCCCTAGGGTCCGCTAATATCTGCATCTTTAGCGGTCTGCTGATTGCCCTTGTTACAGGAGATACCGCCTGCTTCGTGCTCACAGACCTGCCCATGCTGAACCTCTGACACAGGAAATCCCTGCCGTCAAATAACAGCTCCCAGGGGACATGCACCAGCTTGTCGTCCATGCTCAACATCAGGTTTTTTTCAATTGTCTTTGCCAGCCTCTCCTTTATCTCAACCGGGACAAGCTCATCAAAGAGCAGGCCGCCGTATTCCTTTAATTTGACAAGCAGTTCATTGCTGATCTTCCCCCTTGTATTCGCCCTGTTGAGAAGGTCGGTAATACCCTTTGTGTATTCTTTGACTTTGGCGCTGTTGAACTTTATCTCCTTGTAACTTTTAACAGGCCTTTCCTCGCCTTCAGTCCTCTCAAAGCCGCTGACTTTCAGGGTGCTCTCGGCAAGCGATGCCTCAAGCACAAAGACCCCTTCTTTCTTTTGCGGGGCCTCAGCAGCTTTGCGGGTCTTGCCCATATGGAGGTCTTCGTTCTGCCATACAAGCCTGAAAACCTTTATCGGGTCGGTCTTGCCCTTGACTGTCATCGAATCCACATACCTGAAGATAAATTCATCGTCGCTCTTGACTTCCCTGTAAAGGTCCTCTGTGAGCATTATATCGCCGGCGTCGGCAAGGGACTCTACCCTGCTGGCCACATTCACCACATCGCCGAACACGTCCGTTTCTTCAACTATGCCCGTGCCATAATTAATACCTACCCGCACATGTATCTGCTCGCCTTCAGGCCGTCCGTCGTTATAGGCCTTCAGTCCTTTCTGTATCTGCATGGCGGCCTTTATTGCATCTGAAGGCTCATCATAAAGGGACATGGTCGCATCGCCTATCGTTTTTATAAGCGTCCCTTTGTTCTCCTCTATGACCGGCAGGACTATCTCGTTATGCCTGTGCACCATGACCCTGCCGTCTATGTCGCCCCTTGATTCATAAAATGAAGTGGAGCCCTTGATGTCCGTAAACATGATTGTGATCTTCCTGCTGAATTGTGTTTGAAGAATGCTGTCGAGCTTGACCCTCTCTTCCAGCAGTTTCTGGATGTCTGTTTTTGTCTCTTCCATTTTTCAACTCCTTTAGTTATGGCGGTCTCGTAAAAAATTCATATGCTGCGTTGCGCTGCATACCTCGTCACTGCAGCGTACATTTCAGTACGCCTCATTCCTCAGTATTTGCGCGCCTTGCCTATGAAGCTTTTTACGAAACCTTTTGATTTCTGACTTATTCTATACTTTGCCTATATAATTTTTTCATTTCATCGAGTTTCTTTATATATTTGCACGACCATCTGTCTGGAGAGACATCTGCAAACGGCGAACCTGTGTCGCAATAGTCGTCAGACAGTTCTTCGCTGATTGCTGACAGCTGATAGCTGACTGCTATAAATGCCATAGCTTCCCTTGTTACATAATCATCAGGATTGTCCATGTCGTAAATCACGCCGGTAATCTCCTGAACCTCTCTCCATGTAACATAGTTATCAGGTAATTGAGAGCTGAAAGCTGAAAGCCGACGGCTTAAAGCCGTTTCGTCTTTGCTGAGTGCTGAGTGCTGATAGCTGATAGCTGCCGTTATTATCTCCGCCATCTCTTCTCTTGTCACAAGCCCTTCAGGATTGAATTCCAGGCCTTCATCCGCTCCATCACTCGCCCTTATCACCTTTGCAAAACCGCTGCCCGTGCCAGTCAACGCTACAGCTACTCCACTGCCCTTGTCCGGGTCGTCTGATTTTATTGTGAGATTGGCTGTCTTCAGCCCGTTGGTTGTCGGCGCAAAGGTGACCTTAACGGTCACGCTGCCTCCGGCGTTTATTGTCATCGGCTTTATAGCTTTGCCGGTGTCATTATTCAGCACCTTGAACATCTTCGCTCCGGTGCCGGTCAGCGTCATCGCTGTTATCTTCAGTTCAACATCTCCGACGTTGTTGATTACAAATGTCTGCGGTGTGCCGGTCTGGCCTTTGGCCACTGTACCCAGCTCAACTGATGTCGCTGACACTGCTATATCGGGCTGTCCGAATATGGCTGTTATGTCCTTATTTGCATCCACGTTGAACTTGCAGGTTGTCTTTGTCCCGCTGCACACACCTCCGCTCCAGCCTACGAATTTCGATTTCGAGGCTTTGTCGGGTACAGCCGTCAGGGTGACAGAGATTGCCTTTGTACCATAGAGGTAGCTTGCGCTGCATGTCGAACCGCAGGTTATGGCTTTATTGCTTACGCCTTTGGGTGTCCCGGTCACCGTGCCCTTGCCGCTTCCTGTTTTGGTCACTGTGACTGTATATGTCGGGATGGGATCAAACGTAGCTGTGATGTCCTTGCTGCCGCTCATTGTCACAGAACAGGTGAAGGCCGTACTGCCACTGCAAGCGTCCCCGCTCCAACCTTTGAATCTTGATGCTGAATCAGGCTTTACGGTCAGTTTCACTGCTGTGCCCTTCTTGACGTAGGTGCCTGTGCAGGTGTCGCCGCTGCAAACAAGTCCTGTGGCCGTTACTTTGCCGTCTCCATCTCCTGCCTTTGCTACTGTCAGTACAGGTTTCTGCTCAAATTTGGCTGTAACGCTCTTGTTGCCGTTCATTTTTATTGTACAGGTCGCTGCTTTGCCGGTGCAGCCTGTCCAGCCGCTGAAGTATGAATCCGCTGACGGTGTGGCCTTAAGTGTAATTGTTGCATTTTTCTCGTAAACCCAGCCAGATTCTTCGCAGGATTCATCGCAGTCTATATTATTGTCAGCCTGGCCTTTGGTAAGACTCTGGACTGTGCCTGTGCCGTCGCCTGCTGTTTCCTTGCCCACTGTCAGGCTGAACTGATTTGCATTGAGGGTCACAATTAAATATGTTTCCTCGTTTACTGTCTCTTTATTACCCGTCTTATCCACTGAATAGAATTTAAGTGTGGTATCTGAAGAGATTGTTATAGGCCCTGAATATGCCGTTGCCGGATCACTGCTGTCTACACTATAGTAAGTGGCCGCGCAGCCGCTGACGTCAGCACCATCATCACAGGTAAGCTCAACGCTCACTGTCTTTGTAGAGGGATATGTCCCGCCTGCTGGTGCAACTGTAGTAACTGGAGGCGTAATATCAGGTGCTACGCCATCCCCTGTATCAATTATCGTTGACAGTGGTGCCATTTTGATGTTTTTGCTTATCTCATCCCCAGGGGATATATCTAATTCCAGACTTTTGGACTTATAACCGTCAGATGTGATTTTCAGGGTCGTACTCCCTGTTGGAACACTTATAAAGTAATAGCCGTCAGGGAAGAAGTTCCCTTCTCCTGCTGTGTCGGATGTTATGGTCGCTTTTGTTAAGGACATCCCGGTCTCGGCATCTGCTATATAGCCCGAGATTATTCCAGGCAAACCGTTGGTATTGTCTGTCTTGAAGCTCCTGATTGTGCTGCTCTCTCTTTTGGCCCCATAACTGTCTATTGCAAGGACTTTCCAGTAGTATGTTGTCAGGTCGGAAAGTTTTGCGTCAGCCCCTATATATGTCAGGCTGTTCTTGATTTCTTCTTTTTTGTAAGCGATTGTGGAGAAGTCGCTGTTTTTGGAGATGAGGACTGTGTATGTAAATTGGTCTCCGTCAGGGTCTGTCGTGTCTTCCCAATCAAGTATCATTATCGTCTTCTGGGTTGCTTCATTTGCAGGGGTAGTCAGGCCAAAGGCATTGGGCGGGTTATTGCCTGTCTTGTTCTTGTAAACAATAGACCTTTTCATTTGTGATATTTCAAGGGTCTCTTTATCTTTTGCAAAGTAGTAGATTTCGTATTTGCCGCTTTCATCAAAGGTTATGCTGTTTATGGGCGTCCATTTGCCGCCTGACAACTGCATCAGTTCTTTTGGTATGTCCACTTCAAGCTGGTTGCTGCCTCCCCTGGCTGAAAGGGTCTTTGAAGGCTTCCTTACTTCAAGCCATGCGGATGATACTTCATTGTCATAGTTGGCTGTGGCCCAGAGGGATGTGGTTGTCTCGGATGGGGTCAAATGGACGGTATCTGTTACTGCTGTTATGTCTGCGGGGTTGTTGGCCGCGTTGGTGTCATATGAAACTCCTGCTCCCATGAACAGGTCTTTTGCTGTTTTGCCGTCATCGTCGTCTGTGAGCACATTGCTGCCTTTGCCGTCTCCATCGTCGTCAAGCATGGGATGCTGCATTGCATTGTCATTATGTCGGCCATTTGAGTTGGCTGAGTTGGCACCTTTGTTTGTATAAACCGTGGTCTTTTTTGTAGCTTCTTCAAATGATGCCTTGAGTGTCTGTCCTTTGCCGAGTTCTTTAAAGAATTCCTCAAGGAAGTATTCTCCGCTCCTCACTCCATCAGGCTCATTTGGCCCTTTGTATGATTCTTCATCTGCTGCTGCGCTGGTGATTATCACTCTGCCACTTTTTGAGAGTGTCGGGATAAAGCTGCCTGAGTAGCAGGAGCCGTTGATGATTATCCTCTTTTCTAGCTTGGCGGTGCTATTTAGACCGCTTTCCAATGTTGTGAGCCATGAGTTAAGGTCAGAAGGCGTTATTGTTTCATTGTTGATATAGAAAGTGTTTGGGTTGCCGTGGTCTACCATTATGATATATAAGGGCGCGGCTGAGTTGTTGAGTTTTTCTATGAGGTTAAAGGTGCCGCCGCCTTCTATGGCTGCCTGGATTGCTGTCTTTGTTGGAGAGGCATCGACTGTAATGCCTTCCTGTGAGGTGGTGTAGTTGAGGTAATAGATGTTTGCATCGTCAAAACCCCTCTGCTTAAGGGTCTTGTATATCCTGTTAGCGGTCTTGTTGTGGGAGTCAATCCCTTCGCTTTGTCCCTGACTGTTTGGAGGAAGTTTGCCCTCAACTATAACTGCATAGCCTGCGGATGTGCCGACAAGGACTGTTTTGGTATCTGAAGAAGATGATGTTAAAAAGGCAGTGCCGTCAAATGATGCCTTGATCTTGTAAGCGCCTTTTACCGCAAAACCTGAAATGTTTTCAAATTTGTAGTGGCCAAGAGCGTCGTAGGTAGTTGTTGATTGTGTTGAGCTTGAGCCGTCAGGATTTGTGATTATCAGCTTTATTGTATGTCCTGCCAGATTAAGGCCGGCATCTGGCAGGCGGGTAAGTTTGCCGGTTGCGGTCAGCATGCTGTTCTGGAGCATAGTTTGGGTTGAGAGATCAAGAGAAAGCGTGGAGTAAAAAGCATAGTTAGGGACTTTAGTGAAAGTAACCGAGGCTATGTCTGAAATATTGCCCGCTGCATCGGTTGATCGTGCTTTAATCGTATAGGCAATATTGTCTTCCCACTTTACACTGCTTGTGTTGAATGTCCATGAATCGGTCCCTGTAGCGTTTAGCCACGTAGATGTGGTGATATAAGAGACTAAGTCAGATGCAACATAATTAGTTCCGTCGGTTATCTGAAGCTCTACTTTTGATACCCCGCTTTCCACATCAGATGCCGTACCGCTTATTGTGTAAAGCGTGCTGTCTATCTTACCGTCAGCAGGAGAGGTTATGCCTGCTGTGGGCTTTGTCGTATCAAGAACTATTGAATCGATGTATGCGCTTGACCAATTTCCGAGGCTATCCTTAAACCTTACATAAGCAGCCTTTATCCCATCGCCGGATGTCAACGCCCATGCCTTGCTTGCAGCATATGTTTCAGCATCCGACCAGTTCATGTTGTCGTTGCTGAACTGCATCTGGGTGACGCTGTTAGTGTCAGTAGCATTGAGAGTCAGTGTTACCGCTGTTGAGTTTGTGTTCACTGCTCCACCGTTGATCACTATCGTGCCTGATGGCCCCGATGTGTCAAGGATTATCGCATCGCTATATGTGCTTGACCAATTCCCCAATGTGTCCTTGAATTTGACATAGACATGTTTCTCGCCATCATCTGAAGTCAATGACCAGGATTTAAGCGTAGTATAAGCCTCCTGGTCAGACCAGTTCGTGCCATCATTGCTGAATTTCATTTGTGTTATTCCTGCGACATCATTAGCAGCAAGCGCCAAAGCTACAGTTGTAGAATTCGTGTTTGCCACCCCGCCGTTGATAGAGATTGAGCCGGTCGGACCTGTGGTATCTATAACTATTGCTTTTGTATCAGCTATATTCTGCCCTGCAGATATAGACGGATTCGTCGCAGTGTTTCCTAAAGAGTCAGTCATCGTACCAATAACCGAACTTACGCTTAAATCTGTTGAGTTTTGTCCTGCGCCTACTATATATGACCCACTATAACTGCTTGCGTTTGACAATGCGCCTGTTGTTATGGAGCCACCAGAGTTAAAATTAATCGTCAAGCCGGTTGATGTTACAGCCTCACTAAAATTCAATGTAATATTAATCATATTCCCTTCTATGTAAGAGCCGTTGGAAGTTGACGATGTTGCGCTTGTTATGACCGGCGCCGTAGTATCAAGAATGATAGTATCGTTTGCCGACTGGGAAACATTGCCGTTGGCGTCCTTGAACCACACATATACCCTTTTTTCCCCATCGCCAGCGCTGCCTATCGTAAATGAAACATTCCCGCTGTAATTTTTGGAAGAGGTGACAGATACCCAGCCTGCGCTGCCGGATAAAGGATCTGTAGAAGTTTCTGATGTGTAATAAGCCGTTATCCCCACACCATCAGTTGCAGATAAAGACAGGGTGACATTCCTTGATGTCGTATATGTAACGCCGCTGTTGATAGAAACCGTTGGACTAGCAGGAGCAACCGCGTCAGCAATAATTTCAGTGCTGAACCAGCTTTCATTTCCGTTGGTCTGATTTTCATTGACTATGGTAGCAGCGTCGTCATTTGCCGCATTATAGGTGCTGTCGTATGCTGTAACTGCAATATATGTCCCTTCTGTGACATTGTTCAAGGTATAGGTTGTAGCATTCCCTACATCAATCACATGACCATAGGGGTAACCTGACTTTGTATCCCAATAAACCTTATATCCTGCCTTATCACTTTCAGGATTTGCATTCCATGTCAGGGTCACATTGTTTCCGCTTGGGGTCGCCTGAACATTGGTGGGAGGAGAGATGGGGGCTGTGGTGTCAGGTGTGTTAAGAAAAGGAGTGTAATCCACAATGCCTTTTGAAGAATTATCATACCAGTCGTAAATTTTTGCTTGAATTTCAGAATCAACAGTTGTACCCCAATAGTTATTTTTGGCGTCTAAGTTCGCCGAACCCGAACTCTTTGAATTATACAGTTCATAGGTTGAGGTGTTTCTAAAAATATTGTTATTGCCAAGTGAAACTGAAAAATTCGGTTCAATTATGAAGCTATATGAACCGGCACCTGTCGAATTATTATCCGCAAATAAATTGTATTGAATTGTTCCCGAACCGCTATTATAAAAATCTGTACTTAGAACCGAACCGTTTGCTGCTGTATTCCTCAAGATTTGATTATTCGTAATAGCATAACTTCCCGATTGGTTGATATAAATAGCAGAAGAAGAATTGTCTGCAATGATATTGTTTGTAAAAGTAAATGTTGAATACGAAATATATAATCCTTGGCTATTATTTAAAAAAATATTTTTGGTAATAGTAAATGTACAACTGCCGCGTGCATAGAGAGACCGGCCCAAGTTTGAAGTTACAATATTTTCAGTGAGTGTTATTGTTCCATCAGTGGCGAACCCCATTCCATTACCGTTATTAGTGATTTTGTTATTTGAAATTTGCGAAGGTTTTAGGGTAGCAGAAAAATAAAGGCCCCAGCCTGATTGATTATCCTTTATATCGTTGTTAGCAACAATGATAGGACCACCACCGCCCCCGCTACCATACTCAAAGAAATAAATACCATTGCTCCCATTATTTTTTATAGTATTATTCATAATTTTTGAGGAAGCTTTTTGTTTTAACCATATTCCATTCGTTAGACTATGTTGAAAAGTTGAGTTATTGACAAACGGCGCTGAGTCCTCTATTTTCAATTCGCCATCGCTTGAGCCGCCGTATTCAACAATACAGCATTCCAATATAGACCCGCCCGTATAATCCCCATTCCCATCATAAGTAGCATCTGTGCTTGTATCAGTAAAATAAATATTTCCCCAATCACCCGCAGCAGGTGCAGATGAGTTAGAGGTGAAAATGATCTTACTGCCGCTCGTTCCTCTGGCTATCAATGTCCCATTGACTTGCAACGACTTTCCGCTATCATACTTTACGGTTACCCCTGGCTCGATTGTCAGCGTAATACCGCTATTTACCAAAATATTCCCCGTTATAACATAAGGGCTGCTTGCTGCCGTCCATGTGGTATCTGACGATATAACACCGCTGACGTTAGTATCAGCAAATGCAGGAGATGAAACAGCACAGCAAAGCAGTAAAGCGGAATAGAAAAACAGCCGCACGAAAACACGGAAGCTCGGAAGAGCGGAAGTTAGGAAGTTAGAAAAGAATGATAAAGACCTGGATTCCCTCCAGCACTGGAATGACGGCGTTGACACGTTGATACCCAGAGACTTTGACCCTTCATAGCCCTTTCTCATCTTGCACCTCCATATCATAGCCATCAGCTTTCAGTCTTCAGCCATTATTCTGAATTCTGTATTCTGACTACTGTATCCCGCCCTTAATATATTAGACGCTACAATTTCCTATTTCTTGCATACCCTTCAACTTTTTTATCAGTTTGACAACCATCATATCTGACACTTATAATTTCTTATATAAAATTCAGTTAAGGAGTAATAAATGCTTACTGTTAAGGCCGGAAAAACCGATGATATTATATTCCCCGGAAAACTCATTAGCAAATCAGGAATGAAAGAAGGTGAAAAAGTAAAAATAGATGTTAGAAAAGGCACTTTAATCGTCACTAAAGAGACAGATGATTTTTTTGCCCTTGAGGGCGCATTGAAAGATACCGATATTGATAAGCGCATAAAAGCTCTTGATAAAGACTGGGATAAATGGAAAACCCCGGAATCGTTGTAGACACCGATATTATCATCGACTATCTTAAGAAGCGGCAACCGGGTGCCGAACTGCTTAAAAAGGCTTATCGCAAATACCGACTTAATGTGACTTCTATAACCGTATACGAACTGATGTACGGCGTTCAAAAAAGCAAAAAGAAAGAAGATCTTATCAACAGACTTCTCAAATTTGTCACTGTACTCCCCCTGGATGAGGTAGCCGCCCCAAAAGCAGCTGCTATTCATTATGCACTCAGAAGCAAGGGAATGGACATTGGAGTTAAAGACTCCTTTATTGCCGGAATTTGCGAGGCTCATAAACTGCCCCTCCTCACTTTGAATATTAAGCATTTCAGTCGTATTCCCAATTTGAAACTCGTTAGGTTATAGTCCACCATTCTTCGTTCTGCTTTTTTTATTCTATCTTTATAGCCAATTCCCCTAATATCTCTTCATTCCTGCGTATCCTGACTGTATAACGGCCGGGGCTTACATCTTCAAGCAGGACTTCTCCGTTTTCAAGGCGGTCTGAAACCAGCTCCCTGCCGTTTGAGATGAGATCAACCCTGAGGTTGGCCATTAGCGCCCCTGTCTGTTTGTCCGTAATTACAACCTTTATATTGCAGAGATCGCCATGGACCTTTTCGATATCGAATTCAGATGTAATAAGACCGAAGGTCTTAGTAAATACTGCCATCCTCGGGCTTAAAACCCTCGGACCCCGCATGTCGGCAGCAGGGACAGGCATGGAGACATTGATGTCAAAGGCAGTATGTATGACATGGACAGCGTCCCTGACCAACCCTATCACTATATCAAACAGACCCTGGCTTTCAGGATACATATTGATGACTTTCTTCATAAGGTGTGCCGGGGCATCAGCGGGGATGTTTTTGGGACACGCCCCTGCGTCTTTTGGGGCCATCACACGGTTGACGGCGATAAACTCGTTCCGGAATTTCCTGTCGGTGCTGAGGGATCTATCTATCTCCTCTCTTTTTTCAGGAGACAGCTTCCCTTCAAGATAAGCCCCTATCCATATCTCGCTTAAATGCTTTTTCATATCAGCCTCCACAATTAGCTGTCCTTTCTGCCCTTTATATATTAGACGTTTGAATTTTCGTTTTCTTGCAGGCTTTTTTTCATTTTCACTAACATCCTGCTTTTTCTGGAATAAATGGCGGAAACCGAGACCCCAAGTCTCTCGGCCACATGCTCAGGCGGAAGGCCCTTATCGAAAAGCAGGTCGTAAGTCTCCCTGTCCTCAGGCGAAAGTGCATCAAGTGAACTCTCTAATGCCATGGTTGTCTGTTTCTGATCGAGAAGAGCGTCAGCGCCGTTACAGCTGTCTGGATGATTGGCAAACAGATCAACGTCGTCCGATATTGTCTCGATAAATAAATGTCTTTTGTCATGCCTTATGTAATCAATGGTTTTTCTTACCGTGACAACAGTCAACCATGTCGGGAGTGTACAGGCATTCCCGCTCCTGAACTGCCTCAGCCTTCTGAAATCGTCTTCAAGCAGGGAAAGGAAAACAGAACTATAAATGTCCTCAGCGTCTTCTTTTGAATTCTGGAATGAATAGGTCTTGAAGGTTTTATGGATGGAACTCCAGATTACCCTGGAGTATTGCCTTACGAATATCTCCCATGCTGTTTTGTCATGGCCAGACAGGCATCTTTTGATTAATTCGCCATCGTCAAGGACATCCGCCATTTGACTCAGCCCCCCCTGAAGCTTCCGCTATTATATCAAAAAGCATGGGAAAAAGTTCCCGCAGGATGCAGTTAAAAGTGTGACTACAACCATATCCGCGCTTAAATATGCTAAAATTATCAAGCCTTGTTTTTATTGGAATTTCCTGAAAAACCTGGAGAGGTGGCAGAGCGGTTGAATGCGGCGGTCTCGAAAACCGTTGTGGGGGTGACTCCACCGGGGGTTCGAATCCCCCCCTCTCCGTTTTTTTTCAAGAAGTTACTTCCGGCACGTAAAACTCACCTGATGTGAATAATCCCTCTTAAGCGGTCCTTGCAGGAATATTGAGCGTGATGTAATCATGTACATTTTCCCCTGTACCCGATTTATGACTATTTTCGATTGTAAGACAAACGTCTATGGAAAAAACCAGACCAAGCCGACTTGATTTTGTTAGACAGTGATCTAAACTTAGAAGAAGGCAGCAATAAGCATTCTCAACAAGGCCAACTCCTTCGTAAGGAGGATGCGGAAAGCTGAGTATCTTGTAATAATGATAGCCTGCGGCAGAAGGATTGAACTTCAGCACGTTCGGCTTTCTCTCCGCCCAGACTAAGAGGGGTCAAGTGTGCCTGTAAAGGTAATATACGAAAATGATGTCCTTGATGAAATCGAGCCTTCCAGTCTTGACCAACTGATAGCCCTGAACAGAATTAAAAAGTTTCTTCGTTCAGAAGGCTGGGCGACTGTGGGCACCGACCCTATAAGAGGGAGGAGACGCAGGTATGAAGGTCCTGAAAGACGAAAAAAAACGTTTCGATCATCTTACCACAAACCGGGCGCTGAAGCAGTTGACACGCATTATTTTGGTTGCGCAACAAGTATTTTAGATGCACTGCGTGACCCCTTTCTGGTATTGGATGCAGACCTTAAGGTGCTCTCGGCCAGCAAGACTTATTATGATATCTTTAAAGTGACACCAGAGGAGACATTGGGGATATTTCTCTATGACCTGGGAAACCACCAATGGGACATTCCCGCGCTGCGGCAGTTGCTTGAGGACATTCTTCGGAAAAAAAATACCACGTTTGATAACTTCGAAGTAGATAATGTATATGCGGGCATAGGCCAAAAAATAATATTGTTTAACGCCCTCCGGCTCCATCAGGAAAAGATTGGTACGCCGATGGTCCTGCTTGCTATTGAAGACATCACACAGCGCAGGGAAATGGAACATTTATTGGAGGCCCATGAGACAAAATATCGGGACCTTGTCCAAAATGTAAACAGCGTCATCTTAAAAATGGGTCCGGAGGGCAAGATAACTTTTTTCAATAAGTTTGCACAGAGCTTCTTTGGTTATACGGAAGAAGAAATACGTGGCCGCAGCGTTATCGGAACTATCGCACCTGAAACAGACTCTGCGGGTCTCGACCTTGCTTCCATGATTAAAGATATCGGAACAAATCCTGAGAAATATATCAACAATGAAAATGAAAACATGCGCCGGAACGGTGAACGGGTATGGGTAGTCTGGACGAACAAGGCCATGCGCGATAGAAACGGTAATGTAGTAGAAATACTTTGCATTGGAAATGACATTACTGAACATAAGCGGATGGAAAATGAATTAAGGAATTATGAAGAACGCTTCCGGCATCTCTTTGAGACCTCGAAGGACGGACTCTTGTTGATTGATAAACAGTCGGGGAATATAGTCAACGCCAATGCAGCTATGGCGGAGTTGATGGGCTATTCAACCGAGGAGTTTTTAGGCAAAAAACTCCCGGATGTTGGTTTATTTGAGTCTATGGAGGATTTTCAAGAGACCACTCAGAAAGTGAACGAACTGGGATTTATCCATTATGAGGACATGCCTGTAAAAACGAGAGGCGGGCAGAGTATTGATACGGAGATATATCTGGTTAATAGGGCGCATTTTCTTCAATGCAGTGTGCGCAATATCACTGAGCACAAGCGGGTCAAAGAAGCCCTGGCAGAAAGCATGGAGAAGATGACCGCCATTGCCGAGAGCTCCATTGACGCGGTAATTATGATCAATGATGAGGGTGTCGTCCTGTTCTTCAATCACAGTGCTGAGGAGATGTTCGGCTACAGGCACAGTGAAGTCACAGGCAGAAAACTGCATGATTTCCTTGTGTCCCCCGAAGCCAAGGAAGAATATTACGAGGCGCTTCCATCATTCCAAATGACCGGTCAGTGCAAGGCGCTGGGAAAGGCTGTTGAACTGAGTGCCCTCAGGAAAGACGGCACAAGGTTCCCCATAGAACTCTCAATGGCAGCTGTCCAAATCCGGGGCAAGTGGCATGCAGCCGGCACGGTCAGAGACACCACCGAGCGCAAACAGGCTGAGAAAGAGATAGGAAACCTGAATGAGGAACTCAAAGACAAAGTTATTCAACTTGAGGCGGCCAATCGTGAAATGGAGGCATTCAATTATTCAGTCTCACACGATCTGCGTGCTCCCGTAAACATAGCAAACAACCTGTCAGAACTAGTACTGAATGATTACCACGATAAGCTGGATGACGAAGGCAGAAAACTTCTGCATTTAATCATAGTAAATACAAAAAGGATGAACGAGCTTATTGAAGCCCTCCTCGACTTGTCCAGGATAAGCAGGCAGGGGATCAATATAGGAGTTATATCTATGGAGAGAACAGCGGCGCTTGTTGCCGAAGAGCTTAAGGCAACTGACCCTGCGCGGAACATTGCCGTGAATGTCAAGGAGCTTCCCGACACGCACGGCGACTTAACACTGATACGCCAGGTGTTCATAAACCTCCTGTCCAATGCCTTCAAATTCACAAGGGGCAAGGATACAGCAGCCATCGAGGTCGGCGGATGGAGCGAAGGCAGCGAAAATATTTATTACGTAAAAGACAACGGCGCGGGTTTCAATATGGATTATGCAGACAAACTCTTCAGGGTCTTCCAAAGGCTGCACAGTCTCAGGGAATTTGACGGGATCGGGATAGGACTTTCAATTGTTCACCGCATTATTCAACGTCACGGCGGAAGGGTCTGGGCAGAGGGGAAAGTGAACGAAGGCGCAACTTTTTATTTCACTCTTCCCCAAAAGGCCGTCTGATATGAGGACCCTGAAAAACCCGGCCGTTTGGATCGGATAAAGAAAGGAACAGGCGGGATGCAGAGGCTCCCCTGGAATGAGTTTCCGGGACATATTAATATCGAACGAGCAGAGGAGGCCACATGTCAGACTATAACAATCGCAGGTCCCAGAGAAAACCATACATTGCTACCATACGGTACTATTGTCCGGTAATAGACCACGGAGAGGCAAAAAAGATTGATGACGAGTCGCTTATCATTGATATAAGCAGCAGCGGCGTCGGCATGTTTGTCGGGTATCCTTTTGAGCCCGGTCATGTATTATATTTCCGGGAAATTATCAGGAATGCCGATTCTCCCCAGACAACTGCTGTTGTTCGATGGACGGAGGAAATCTATCAAGCCCAATACAGGGTGGGTTGTGAGTTTGCTTAGCAGGAGATAGGCAGAATCAAATTGCCATGAAGGTCAGGGGAGACATAAGGAGATTATAATGAACATTTCCGATCTGAAGATACTGCTTATTGAGGACAACAATGGAGATGCAGAGTTAATACAGAGGATGCTGGCCACTTTTGAAGGCAATTGCAGCCTCAAGAGATCGGACCAGCTCTCGACTGGGTTAAAGCTGCTGGAAGATGAGACGTTCGATGTGGTCCTTTTGGACCTGGGATTGCCCGACAGCTGCGGAATTGACACTCTGCAGAAGATACAGCAGAAAAAGCAGGCAATGCCTGTTATTGTTTTAACCGGACTATCTGATGAAAAACTGTCAGCAGAAGCGATATCCTCAGGGGCGCAGGATTACCTGGTAAAAGGAAAGATCGACAGCGAGGTCCTTTATCGCACAATAAGGTATTCCATTAAACGAAAGCAGGCTGAAGAAACTATCAGAAAAGCCAAGGAATTGAGTGATGCGCTTAACAGCCTGGGTAACGTGATTTATTCTACTCTCGATATTGAGATAATAATGAAGAAAGTCGTTGTCGAGGCTGCCCAGGCAATAGGCGCTGACGGTTCTTCAATAGGCTTGTTCCAGGGTGACTCAATTGTAATAACGTACATGTACAATATGCCCAGGGACTTCAGCGGTCAACACTTATCTCCCGATGAGGCAAAAGATATTCACTATGCCGCATCAGTGAGGGACGCCGTCGTCTTCAATAGCGCCACACCCGACGATCGTATCAATGTTTATTTTTGGGACCACTTCGGTATCCGCTCCATGCTGGCCGCTCCGCTGATTATCAGGGACAAGGTCATCGGCGTGATATGCTTTTACTGCTTTTCCTCAGCATTCTCATTTACGGAAATATACGTGGATTTCGTCCGTAAATTATCGAAGGCGATCTCAGTCGCCCTCGAAAACGTCGGTCTTTATGAGGACCGCAGAAGGATGGAAGAGAAAATCAGTCATTTGGCCCACCACGATGAACTGACCGGCCTGCCGAACAGACGCCTGTTCGCCAGCCTCCTGACTCTCGAACTCGCACAATCACGCCGCTACAAGCAAAAAATGGCCATTTTTTTTCTGGACCTTGATCAGTTCAAGGACATCAATGATACCCTGGGACATGCGGCAGGAGATGAACTTCTCAAAGATGTTGCCGATCGTCTTAAGTCAACGATCAGGGAATCCGATACCGTTGCCCGCATCGGCGGGGATGAATTCAATATTATGCTTCCCAATATTGGCCATGTAGAAGATATAGCCGACATCGCACGAAAAATTGTGGAATGCTTCCAGAAGCCCTTTATGATCGCCGGACACGAACTTCATATGACGACCAGCATAGGCATCAGTATCTATCCTGACGATGGAGCAGGAATCGATGCCCTGCTGAGAAATGCGGACATCGCCATGTATCACGCTAAAAAAGAGGGGAGAAACACTTACCAGTTTTATAACCCCGAGATAAACGTCCGGTCCGTTGAACGCATCCGGCTGGACAACTGGTTGCGCAACTCGATTAAACGCGGCGAACTCTCCGTGTATTACCAGCCCCAGGTTGACATAAAAACCGGGAAGATTGTATGTGCCGAGGCCCTGGTGCGCTGGAGGCACCCGGGTATGGGACTGCTTGATGCCGCTCAATTCATACCTCTGGCTGAAGAAACAGGGTTCGTCACTGTTATTGATGAATGGGTACTCCAGACTGTCTGCGCGCAGGCCAGATCGTGGCAGGATGCCGGACTGACTACCGGCTGTTTAACGGTAAACATGTCGGCGCGGCTGCTGCAGAGTACAGAATTGGTCGATAAGGTCTCCCGGATACTTGGTGAAACCGAAGTGCTCCCGGACTTCATCCATCTTGAGATAACGGAGAGCATGGCAATGAAGAATATCGGGCGCACCGCTGCGCGTTTGAAGGAACTGTCTGATATGGGTATACGCATCTACATTGACGATTTCGGCATAGGGTATTCATCCCTGAATTATCTTAAGCGGCTGCCTATCGACTGCCTCAAGATAGACAAATCCTTTATTCAGGACATCGCAATAGATTCCGACGACAGGGCCATTATAAGTGCAGTAACAGCGATGGCACACAAGATGAAAATAAAAGTCATCGCCGAGGGGGTGGAGACGGAGGAGCAGCTCTCCTTTCTCCGCCTTGCGGGTTGTGATGAGATGCAGGGTTTTCTCTACAGCAGGGCCCTGCCCGCAGAGGAATTCGAAGAGCTGATAACTGCCGGAAAATAGCCCATCCTTATCAGACAAACCGTCTTTATATTTCAGATGATCTCTTACCGGAATATCAGTCTTAGACTGATTTTTTCCAAAGCCTTAACGCATTAGACTTTGAGTAATTAAAACATTACTGTTTGCTCACTACAGGAGGTAGAAATGACTTGTCACTATTTCAAAGAGGCTTATCTGGGTTTTTGCAATGCATCGGAAATTTTACATGTTCCAGGCATAAGTGAGATGGAAAAACTCTGTTTTAAAGACTTCCATGCCTGTCCAATCTACAATAATTTAAAAGACGCTCAAGCCGCCGGCAATGAAATTGATAAATCGGCGCCAAAATGGACGGGGACGGTCACGGCATGATGAAACACGATTGAAGCGACACCGGGAGGTGCGGGATGAACGAGCTTTCGCATGAGTATTATATATCAAAATATTTCTATGTCAATCACAGGATAATGCTGTTATTCGGGAAGCCCCTTCCCGGGTGGAAGCGGGTGAATGTTGATGATTTGGCATTGAAATACGTCCTGCCGATTCCCATTAAAAATTCCCTTGCGTCTTTAAGGGATGAAGCTGTATATATTCTTGATTAACCATGATAAGGGAGTGAGTATTATATTCAGCATCTCCGCCGGCTTCCATCAGCTTTCCTGCTTTTATGTCCATTTTTTCTATCCTGCCTCAGACAGACATGGCCTTGTTTTTTAGTCGTTTTCTTACGTGACTATCAGTTTTAGACCGATTTTAAACAGGGACCTGAACGGCTAAAATTATGAATATATAATCCATTAGTTGCGAAATGGCTAGGGAATATTGGGACAGTTAAGGCAGGGGAACTTGGAAAAGCATTTCAATATATATGAAGACAGACCGGACGAGTATGATGCGGAGAATGCAGTTGCCGGAATCGAGGCGATAGCAATAATCGAAAGTCCGGCATCGGTTGATGCCGAACTGACAAGAGACCACATCAAGCAGGAGTATCATCGGTTTGAGGCTTACCTGAAAGGCATAAGGTCCATTCCCCTTCTTTCCAAAGAAGAAGAAGTTGCAATCGCCAGGCAGATCGAGACATGCAAATTCAAAATATTCAGCGCCATTTTTACCATACCTCTTTTCATTGAAAAGCTGGTAACGCTTGGCCGGCTTGCGGGAAAAGGAGTGTCCCAACCTTCAGAATTAATCCAGAATTGTGAATATCTCTCGGAAGTGGAAATCGAGACGAAGAAAAAACGGCTTTTGGAGATTACGGAATCGATCAATTGCATCTTCAACAGAAGGAGAAGGCTAAAAACATCAGCCGCAAAGCTTTCTCATTCACAAAGAAACCGCGTTTTCAAAAAAATCCAGGAACTCAAATTAAGGGATAAAGTAGTAAAGACCTTTTCAGAGGAATTAAAAAAGATGTGGGACCATGTTGAGCGCCACAGGACTGACTGGAGCAGGCAATACAGAAGTGAGGCGGGAAAATTGGAATCCACCCTTGGACTGTGTCGCCCTGAAATAAAAAAGACGCTCAGAGAGTTGCAAGCAGCGGAAATCGAACTGGCCGACTCCAAGGGCAGGTTTGTAGAAGCCAACCTCAGGCTGGTGATCAGTATTGCAAAGCGGTATATGGGAAGAGGACTAAGCCTTGGCGATCTTATCCAGGAAGGGAACATCGGCCTCATACGTGCAGTCGATAAATTCGAATATCAGAGGGGATATAAATTCAGCACGTATGCTACGTGGTGGATACGGCAGGCGATCAACCATGCTATAGCTGACCAGGCGAGAGTAATCAGGATCCCCGTCCACATGACAGAGCATATCAACAGGATAAATGAAGTCACCAGGGAGTTCGTACAGGAACTCGGGATGGAACCCGCACTGGAAGAGATATCAAAGCGCTCAAATATCCCACTTGACAAGGTAAAGAATGTCCTGAAAATAGCAAGGGAACCAGTTTCAATTGAGACCCAGGTCGGAGACGAAGACGACACCATGCTCAAAGACTTTATTGCAGACAAGTCAAACCTCTCCCCGCTGGAACTCATTATGCGGGATGACCTGAAAACTTACATCGACAACGTGCTTTGCAAACTCTCTCCCAAAGAAGAAATTGTAATAAGAAAACGGTTCGGCATCGGCGAGGAGAACGTCCACACGCTCGAGGAAATCGGCCAGGCGTTTAGTGTGTCCCGGGAACGTGCCAGGCAAATACAGGTCAGGGCAATGAAGAAATTAAAAGTATTCCTGGAGCTTCTTAACCCGCGCTATTACAATTTTAGTCCGGGAGCGTGCATGGCCTTTGGAAAGAGGACCGTAATGTCAGACAAAGACCGACATTCTCTTTAGTCAATTTCTTACAAAAATATCAGCTTTAGACCTATTCCTCAATTGCTATTAACGGTTAAAATTGTAAGAAGTCCCATCAATATCTCATAACAGGAGGGTCAGAATGGCTTGTCAATATTTCAAAGAGGCTTATGTGGGTTTTTGCAGTGCATCCGATATTCCTTATGTTCCGAGTATCCGTGAAATGGAACAGCTTTGCTTTAAAGATTCCTGTGTATGTTCAATCCTAACATATTCAAGCTGCAATGAATTTCAAGGAGCTGACATTCCTGCAGCCTGAGAACTGTTCAAGGCACTAAAGTCCTCCGGTACAAAACCCGCCTGCAGCACAGCTGCCGGCGGATTTCATTATATGGCGGCTATATTCCTGACTAAACCGAACACTTCAAGCTGGTCATCAAACTCCATTTAGACGCTCTTATTCTATGAGGCTGTTTTTTATGACATAGCTTGTCAATTCGGAATTGTTTTTCATTTGCATTTTTTCAAGAATGCGGCTTCTGTAGGTGCTGACTGTTTTGACACTCAGCGACAGCTGATCGGCAATTTCGCTTACAGTTTTGCCTGAGGCGATCATGCACAGCACCTGATACTCCCTGTCCGAGAGTATTTCGTGCGGCTCTTTATTTGCATCATCATCGAGATGGAAAACCAGTTTTTCAGCAATAGAGGGGCTGATATATTTTTTGCCGGCGGCTATGGTGCGTACGGCTGTTACCAGCACTTCAATTGCACTGTCCTTTGTTATATAACCGGAAGCCCCTGATCGTAATACTCTAATTGCATATTGGTCTTCAGGATACATGCTCAGCATAAGGACCGGAAGACCGGGATATTCATATTTTATTTCCTTTAGCGCATCAAAACCGCTTTTGCCCGGCATGTAGATATCCATGATTACTATCGAATAATCTTTTCTTCTTATTTTATCAATCGCTTCATTAGCATTGCTCACTTCATCCACTACGGTCATGTCGGGAACTTCTGACAGAATTTGTTTCAGGCCCGCGCGAACAACCGAATGATCATCTGCAATTAGTATCTTTATCATTAGAATTCCTCTCCTTAGTAAAAGTGCAAGCGGGGTTACCATTTCATAATCAATTCAGTATCGGCCGGCATGTTTATCTCACAAAGCAGTTCCGGGTCCTGAAAAAAGCTTATTGCAATTCAACGGCGTTGTCAAATGATTTCCGACACAACTCGTACAACTCATACAATCAGTTGACAACAAAATACCGGATGATATAATTAGTTCAGGTGATGGTTATAGCATGGACCGGTCAGCCGACGACCTCTGTGCCAATATTATCAGGAAAGGAAAGGCCGACAGTGAAACAGAATGAAAGCGAAAAAAAATGGTTTGCCCTCCGCGTGCGTTCAAGGCATGAATTTGTTACGTATAATGAGCTGTGCAAAAAAGGAATAGACTCATACCTGCCGACCGTAAAAAAGCTGTCGCAATGGAAGGACAGGAAAAAACTTGTCGAGTTCCCGCTCTTTTCAGGATACCTGTTCGCCAATTTCAACGCCGACTCTCAGGAATATTACAACACGCTGAAAACTCACGGTGTGGTCAACATCCTTTCTCTTAAGTCCGGACGACCGACACCGGTGGCTTCCGACGAAATAAATTCACTCAGGATCCTGGTGGACAGCGGAGAGGAGCTCGACATTTACCCCGGTATCAAAGAGGGTACAAAGGTCTTGGTGAAAAAGGGACTTTTCCAGGGTGCCAGAGGCACCCTGACAAGGAAAGAGACCCACTATGTATTCCTGGTCGATATTGTCCTTCTGGGTAAAAGTGTCGGCGTAAAAGTTTTGGCCGATGACGTTGAAATTATCCGGGCCTGAAAACAGCAGCCGTTAAGCAGCCGGTTAACCCGTTGCCCGGTCCTTTTCCCTTCCCGATGTAAGTAAATCGTTTACGGCATAATCGGTCCGTTCCTACAGCAGTTTCAGACATGTCCCTATTCTGTCATATGCCCGGATACCATATAGTTGATAAAGCATTGAAACTTCCGGCGGCAAATGCCGGGCATCACCGGCATATCCTAATTCAAAAGAAGGGAACAAATTATGATTAAAACAATATGTATTATATTTAGCATCCTGATTATGGCAACAGGACTTTCCGTTCCCGCAAATGCAATGTTGGTAGACCGGGGAAATGGTCTCATCTATGATTCCGACCTCGATATTACCTGGCTGCAGAATGCAAATCTCGCGCAAACGAACACGTTCGGAGTTCCCGGTATTCTTTCGTCGGGTGAAATGAACTGGTCGACGGCCATGGATTGGGTCGCTGCCATGAATTCAACCAACTACCTGGGACATTCAAACTGGCGGCTGCCCCGGACCCTGCCTGTGAACGGGAGCTTCTATAAATATGATTACAGCTATAACGGCTCTTCCGATTATGCATACAACATCAGCGCTCCTGGCAGCGCCTATCCCGTCACCGGAAGCAGCGAGCTCGCTTATATGTACTATGTAAACCTCGGCAACAGAGGGGCCTTTGATACAGCCGGCAATCCGCAAGGCGGCTTCGGGGTGAGTAACGCAGGGCCTTTTATTAACCTGGCAAACCTGCCTCCTCCCGGTGCCCCCACCCGTTGGGTCATCTTCTGGTCGGAAACAGGGTATGCGCCTGACCCAACCTACGCGTGGAGCTTCCGCTTCGACGTCGGCATGCAGATCAGCTACGAAACAGGCCCCCACGGCTTCTTTGTCTGGCCGGTGCTTTCCGGCGATCCCGCTGGTCCGGGCGCTCCGCCGAAGGTCCGCCTTTCTCAGTCAAGCCTCAGTTTCAGTGCTATTGCAGGGACGGACCCCGCTGACCAGGCAATAACAATATTAAATGCCGGAGGGGGGACGCTGAATTGGACAGCAACAGCTGACAGCACAGCCCCTGCGTGGCTGTCGGTAAGTCCCAAAAGCGGGGCGGATGATGCAACGCTTTCGTTTTCTGTAAACAGCGCGGGTCTTTCGCCGGGGACTTACACGAAAACAGTTGCGATATCAGCCGCAGGAGCTTCGAACACACCTCAGACAGTGAATGTGACCCTTACGGTATATGCTTCGACCGTCCATTATGACTTTACTTATCCAAACAAGTCAGGCCTTGCTGCAGCCGGCTGGGGTTTCCTGGCCGTGACGCCTTCAGGAGGTATCCGGAACACCGAGCAGACAACAGGCGCAGTAGTTTCTTACGACCAGACGGCACATCCCGGCATCCTGAGGATACCTGTCGATGATGGAGACCTGTGGGGCAACCAGAACAACACGAGGAATACCCTGCTGAGAAGTTTGCCTGCAACCTGGACAAGCATAAGACTGAAGCTGTCCTTTGCGCCGACACAGAACTATCAGCAGGCCGGGTTACTGGCTTATCAAGATGACGACAACTATGTGCAGGTGACCCGGATATATGGCGGGGG
>Ga0209211_10003596_pt1 | contig 25076 bp, 25 predicted proteins | sample RifGroA2_FD_183992 | JGI IMG/M metagenome (GOLD analysis project Ga0209211, IMG submission 183992) | Groundwater microbial communities from Rifle, Colorado, USA - Groundwater A2 (SPAdes) (version 2) | ecosystem: Environmental > Aquatic > Deep subsurface > Groundwater | place: Rifle, Colorado...
TGAGCCAACGGCCGCTTTTCTTTCTCAATTAGCCAATAAATAATGGATTTTCCGGGTGGAATACGCAGTAATTTCGAAAGCCAATTCACTTAGCCCTCCTTTTTAAAGAACTGAATGTCCTATATTATCATAATCTGACTCAAAAGCAATTGCGGCACTGGAGCTCTCCTGTGACTCCTAAATTCCAATCTGTCAAATATATTGCATTTCAAATATTACAGGATATAATACATCTGCTACCACAGTACATTGAGAAAAGGAGAAAGTTCATGATTAATCCTGATCCGCCCAAAGATGAGGTTATATATATCGATTTGCAAGGACGCCCACACGATACACCTCAAGAATGTATTGAGGCCAATCTAGGCGTTGAAGAAGCTGGCGGTGGTCAATATCAAGCCGGCGGCAACTGTGGTCAAGACCCTAGCAACATCCCGGACAATAAAGGATAATATTAATAATGTGCTGTGGTAGCACATTTAAGAAAAATGGAAATACTAGAAAAAATAAAGGAAATATTTAGAAAATATTTTGATGCTCAAAAAAGGGGGGATATAAAAGAACTAGTTGCCCTTTATCGAGAATTAATCCTTTCTAGAAATTCTCTTGCCGTAGACCAAGGTTACAAGGATTATCTTGACATGCAAATCAAGAAAATAAATCGTATTCCTGAACCACACTGGCAAAAGTACTTGGCTAACAAAGATGCCTTTGCCACAAAATTTTCACCACACCTTGATAGCTCTTCCAACTCCCCTCATTTTCTGTCTAAACTCCCTGAACTCAAAATTGAATATCCGGAAAATGTTTTTGATCTCGTTACTAAAAAATATCCAGAAATTAATGAGGTCAGGAATAAAATTTCTATCGAGAATTCTGACAAGGGTGCCTATTTCCGCTATTCCGATGAGGCTGATCACTATTCAATTTACATTCCTCAAACCAATTTCAATCAAAAGGTGTCTATGCTCATTCATGAACTGGCCCATGTTATATCTTGGGAAAAACAACACCATCGAGTTGAAAGCATTTACTCCGCTGAATTTGAGGCTCATCAAATTGAATTTGCTTTAACAAAAGACATTTCAAATGAATTTTCCCAGGCCGTCTTCGGAGAATATCTCATGGGTCAAGTCAGAAGTGATTTTCAAATTGCCATATTTACAAACACTACTCTAGACCCAATCGTTACTTATACTGAAAATTTTGCCAAATATATCGGAGAACTTAAAAAAGAAAATCAAACAGACTTCCTTTTTGATAAGAAAATAACTCATGATCCATTAGTCGATCTTTCCAGTGCAGTATCTATCGTAAATCTCCTCACATAACATTATTGTTGTGAGCCATCTGGGACTAGCACCCGCACGTCGCTATAACTGTCTCATTTCTGAGGCTAAATAAGACAAATAAGACACTATTAAAAAGGAATAGTGACCCAGGCACAATGATGTAGTTTGATATATTCTATAATACCTAATGACAATGATTGCAGGAATTGGATTTACGGACGAGGTGATCATATTAAGTGACAGCCGCGTATCGTTCTTGGATAAGAACCTCAAACCTAAAGATACTTTAAAAAAGATATATAAACTCTCCAAATATTCATGTTTCGCATACACCTCAGGAGATGTTGAGTTTACACACCACATAATAGAATCGATCACAAAATATGCCACAAATATTCAAGTAAGAAAAACAGATGTTTTCTTAAAAATGATTACTGAACGTGCTTCACAAGAATATATAACTCTTTCTAGAAAATTCAATAAGTTACCTGATATGCTATTTATTTATGCTGGTTTGGTGGATGGATCATATAAAATACCTCGCAACAAGTTTGTAGCGATAAAGAAAAAATACGATGAAAACATCTGGATGCCTAAGAAGTTAAAAGATATCAAAATCAGCAGTACGGAGAAAACTGTATCAATTCCTGGACCCACACCACTTCTTATCAAACAAAAGTTCCCAGGTGGAGTAGTAGCTTCAACAAAAGGATGGGATTATTGTGCAGAGGGGAGCGGGCAAGATATAGAAAAAGATTTAGATAAATATTTTTCAAAATTATTTTTTATACCCGGAGCATTCAACAAGGCGGTAATTTTACAAGATTTATGTGATCAATTTATTGGCAAGGCTGGCATAGACACAATTGGTGGGTTAGTCCAGATTTTTATGATCAACAAGGAAGGAGTTCAGCCACTGGCTTATGTGCAAAAGAATGGCGATAAAGAGATTGTTAAAAGATACATGGATTTAGATGGAAATTGGATTGAAGAGGATTGTATCACTGGAACAAAGAAGGCAGTAGGGCAAAAAATTATCTGATCCATATTCTTAGGGGAGGAACGTCGGAAGAAAGATTGGAGACACTCTCCCTTATTAAGACAAGGTTCATTCTCAAAGACAGGTCGATCGTAATGGGTAATTAGCAGTCTAATGTTGTAGTTGATAACTTCATTTATTGGTGATAGATTATTCGCAGTAGAGAGCGTCTTTATTGGTACTGCTGAATTTCTCAAGGGAGCGGTGCAACCGCACGCCGTAACCCGGCGAGAAAGGAGGAAAAAGGGAATGCAGAAAAAAGTAATTGCCCATACAGGCAAAATTACTCCGGTTTCTGGACAGTACCGACCTTCGGGTGGTACGACTGAGTACACACTCAGTCGAGGTGATAAAACACCGCCAAACAACCAGGGTAAAAGGCAACAATTTGTGCTCGTGGATAAAACAAAACACAAATAGTTGTTAAGTAAAGATTGCTCTCTACTAACATTTATAGACTTTTTTTGAGTAATTATCCATAAGCCAATAACCACCCTTACGGGATTCGAACGCAATTTTCAATCAGTTTAGGAAAATTTTAGTCGGATACATCAATACAACGAAGCGACCCTTGCAGGCCGCCTCGGAACAAACTGAACTTAGTGAGGTGTTATAACGAAGTTCGGACCTATTTCCAACAGAATTACTAACTTAATGGCTCACCGCTCGGCCTAATGGCCTCGCGGTTCGCCAACTGCCTGCCGGCAGTATTGCGGTCGCGCGATACGAATTCTGTATCCCGCCTGCGGGCGGGATGATTTGCCTTCGGCAAAGTGCCAACTTCGTTGTCACATCTATATGTTCGCCACAAGATCACCTTGAGTGATTGTAGCGAAGCTCTCTCAACATATGGCTCGTTTACCAATCTCGCCATATAAATATCAGCTAGTTAGGAGAGAATTTTACTATCTGATATTTAAGGATTGAGATAGCATTTGGCCTATTGGCCAAAATGCCTGCTTCGCAGGCACAAATAATGAATACATTATTTCCACTTGACATCCACTAATATGGATCTATAAGATTGTCTCAACTTTTGTAGGCAGGCTCCAAGAGCCAGCCAATTAATTGAAGCTAATCAATGCCTGGTCTGAGAGAAGTAGAGAAGAAATTGACGAAAATATTATTATCCTGCCGATAGTATTTAATCTATGGCAAAAAACGAAAAAACTTCACCAAGAGTTGCGGAAAAAGCATCTAAGCTTCTACGCAAGTCGAAGTCAAAGCCAATAAAATCGGTCTCAGCAAGTGCACTAACACAAGCACGAGATCGAAAGCGTAAGAAAAAGTAGTTATGTTGGATGGAGAGAACCAGGTCTCTCGTCCAATAATTAGAATAACATGGATAATAAATGTTAAACAATACGATCACATAGATCATTTATGAATAAGTATTATTTCGTTCCTAATTACCCTAAAGCGTATAAAAAGTTGGCTGATAGAGAATTGTCAGCACAGCTCGAAAGACTTGGGTTCAAATATCGTGTTCCAGAACTGGGTGGTGGAGTTGGTGAAATAATTAACCATATTCTCGCGTACCTTAGTATAGATACTACACAAGAAGCAATCACATCAGGATTATTAACAAACTTGATTTGGCAAGTTATTAAAAATGTATATCAATGGAACAAACATTACAGTCGAAAAAATTACAACTCAAAACCCTCAATAAACATATATATTTATTCTAAAAACAAGACAAAGAACTATTTCTTAAACATCGCGGCCGATAAAGAATACAAAAAAAGCGAAGTTGATAAAATTGTTATTTCTGAAATCAAAAAAGGTGATTCTGCAGAATTAACTACAGAATAAAAAGAAAGTACCGTCTAAAGACCACACTGCTTCTTATATCCCGGAGTCGTCGACAACATTTCAGCAATTCCTTCTTTGTAACAATTTTGGTCATTAAGAGAACATTTACCACTTGAGATTAAAGACGCAACATATCCCCACATTAAAACAGTACCTCTAACTTGAGGATCATTTGATATATATGAATTTTTTGCCCTGAGCAAAATTGAGTCCTGCTCAACCTTTTTAAGACTATACAAAAAGTTAATCTCATTCATAAAGGCCTCACCTTCTTTGAATATGCACGTATGAGGCTTAAGCTCTTGCTCTAGCTGAGAACAAAAGTCCTTATCGGTCTCAGCATAACACTTTGAAAGTTCAGTTCTCTGAGTATCCTCAAACATGAATTGAATTGCGTGAGTAAATTCGTGTGATAAAAGTGTTGCTGTTAGCAAATCATCTTGTTCTTTGTATAATGGTGACACTAAAATTCTTAACCTTTCTCGATTTGAAAATTCATTCGTAAAGTAAAATAGCCCTTCTGCTCCAGACATTTCTTCAACTGAACTCGCGTATGACACGTCAAGACAGTTTTTATTTGCGTATAACCACAGGAAAGCATTATTGGTTGACGGATCTTTACCAGAATCCCAAGCTTCAATATCAGTCTTGTCTATTAGTCTTTGAACCACAAGACTAGTTGCCCTATCGAACTCTGGTTCAAGCTTATACGCTTTTTCTTTGGTGCAGTAGTTTGTAACCCCAGAGCTAACTCTGTCATACCAGGCCTGAATAGTATTTTCCGTCTTGACAACTTGCTGGTCAGCAGATGGATCCCAATACCACTTTCCACCTATCAGTGTAAATCTAATATCACCATCAACTGTTTTCTTATCATCTCCGTCACACTTGTCAGAGTAACATGTAACTTTTACTCTAGTGACATATCCTGTATTTTTCTCAATCCTAATACTCTTAATCTCGTAGGTGGTCAAAGCAGGTTTTCTCTGTTTTTTGAACAAATTCAGCAAGGTCTCCTCACCAAGTTTATAGTCACCCTTTCCCACAAAGTCTTTTATGTACTTTGGTGAAAACAGTCCGACAACCCTTACATTATTGGCTTTTAAGAGATATTCAACCTGTTCATATTTTAACTTCAGGGTATATGTAAGGAATCTCTCTCTCAAAAACGTACCCCACATAGCTACTGTTATAAATATCACAAGCGCAGACGTAATAAATGTCTTCAGAGATATTTTTATTTTTCTGTAGTGTAAGAGAGGCTTTGATCTAGAATCTTGTTCGGCAACTTTGCACATAATCACATTATATTCTTATTAAATTATTAGATAGGTTTAGGTGTTTAGCAGCATACAAAGGTAAAGTTGTAAAATTATAGAATGGAATCATCAGTTTCAGCATCAATAGTAAATAATTCCTTAGTTTCAATAATTATTGATTTTAATTTTCGAGTGTTTCTTAATCTAGCACTTTACTCAGTCGCCGCTACAGCTGGTGTTGTGACAGCATATAAACTTGTAGAATTAGTCTTCAATCATTTACTTAATACCTTACATTTCAAGTGGGTAACTAAATTCAAAGACAGAAGATCTTTAGCTATTGAAGTCATAAAGATCTGTACGGAAGGATCAACTCATGGATGGAGTGTAACCCCTAGAAATATCGAATATGTATATTTTATTTCCAGGCTGATTGAACGACAAAACAGGGATGCTTTGGCTTTTTATAACGAGCTTATCAGCAGTTGGAACCTTAACTCTTTACTTCAAAATACTACACCAGCTACACAGGAAAATGTTAAATTTTGCCAAAAGCTACAAAGTATTGCCAAAGACGCAACTGATAACTTGCTTAAAGTCGTGAACAAATGGTAGCCAAATATTTTTATGCGACTTACTCTTTTCTTTTTAGAAAGTAAACAACTAAAAGCCCTTCGCATCAAAGTGACTGAGGTGTAAAATAAAGCTATGAACGCAAAAACAGAAATCACTGTGGTATATAAGACTTCTAAAAAAATCAAGTTTCTCATAGCCCTCCTGACAATCGCTTTCTTGGGGAGTATTCTCTGGATCAGACTATCCACCCCAATTAACATGGTTTTTATGAGCAATTACGGTTTTAGTGAAGTTGACGGCTTAGTAACAGCACATGGATCGTGGGTTAGTCCAACTTCAGATCTAGCGAATCCTCTTCAGACAGTCGAAATTGAATGTTTTAGGCAACTTGGACACTGTTTCTCTTACACTGCGGAACTTAGTGAAGGCAACTATCTCTCAGTATCATCGGAATTATATGAGATTGAGACTTGGGGTGACGACGCTGTTATTACGAAACCAAACGAATTTAAATGTGTTGAGTATCAACTCACGCTTAATCGACGCTCTAAAACAGTAACAAACATTAGACACACTATCGATAATAAATCTGAGTTTTGTGTTGGAACACAAGACGAACCGATTACATTAACACTGGGAGATGGAGATCAGAGAGTTCAAAAATACAAAACAAAAAATTAGTCTCATAAATGTGAGAAGAGATAAAAATTAGGGATGAATAAGCTAAACAAATTTCTAGAAACAATTCCTGATGGGATGGTGGTTGGGTTTAACTTATTTGGATCAATTATTTTTTTATCATATCTATATTCAATAGGATGGTGGCTAAGTCTTGCATATATTATTACAGCACTTTCCTTTTACGAAACGGGCAGAAGGAAAAGATTACAATCATAATTATAGGTTAATTTCTAGTTTTGCGTTGGCGGTTATTTTTGCACCACTGCGGTGGTGCCGTTCGAGCCGATGTTGGAGTCTATCCGCCTTTGAAAATAGGTCCGAACTTCGTTATAACACCTCACCTCAAAGAAGTTTCGCCCAGATTCCTGGGATATCGCCCGTGCGCCCGCCCACGCACGGAGCGATGCGAAGGGCTTTTAAGTTGCTTACTTTCAAAAAGAAAAAGAACCGCCAACGCAAAACGGGGAACAAGACTAGATTTGTCTTACTGTACTCTTTCGGGAAATATATGGTTAAATGATTATAGAGTGAAATATATTTTGTACTGTCGAAAGAGTACCGATGAGAAAGACAAACAAGTCTTGTCCATAGAAGCGCAGATTGCTGAACTCATGGAGTTCGCCATAAGGGAAAAGCTTGAGATCGTCGCCACTTTCTCGGAATCTAAGACTGCCAAAAGTCCTGGCAGACCAGTTTTTAAAGAAGTCCTCTCCAAAATCGAAAGTGGCGAAGCAGACGCCATTCTTTCCTGGCACCCTGATCGGTTAGCCAGAAATAGTATCGATGGCGGATACCTCATCTATCTGCTCGACACCGGCAAGCTCCTTGACCTCAAGTTTCCTTCCTTCTGGTTCGATAACACTCCGCAAGGAAAATTTATGCTCAACCTCGCTTTCGGTCAAAGTAAATATTATGTCGACAATCTTAGTGAAAATGTCAAACGAGGTCTCCGCCAAAAAATCAGAAATGGCGTCTGGCCTTCTCAAGCTCCTTATGGCTACCTAAACAATAAATTAACCAAAGGCATTGAGCTAGACCAAGAAAAATCCAAAGTCGTGAAGAAAGCCTTCGAAACATTCGCCAAAGAAAAAGTTTCCTTCACCGATATAGTAAATCTCTTGTATCGCGGAGGTATTACCAAAAGAAATGGACAAAAAGTAAACATCACTCGTGTCCATACCATGCTCACCAACCAGTTCTATATCGGCATCATGCACTTTAACGGCGAATATTTCGAAGGCAAACACGAGATATTCATTTCGAGAAAACTCTTTAATACAGTAAAGACGAAAATTGAATACAAAGGTGTCTCGAAATTCAAGTCTCATGACTTTGCTTTTTCTGGTCTCATGCGTTGTGGAGAGTGTGGCGCCTGTATTACAGCTGAGACACATACTAAACACTACAAATATGGTGGCACACAAATTTTCAAATATTACCGTTGCACCAAAAAGCTTAAACCCTGTTCTCAGCTGTATCTTTCAGAAACAAAACTCAAAGATCAACTCATTGGTTTTGTTTCTTCTGCCACACTTCCCCAAGCATGGAGAAAAAACTGGCTCAACTGGCTCGAGCGAGATAGAGTCTTGGATCAGAAATCTGCGGACACATCATTAGCAACATTTAAGTCTGAAATACAAACGACAGATGGCAAACTCAACCTTCTTCTTGATAGCTATCTTGACGGCACTATCGACTCTCAGACATACAAGCAAAAGAAAAACGAATTGTTTACATCCAAACAAAATCTTGAAAGCAAGATAGCCAAAATTAACGGCGGGGGTTCGAGTTGGCTCGAACCCATGACCGATTTCGTACATTGCGCCCTACAGGCGCAAAAAGTCGCGCGACCGGATACCCCTAGCGAAGATTTGCGAATCTTCGCTAAAAACATCGGCTCGAACTACTTTTTGAAAGATAAACAACTTACAGGAGAGTTAAAAAAGCCCTTCGCATCGCTCCGTGCGTGGGCGGGCGCACGGGCGATATCCCAGGAATCTGGGCGAAACTTCTTTGAGGTGACCCCGGCGGGACTCGAACCCGCGATATTCAGGATGAAAACCTGACGTCCTAACCGCTAGACGACGGGGCCAATAATATATTGCGGGACTCCTCAAAGTAATTTTCTATCGAAAATTTTTTGAGACCTGTCTCAGCGAGTTCGTCACGAAACTGCTTCCGACTTTCGAGTCCCTCAAAGAACAATTATTTCACCTTTATCACCACAAGGGTGAAAAGGATGAAATAGTGGGTCAGGCGGGACTCGAACCCGCGACACCCTGCTTAAAAGGCAGGTGCTCTAACCGACTGAGCTACTGACCCATACTACCTATTATCTCATCTCGAACTTCTCTACCGTAACCTGATTTCAAAAATTCTTCAAGCTGTCTAGCTTCTAGTCTAGAATCAACGATTTGACAGAAGATTAATTCGTAGTCAGATAATATTAATGTTGTTCTTGTGCTTTTGTGGTGCCCATTATGCTCAGCAAGGCGCCTATCAATATCCACAGTCATACCGGTATAGAACGACTTTAGACTATTGCTTTGAACTATGTAAACATAAAACATAGGTTTTGCAGGTGCCCTGCCTGCCGGTTTACCCGCCGGTAGGAGGGCAGGCAGGTCTAACCGACTGAGCTACTGACCCAACGACATCGAACCTAGATATTTTACCATCGCGAACCTGAAAATGAAAACCCTCTAGATCAAGAAAAACCCCGGCCGAACCGGGGGTCTATATTTCACTCGGGAATTAAGGAAACGTCCAGACTGCCATCTTCTATTTCTTTCCTTAATCTTTTGATATACCAATAAATCCCCATTCCCATACCTAAAAGGTCACCGAAGAAGTGGAAAGTGATAGCCGGAAGGAGACCAAATCGTACCATAAAGATGAAATCCAGCCATGCCGGAAACCAAACGGTTAGAAATCGTAGCCGGTAAATTCCCTTCAAGTCTCCGTTCTTTTTCTCATCTCGGATAAAGATGTGAAGGTACGAAAAAATTACGGTCATGATGCAGGCGGTTGTAAAGAGGTGCGGGGACACCAAACTGTTACTCCAGAGGACTATCCATCCCGGAACGGAATCAATCAAGCCGACGATCGCAACGGGAAATAAATAGACCACTATCGGGTAAAGCGCCGTCATCATAATAAATCGGAAGAGAATTTCTTCATAGACTCCAGCCACAGCCGCAGTTACAAAGACGGATTTAAAGCCCAGCCATAGATCACTGCGGGTTTCATTCATCTCCCGAATATCTTTTTGCTTTAGAGCCTTTTTACTCCGCTCGTGGAATTTCCTCATGAGGAACCACTGCAAAACCAACATAACCACAAGGTATATCATCCAGACGATAATTGGCTGCCAGGAGAAATTCCAAGACAGTAAAGATGGAACAAAGACAATCGGTGAAAAGAAGTAGCCGTAGATAAACAGGCCCATGGGGAAAATCACTGGCGAAATAACCAAGGGTAGTGCTAATTTCCACGTCAGTTTCTTTCCCTTTAGTTTTCCCCAAACATGGACAATGCAGACAGCGACTAACAATAGCGTAATAATGAGTTTCCAAAACATTCTAAACCTCCTCTAAATAAAGTCAAAGTTCTAAGCGCCCTATAATACCACAAAAGCCGTGTAAAATGAAGATGTGAAGATTTTAGGCATAGATCCCGGAACAGGTAGGGTAGGGTGGGGAATAGTAAGCCACGACAAGGGGGTTGACTCTTTCGATGAATGTGGCTGTTTTGAGACTAGAGTCAACTCTGAACTCCCGTATAGACTGTCAAAGATTTACGACTTTGTCGAAAAATTAATCAGACTTCACCACCCGGATGTTTTTGTTGTTGAGTCTTTATTTTTTGAAAAAAATGCCAAAACTGCTATCGATGTCGCTGCTGCCAGGGGTGTAATATTGCTGGCTGGAGAACGTGCTCATCTACCGATTTTCCAGTACACCCCCTTACAGGTCAAGTCTGCACTCACGGGCTATGGAAAGGCTGAAAAAGGCCAGGTGGAATTTATGGTGGGAAAGATACTTCATCTGAAAGATAAGATCAAACCGGACGACGCCGCCGACGCGGTAGCGATTGCTCTTACTCACGCTTTTCGAGTTAGGTAGTTTTTTCCAAAAAAAAGCCCGCATGTTTCCATGCGGGACTAGGGACAAACTACTTTCGACGTTTAGCCTTGAAGACTTCTTCCACAACGGCCGGGATGAGACCAAGTGCGAGACTCCATGCAAACAAACCAGAGGTAATCTCGAGCTTGAAGTAGGGGATCTGGAAGGCCAGCCAGGTGAGGAAGATGGTGATCGCTGCAGCGATGATCGTCAGTGGATTCGACACCAAGCCAAGCTTGAAGATCGATGTACTGAGGGATCGGGCGGTAAAGCTACTGCGGGCGACCTTCTGAGCCATAAAGACAAGCATCGCCATCCCGTAATAGAAAGGGGTGCGGTCGATGCCTTCAGGCGTCAGCCAAGTCACAAGCATGTGACCAAAAGACAAGAGTAAGGTCACAGTGACCAGCTGAATCTTGATCGAGGTCATCATGTACTCGTTGATAAACGGCACGCTCGGGTCCTGAGGCTTACGTTTCATGACGTTGCCTTCAGGTTTCTCTGTGGCGAGTGCCATGGAGAGCCATGAGTCGCCCAGAACGTTGATCCAGAGAAGCTGGACCGCTGTCCAAGGGGCAAGCCAGCCAACCAAAGCGGAGACCAAGAAGAAACCGACTTCCACCGCGTTCGTGGAAAGCAAAGCGTGTGCGTACAGGCGGGTGCGGTCATAGACTACACGGCCAATTTTCACAGCGCCGGCGATAGCGGCATAGCCCTTCGTTAGGACGACGTCGGCTACTTCCTTCGTGATGTCGGTACCATTACTCATGGCGATACCCACATGGGCAGCCTTGAGCGAGGGAGCATCATTAATGCCGTCACCGGTCATGGCCACAATGCGACCGGCCTCCTTCAGGATGTTCACAATTAAGATCTTGTGAATCGGTTCTGCGCGGGCAAAAGCCAGCGTGCGCACGACGATCTCCTTCAGTTCTTGAGGGATTTCGTTCAGTTTTTCAGGATCAAAGCCGTTAAGGAAGGTGCAAAGGAGCACATCCTCAACCTTAGCATCGGCAGGAAGAATTCCTGCTTCACGGGCAATGGCCCATGCCACCTGTTGACTGTCACCGGTGATCATTCGTGGGGCTACCCCGGCCTCGTGCAAATCTCGCACAGTTCCTGGTACCTCGGGACGGATCGGGTCTGAGAGTACTACCACACCGATAAAGGTGAGGCCTTGCTCCATCGTTTCCAGCTCTTCACCGTTGTGGTGGTGGATAGCGCGATCGGCAAAGGCCAAACAACGCATCCCCTTTAGCTGATAGATTTCGATTGCCTGGTCGATTTGCTTGCGCATCTCGACAGTCATGGGGACCGCTCGGTCTCCAATCAAGGCGAAATTACAAAGCTCCACAATTCGCTCAGGAGCGCCCTTGGTGTACATGGAAGTTTTGCCATCCAGGTTGAACAGGACGGACATACGCTTCCTGGCACTATCAAAAGGAGCTTCTTTAAGACGGTTTTTGTCACCCGGGGCGAACACTTCGAACCCGGCCAAGTGGGCCAGATTGGCAATTGCCTCTTCTGTCGCCGACTGCAGATTAGTACAGATACGGGCCACATCGAAGATACGAAGCACTTCAGGCTCACCTTTGAGCTTCATGACTTCGCTGACTTTCAGCGAGCCATGCTTAAGAGTGAACACATCAGTTACGGACATTTGACCGAGGGTGATCGTACCGGTTTTATCGGTACACACATCTGTGGCCGCGCCCAAGGTTTCCGCAGCAGAAAGCTTTCTGACCAAGGCGCCTTCACGCTTCATTTCACCTGAAGCAAAAGCCAAAGCCATTGTAATGACTGCCGGCAAAGCTTCGGGGATGAAAGCGATGGCGAGTGAAACGGCAATGATCGCGGTTTCGGCCAAAGCGAGAACAGTGGTGGTAATCGCAGGGAGAACGTTCGTGCCGGATTGAATGGCCAGAAAGAGAGCGTAAAAAATCTCCCAGTCTCGAACGAGGTAGATCCCGGCTACGATGGCGCAAGCACCAAGAGCCATATTACCGAGCCACTTAGCGAGGTTATCCAGATTTGCCTGCAGAGGGGTTTTTTCGTCATCCGTCACATCGAGCAGATCACGAATTTTACCGAACTCGGTTAAGAGACCGGTGCCAAAGACCACTGCGGCGATAGTCCCACTCAAGACCTTGGAGCCACTAAAGACGATATTGCTTCTCAAAGCCAGTGGGGTATCTTCGGGCAGAGTAACCGAGTTATCTTTCTTGACCGGTTTGGATTCTCCGGTAAACATCGACTCGTCGACTTCGGCGCGTTCTGCGGTGATTATGCGGCCGTCTGCCGGGACTTTGTCACCGGCTTTCAGCACGATGATATCTCCCGGGACCACTCGGTCGGTCGTAACCTGAAGGTTGGACTTACCACGAATTACCGCGGTAAGGAGCTTCAAAGATTCCTGAAGCAACTTCATCGAGGCATCAGCCTTCACTTCTTGAACCCAGGCGACCACAACCATGAAGACCACGATGATCACAATGAACGCAGCCTGGACCAAGGGATCGACCTCTTTGAACATGAGCCCAATGGCCGATGTTACGGCAGCGCAGATCAGTAGCAGTCTCGTCATTGGATCGGAGAATGCATTTCTCAGGCTGGTAAAGAAACCTTCCTTGGGAGGCTCTGGGAAAGCGTTCGGCCCATAAAGGGCAGTGCGCTTTTCCACTTCACTAACGGATAGACCGTCGGTGTTGGTCCCTAAGACAGCAAGTACCTCATCGGCACTCTTTGCCCAGGGTTTTGAAACAAGTTCGACAGGCGCTGGGGATTCAACAATGGGCATATTACTCATTTCTTTTCACTCTCCTATGTGGATTGGGATGGATATGTTTGTTGCCAAAGGTCTAACGGAAATAGTTTTGACCTAAGCTCAAAACCGCTCCGGATACAGGGGTGGCTTTGTGCCTAGGTCAAGCTTGTCAAAGATCGTGAATTTTTAGTTCCCGTATATTTTACCCTGATAGTATGCCTGTGTCAATACTATAAGGTTACGGCTAGTTATGCCCAAAAAGACCTATAACACTTGACAAATCAGACAGTTTGTGTTAAAATCTACGCATGGAAAAAGAAATATATCACCTTGAAGGGATTAAGCTCATCAGTTTCGACATCTGGCAAACTTTGTTATTAAGTAATCCTGCCTATAAGAATGCAAGAGCGGAAGCATTACGTAAACATTTGGGTGCCGAAGACATGGAATTAGGATCATTTGCCAACCTGATGAAGACTGTTGACGAAGAGATAGATAAAATTTCAGACGAAACAGGAGTTCAATTTGGCCTACCGGAAAGAGTCAAAAAGGTATATGAGAACCTAACTTTAGAATTAAGAATTCCAGAATTAACAGACGAGCATATTGCAAATTTTGAGACAATCGCTGATCAGTTGATAATCGATAATCTGCCTACAGTATTAGAGGACGACCTACTCAAAACCCTTTCAGCAATTAAAGAAAGAGGTATTCAGATGGCAGTCATGAGCAATACTGGTTTTATTAGTGGAAGACAGATGAGACTAGTCCTTAGACAACTTGGCATTTTACCTTTTATATCTATTCAACTATTCTCGAATGAGATGGGTGTCTCAAAGCCAAATAAGTTAATTTTTGAAGCCTTAGCTGAACAAAGCGGTATAGACGGATCGATGATATTACACGTTGGGGACAACTTTAAAGCTGATTATGCTGGAGCTAAAGCAGCAGGACTAAAAGCAGTCCAGCTTACAAGTACAAGCTCTGATTCCAGTGTTGCACAAATCAGGAAGTTAAGTGACCTGATCCAATAATACTTACAATAACAGTCCTTCGGTATTAACCAAGTTTCTGATTTTCATTTCGTTATTTAGAATCACAACCGACTCTTTGTAAAGATCGTTTTTTGGGTAATCATTGTTGTGAGCAGAAATATAAAGTTTGGATAGACTATTATCCGGGACAGTTTTTAAAAAAGTCGTCAAAACTGATCGGTTTGTCTCGTTCAGAATTAACCGAATAAGTCTTTGTACCGGCTGGAAGGCATCCTGTTCAAGGATATATTCAATATCCTGATTTAGCTCGTTTTTCACTTGTGCTTGGTTAATTTTGTCTTCTACTCCGGGAAATCTCGCGGTAAGTTCCGGATCCAAAGAAACCCAATATATTTCAGAAAAGGAGAGAGCATTGTGTTTCTCGGTAGCGATTTTTGCACCCTTGGCAGTGGCTCCGGTTATTTTGATGTCGTCACCAAAAATAAAATGAATGGGGAATCGGAAGAACTCTTGGCCCGGAAGTATCTGGTCGGTGGTAGGAGGCAGTGAGTGTCTTTCCTCTGAAGACAGCGTGGCGTAATTGGCTTTGTTAGATTCAAGTCTGGGAAGTTTCATGACGATAATGGTGGGGAGGTTCTTGTGTGATAGAAAAACGTTGATTTTTTTGATAGCCTTGTCAATGAGCAGGTTGGAGGCAGATTCGACGTTGCGGAAACCTGGAGCGGTGACTGCAATGAATTCATTCCTGTTTCTTCTTTCTTGAAAAAAAGATTCAAATTCCGGAAAGTCAATCATAAACTTTTGATAGATTTCGTTAGCCGCGAAGTCGATGTCTGCCGCACTACCAAATTTCATCAGGCTATATGTTTTAGCGATGGCGTTCTTGTTTTCTCCTGTTTTGGAGTCGACATAATTTCCGTCGGAATCGATGGAAAGAGTGTGAACTGAGAAGATTCCTAAACTGTTATTCATTGTTCGAAAATATATTGTCTAATAAATCCGCAAGTCCATCGATTGTTTTGACGTTCTTTTTGGCATGAAGAAGAAGTTCGGGGGCGACCGAAATGCCGTATGTGTGTAGGAAAACTTCAGAATCAACAGCGGGATTATCGCCGGCGGTAAGCACTTTGCTTGGATCTATACCTAGGTAATCACATAGCCAAAGTAGCGAAGTTGCTTTACGGACACCTTTTGCCGTGATCACGTAGTCTGTTTTGGAGGAGGGGTCAATTTCAATGGTCTCAAGAAGTGTAGGAGGGAAATCGATATTTGATTTTTCAAGGGTTCTAATGGTTACCATCGAAGTTTCGGTATCCTTGAGCCAGTGAGAAAACTCATTGATATCTCTGGTAATTTGGCCAAAAGAATTGGTTGATTTGTACAAAGTAGTAAACTTCTCTTCAAGGGTGTCGTTATCGACATAAAAATGAATATTCCGATCACCTTTGGGATAAAAACGAACAATAGCGATATCGTCTCTTGATCTAACAAGGTCGGCTATACCGGTCCTGACTTCCTGAGAAAGGGGAAAGGCCTTAATCATTTTATTTCCAAGATCCCAAATTTCTCCACCCGAAAGAATAATACTGGGAAGAATGGTTTTGATTATTTTGGGATCAATGGCTTTTTCAGCCATGCCGATACTTCTTTGGGTGTTGATCCCAAAGCGAGGTACTTTGGCGAGGGCCCTTTTGATTTTCTCTGAAGGCATTTCATCACCATTGACCAAGGTACTATCAACGTCAAACCAAGCTGCTTCAAATTTTTCCATTTAGTATATATTTCAATAATAAAATTAAGTAGGTAATTGAATGTTAACGTCAGGTTTTAGTGGGTCACCTAAAGAAATTATGATTTTATTAAAAAGTCGGTTAAGTCCACGTCTTTCCAGAATTGCCTCACGTAGGATATTTAGGCCCTCGGAAAATTTAGGATCCGTATGATACCCGTCCGGGGACATGGCGAACTTATAGATTCCGGCCAAGATCTCGTCATCCAGAAGATCGACGAACTCCCTTAGATGTTTTACGGCTACATCGCGATTCACATCATAAATTCCTTCTGGTTGTGTGGTTAGGATGAATTTTAGTACTCTGGAATTTAGTCTTAGTTTGAGGTCATACTCGTTAAATTTTTTAAAGAATGGAATTAGGTCTAAAACATGCTTAATTTCCGCTCGATTTAACCACTCTTCTGTTTCAGGGATCTTTGATCCAAGGTGTTCATCCATTTTGTATAGATACAAGAAGGCCCAATCTCTTGCCTCAGTCTTTAGAAGGATATCGTGGAGTTTTCTTTCGTGAGATCCGGTAATAGCGATATCATCAATTACAAGCACAAAACCATCTTTGATTTTCTTTTGGTCAGTTTCGCTAAGGTAAATATTGCGGTTGGCCATTTTTTCGGCTCTATCATTGGCAGACAAGGTTCCATAGTGATTCGTAGAAAAGTCGCCGCTTCTAATAAATTTAATTCTGTCAGTTTTTACACCGGAGGAGTTCAATAGTTTTGTCACTTCTCGAGTGACCGCGTACGAAGCTGTTGGTACATATCCAAAGGCGGAAGAGGTTATAATGATGGTCTTGTTCGCATGAATGTATTTGGTAATTTCTGGCTGTCTAAAAAGATGCGAGGCAACTTGGATCGCCGATCTCCTGGTGGCAATCGGATCTCCATATTTCATGCGACTATAGTTCTTAGCATCATTAGGATGAACATCTTCAATGCTAGAAATAGTTGTGACCGCAAAGCTTTTTATTTTCTTGTTTTCTCGGCTTTCCATATAATTTACATTATGATTTTATGACTTTTTAGTATACTTTCGATTAAACCATATCCAGCTTTAAAACGATCCATAGTACCAAAACCGTCAGAGGATAAAGAGGTGTTGAAAAGCTTCAGCAACGTGGCAGAACCATTTTTTGCTTTCTCCTCAGATCCTTCTCCAGAACACAATCTTTCACACAGATCAGCCAACTGTCCTTCTTTCTCGGGAACAATGTGTCCGGATTCATCGGTAATGGGTAAAACATATTTAATTATTCGTTCACTGGGTTGTACTCCAGGCAATGTAAATATGTCAAAAAGGTCGGCCAAGGACTTAACCGCGGATTGGTTGAGTTCTTTTTCAAAAGTGGGATTTTTCCCAGCCTCCGGGCTTATCTGTATCCAATAAATTGGGATAATATCATCAGAAGAAACACCGGAATTCATTAACAGGCTAGTTTGGTTGTTTTCATAGGTTCCGGTGATCACCAAGTCATCAAAAAGAACCACCTTTTTGCCGGTCAGTTTGGCCACGTTTTCAGGACTAAAGAATCCCCCTCGCTGACCTACCCTTGCTTGTCTCTGTTTTACTGTAAGGGAAGCGTAATCATCAGAAGAAATCTCGCCCCTTCTCTCACTTCTAACCGTCTCAGTTGGTTTTAAGTAATTTTTAACAAGATATGGATTGAGAAAATCGTTGACCAAGGATACCATGATGCAGTACGAAGCTGTGGGAACATCTCTAGCTTCGTTAGTAAAAACAACTTCATGGTTCGAAAAAACGGAGAGAAGAAAAGAATTGCTTACGATCAAATTAAATACGTCTGAGGCCGCTGTCCGAATTGCGCTTGGATCGCCGTATTTCATTCTACTGTAAAGTTTTCCATCAAAAGGACGGGAAGAAATAATCTCACCACTGTGGTTACGCGTTATTTTTACCACTTGATTGGCTTCTCCAGGACCAATTTCATGAACAAATATTCTCTTTTTGAGCTTGAGAAGTTCATTTTGCATAAGTTCGGGTTGTGTCATAGTGTTTTACCTATATAATTTCTCGATTCATACAGTAGTATATTATACAGGTCTATATCTGTATGTCAATACAGCGGTTAGTATGGCTAGAAAACCAATATACTAGCCACGAAATTATGTTCATAGGACAAATAATAAACATATACTATAGGAGCTACCACAAAAAACTCCCCTATGAAGGGGAGTGTACGGGCATCTTACCAGTGAACGCGGCTATTGCCGGCGATCAGGTTGGGATAGCCCTTGAATTCGGCGATCAGCCTGTTCCACATGTCCTCGTACGTGACAGTGTGGACATTGACGCGGAAGAAGTTGGCATTGTCGACCACACGGCCGGACAGGTTGTCGAGTTCTTCGAGCAGGCCGAAGTCGGTGGAGGCGCCGGGAACTTCCAGGCCAACGAACTGCCAGAAGACGGGCTTGCTGGAGTATTGGCGGAGCAGGGTTTCCACGCGATCCTTGTCGCTGGCTTCACCATCAGTGAAGATCATCGCAAAACCGGGATCTTTCGATTTGGGGTCGAAACCGCGCATCATGGCTTCCATGGCGCGGGACATGTAGGTGCCACCGTCGATCGAGCGAGCCGGCATATAGCGTTCAACGTAGCCGTCGAGATTCTCTGCCGTGATGGCGGGAAGCTCTTTGACGTCGGAACTCCAGCGCCAAGCCGGCACGTTGCCGTTGTCATCCAGGTTCAGACCCATGGCGAGAACCGCAGTGGCAACGCCGTTCATGTAGCCCTTCGAATAGAAGTGGCGACCGTATTCGCGCATCTCGGTCGAGCCTGAGCAGTCGAAGCTGGCTTCAACCTGAGCGTGGAAGGTGCCGAGGGCAACGCCGTGCTTGAGCAGAATTTTGGCGGCTTCACCACGTGCTTGAGTAGGGGCTTTCTTGATTAAGAGATCAGCCATTTGAAATATCCTCCGAGGAATATGATTTTGTTTGGCGGTGGAAAGTGTTTCCACTCAAACTTTTTGGAAACTATTAAAATAAATTCCAAGAAGTCTGAGTGGAATGAAAGAACATATCAAGGAACAGAACGTCTCATATTATATAAAACATAAAGCTATTGTGTCAATAGGCAGTTTTAATATACTCCCTTCATTTGAATTCGGAACACAATTGATAATTGCATAAATGATATAAAAAAGAGACATCGTGAGATGTCTCTATGTTTAGATCAGATTCCCTTGGTGTCCATCGAGGCGGCCTTGACGGCGTTGACCAAGTTCCTCTTGATGTCGTCGATCTTGGTGCCGGCGGCCTTAGCGCTTTCCTCAACGCGGGTTTGGGCGGCGAAGTAAGCCTGAATGTTTTCGACCATCTTGTTGCCGCTCTGTTCAAGAGCATCGATGGTGACCACACCGGTTGCCTGCGCGTCAGCAGTGGATTCAATGGCCATACCGATTTGGTCGGCGGTTTGAACCATCAGCGAGCCGAGGTTGGCCGCGAAGTTTTGCTGGTGCATGGCGATCTGGTGCTGTTCGTAAGCGGACAGAGCCACAACGACCTGGGTTTTCCAGACGGTGTTGACTGCGGCCATGTTCATCTCGACGGTGTCGAGCAGGCCAACGCTGTTGCTCAGAACAGTTTGAATGGAGAAGATTTGCTGGATCGCGATCATGCCCATCTGTTTGAGAGCCATTTTGCGGGCTTCGAGGCGAGTGATGACGCCGGTCAAGGCAGTGATTTCTTGCTGAGCCATGACTTTGTCGGACGCGGTGCTCGCGGCCATTGTTTTCTGGCTTTTCAGCGCATTGAGCTGAGCGATCTTGGCATCGGCGGCGAAAACGTGGCAACGCATCTGGTTGTACATCTCCATTGATTGTTGCAGGAGACCAAACAGGGTGTTGGCGCGCGAAGTCAGCAGGTTCTTGTCCTTTTCCAGCAAACCTTCGGCCTGTTTCATCTTCTTGTCCAGAGTCTCGACCTGTTTCTTCAGGCGGTCGATAGCCTGGGCCAGCTTCTTGATGCCGTTTGGCAGTTGGAGCTGAGTTTCGTATTTCTTGATCTGGGTGAAATCCAGATTCTTGGCATCCTTGGCACAGTTGTCAAGAATCGCCGCGGCTTGCGGGGAGTTCTTGCCACGCACCAGGGCCAAAACGGGATCAGCCAGCTGGGAAATGCCGTTCGCCTGAACGATGCCGAACTTGGTGATGGCCATCGGGTCTTTCAGGGGATCGAAGTCGCTGATAATCTTCCCCACAAGTTGTTTCTGGGCGGCAGAAAGCTGTTCATTATCAGGGTTCGTGGTCATCACTGAACGATCGACTTTTAGAACTTCACCTTCAACAATTGGGTCTGTCATTTTTCCTCCGGGAGATTAGAAAATTAGTGTACCGTACACACTGTACGTTGCAGATGATTTTATAATTGACTATCCTATATGTCAAGAAGGAGATTCTATTAACTTGAGATTTGGGACTTGATTTTTAGTGTTTGTGCTAGTAAAATTGCATCCGATAATATACCAAATATAGATTATATGCCCCTAGAAACATACAAAGAAAAAGAAGTATTCGACAAGGTAGTGGGTACTGTGGACTTAGGTACCTACAAACTACTTATTTATCCGAGACCCCAGGGTGGCTATTTTTTCAAAGCTGCAAAGGCGAACAGAGCCGATTTCCTCAATAAAGTAACAAGGGATTTGGCTCCCCACATGAACGCTGTTTTTGCCGGACTAGATCCTGATCTGCTAAATTTGATTGAAACAAGCGGAATTCTTTCTCCACAAGTAACCTGGAGAAGCGGTTCCGGCATCCTAGATGAGCCTCAGATTAGTATCACGGGAAATGATGCCTTTGATTTTTCAGTCTCCAAAGCTACTTTGTATGACAATGAAGTGGTTGATTTGTTCTCAAAATCGAAAAATTCTAAGGACTTTAAGTCAGCCTCATTTGTATCTATGAACACTGCAGTTGGAGATGTAATGGGAATCGCGGTGCGCAGAAATAATCCGGTTGTAATTCTTCTGGCTCCATCGATTGATGGATCGAGAATGAGTTCCAAAGAAGGCTTAAATAATTTATTATCTGGAATACTAGGCGGAATGACTTCAAGGTTAAGTACTTTTGAAGTTCAAGTTTTGAATTCTCTTGCTGAAGCAAACGCCAATGGCTATTTCCAGCTTCCATACGATCAAACAACTCTTGGCGGGAAATTACAAAATAATCTTCTGATGCAGGTATTCACTGCTAAAGTGTTTTTCTTAGCTCGTGAAGCTGAAACCAACGGGATGGGGATGAATCACGCCGCTCTCCTGGAACACTTCCCTTACCTAAAAAGCGCAGGGAAAACCGGTCTCGCGGCTATGGTATCCGGAGCTCCAAAAAATCAAAAACTCGATCCCAGTATATGGGATGAGTTGGTTGAAGATGGAAGTAGAGGAGTCAATTTGAAGAATCCAGGGGATAAAACACCGCGTCCAACCTCTTTAAAGCCTCTTGAACAACGAGGAGTCACCTATATTACCCAGAAAATCGCCACTCAAACTTCGAACCAATCTTCGGTCGAGGCTAAACCAACCGCGGTCATCAATACCAAACCGGCCATTTCAGTTGATACGGAGAAAACTGAATCGGTTGCAATGCTCAAGAAGCCTATTGAAAGCTTGGCAAAATCACTGGGAGCCTACTCCTTTATCCGCGCCGATAGAATTTCGTCTCAGGACATGGCCACCACGGCTATCAAACTCGAACAGATAAAGGCAGAGTTTAAGCAGATTGTATCGTCCAAAAAAATCGGAAGACCGCCGGTAACAGCTACCCCCGTGGATTTTCAGGCTAGTTCCTCAAAGTTAAAGGCCTTTGGGATAAGCGGTGGGCCAATTCTGGAGTTTTTATCTCCGACAAAAGGAAAAGATTACAGGAGTATTGTCGAGGAAGCCACCTTTGCTTGGATTGCCGATTCGAACCATCAAGACGTGAATTTAAGAAATAACCCCAAAGTACGCCTGGCGGACTCATTGCAAAGTTCTGACAGACTTAAGAAGCTTGCTGAACATATCATGACTGCCTTGAATCTAAGAGATGTGCGGATGATAAATAGGGGATACGACTTGGTCTACATGTCCTATTGTCTCTTGGTTGAAAAAACCATCTACGCTCTTTCTGAGTCCGGTAGACAGCTATGTCAAAACGGTCAAAGTATAGAAATAATCAATTGGGCTCATTATTGTAATGTGGTTCTTGAACGATTGATTAAACTTGGAACAGACATAAAATAGATATTGACAAACATATTATATAATCTTATAATATCAAAATAATTCGTTTGGTCTAAGCTAGAAGTGATCTATAAAAGATTGTTTCTAGCTTAGACCAAGCAGTACATTCCAAATTTCCCCACTGGTCTAAGTGTGGGGATCATTCATAAACGGAGGCTCTAACCATGCCAGCATTACTTCCTAAAGGCGTTGCCATGCCCGTCAAGCACCAAACCGTCAAGATGCGTATCAAGTGGGACGCTGCCGGCGATGTCGACGGTTTCATCTTCGGTACCGACAAGGACGGCAAGACCGTGCTCTTCCCCGCGTGCGGCCACCCCCTCGAGGCCCAAAATGGCGGGAAGGCTCCGGCGATCTCCGGCTACTTCATCGCGGCCAAAAAGGGTGGGGTCTATCCGAACGATTTCGGATGCGCCAATAACCCCTTCAACTGGGTCGTCCCCGCGGAAGACGCGCGTGACGGCACTGCCGCCGGCTGGGACGAAGAATCGGTCATCTTCCTCGACAAAGTTCCCCCCGAAATCGCCCGGCTCGATGTGGTCGTCGCCATCTACCCGCAACAGGAAGATGGTACCCCCAACCCGCTGACCTTCGCGCAGGTTGAAAACGTGGCCGTCGAACTCGCTGATGAGAACGACAAAACCATCGTCGCCGCCAACGCCGAATTCACCAATCCCGCGATGTGGGGTCTGCAGGGCATCTGGTTCTGCAGTTTAACCCGCACCGCCACGGCCTGGGAATTCAAGAACGTCATGTTCGCGGATGCCGCGAAGTTCGGTTACTACAACGACTTCCAGGACATGGTCCGCGCCACGATCCCTGACCACAACGTGTAGTCTGTTACACTCCCCCTAACCCGGGGAGTTTTTTATAGGAATAAGGTATGATATAGGGTATCGAAAACAAGTTACCCTGAAATGACAAATATTCAGGAAATCGTATAAAATAAAATATCAAAAGTAATTAAAGACCAATGAAAGACTATCTTATCTTTTCCGGATCCAGTAACCTTCAACTCTCCGAAGCTGTGGCAAAGATAATGGGCCAACCTTTAGGCAAAGTTGACCTCAATCGTTTCGCAGATGGCGAGTCGCGCCCTTGGATTCAAGAAAACGTTCGCGGTAAAACGGTCTTTATCGTTCAGTCTCTCTCCAAGTCCAGTGATGAAAATTTCATGGAGCTGGCTTTTATGGCAGATGCCATTAAAAGTGGTACTCCAAGATCAATGATCGCCATAATTCCATATCTTGGCTACGCGAGACAAGATAGACAGGCACGACCGGGTGAACCAATCTCAGCTAGAGTTATCGCCACATTTCTCGAAGCCTGTTATTTTGATGAAGTAATTACCGTAGATATTCACAACACAGCAGTCATCGGATTTTCCAGAATTCCTACTCAAAACATAACGGCCAAAGATATATTTGTTAACAGAATAAAGGAAATCATAGACGAGAATACTATTGTAGTTTCTCCGGACATTGGTAGCGCAAAACGCTCTCGAAAAATCGCAGACGCTACCAATCTTCCCATGATCACCGTTGAAAAAAACCGCCCGGTCGATCAGTGGGACAACACTGAAATGGAAGAGGTTCATGCGGATATATCCGGGAAAAATGTCATCATTTATGATGACATGATCTCCACCGGAGGTACTATTATCAACTGTACGAAAATTCTGAAAAATGCCGGAGCACGCGCGGTTACTGTTTGTGCAACGCATGGTGTATTTGCAGGAAATGCCATTCAAAATATTTTCGATAGTGGCGTTACAAAACTTATAGTTGCCGATACCATAAAATTGCCGGAGTACCGAGACACCAGGATAGAACAGATTTCGGTTGCCGATTTATTGACTAAAACTATCAAAGAGATACTAGGATAAATAAAAGACCCTGTCTGATGACAGGGTCAATCAAAGCTACTTCGAAGATGATCGTGAAGCGGTTATCAGGCGGATTAAGGCAAAGGCAAATCCAATCAGCAATGCTTGCCACCAATAATCACCAAGAATCCATGGCATCGAGAATTTTTCAGTCCAAGATGCGGCCACAAGCAATCCGATGTATATAAACACACCATTGATTGCATTGGCAAACAAGCCTCCCGTTAAGCAACTTAGAGGGATTGAGAATATTTGGACAAAAAACTTGAATCCGAACAGGACAACCTCAACAAGGGCCACGATAAGGCCAACCCAAAAAACCAACCAAAAATATCCCCAAAAGCCTGTCACTCCCTCATTCAAGACAATCCATCCAAGGGTATTAAATCCCCAAAAAGCGAACATAGACAGAAGGAATCGGATCATTTGTGCCTCCATATTTTAGGTGCGATTTATCTTACAGACCCTATAATAGCACACTTGTGCTAAAAAATCAATCTGTTGTCCTGGTCACACACATTTGGCACTCTGAGGGTTAGTAATCTGTTGTTGCAATTGTAGCAGGCGATATTGGGGTGTTTTCAAGCCTAGAGAGTGGTGTGGTCTCTTGGTGTTGTACC